>OLPF01002732.1_pt1 | contig 10836 bp, 8 predicted proteins | sample 1673121 | NCBI WGS metagenome assembly OLPF01 (sample SAMEA3136756, study PRJEB25190) | human gut metagenome | reverse complement strand
GAGTTCCGCACGAGCCGGAGAGCACTTAATGTGCTCTCCGTGCGAGTCAGGACTGTCCGAGCAGGCGACCTTATATGTCTGCCGCCCGGCGGCGGGGCTCCTCGCCCGAACCCCTCAGCTAGTTCTTCAGCGAGTTCAGCGGTGCCGGGAAGCGTCCACCACGGTGGGCAAGCACGGTGCCGGCGTTGGGGTTCACCGGCATGATGGGCGCACGGCCGAACAGGCCGCCATACTCGACGCAGTCGCCCACGCCCTTGCCGATGGCGGGGATCACGCGGACGGCCGTGGTCTTGTTGTTGATGACGCCGATGGCCATCTCGTCGGCGATGATGCCGGCGATGGTCTCGACCGGGGTGTCGCCGGGGATGGCGATCATGTCCAGGCCAACGGAGCACACGCAGGTCATGGCCTCGAGCTTCTCGAGCGAAAGCGCGCCGGCCTCGACGGCGGCGATCATGCCGGCGTCCTCGGACACGGGGATAAAGGCGCCAGAGAGACCGCCCACGCTGGAGCTGGCCATGACGCCGCCCTTCTTGACGGCATCGTTGAGCATGGCGAGCGCGCAGGTCGTGCCGGGGCCACCGCAGGTGCCCACGCCGATGATCTCGAGGATGCGCGCGACGGAGTCGCCGATGGCAGGCGTGGGAGCCAGCGACAGGTCGACAATGCCCTTCTCGACACCCAGGCGATGGGCGGCCTCGCGGCTCATGAGCTCGCCGGCGCGGGTGATCTTAAAGGCGGTCTGCTTAATCTTTTCGGCGACTTCCATCATCGATGCGGAATCGGGCAGCGTCTCCAGGGCTGCGGCCATAACGCCGGGGCCTGAGACGCCTACGTTGATGACGGCGTCGGCCTCGCCACCGCCGTGGACGGCGCCCGCCATAAACGGGGAGTCCTCGACCATGTTGGCAAAGCAGACAAATTTGGAAGCGCCGACGGAATCCTGGTCGGCCGTGAGCTTGGCGGCATCGATGATGGTCTGGGCGGCCATGAGCACAGCGTCCATGTTGATGCCGGCACGCAGGCTGGCGACGTTGACGCTGGAGCAGACGCGGCTGGTGGTGGCGAGCGCCTGCGGGATGGACTGGATGACGCGGCGGTCGGCGTCGCCGATGCCCTTCTGGACGAGTGCGGAGAAGCCACCCAGGTAGTCGATGCCGAGGGTCTCGGCCGCGCGGTCGAGGGCATGCGCGATGGGGGTGAGGTCCTCATCCTTGCAGCACGCGGCGATCTGCGCCACCGGGGTGACGGAGACGCGCTTGTTGACGATAGGGATGCCGTACTCGCGCTCGAGGTTCTCGGCGGTCTCGACCAGATGCTCAGCCGTGTGCGTCACGTGGTCGTAGATCTTCGTGCACATGCGGTCGAGGTTCTCGTCGCCGCAACCCATGAGCGAAATGCCCATGGTGATGGTTCTGATGTCGAGGTTCTGTTCCTCAACCATGCCGCGGGTTTCCGCGATTTCTGCGGGCGTGATCGCCATCCTTGCGCTCCTATCTGCCAAAACGAGCATAGTCTTATCTATTTTAACGTGCCGCACGTGCCAAGTGGCGCATGCGGCACGTTTTGGTGCACGGTTGTTTCCGTTGTGTTACTGCCCAAAGACCTCTTCGGCGATACGAGCGCTTTCGGCGGCGTCCTTGGCGTAGTAGTCCGCGCCGATCTGCTTGGCGTATTCGGGGGTGAGCACGGCGCCGCCTACGATGATCTTGACGCCCGGCACCTCGGCATGAAGCAGTTTGATGGTCTCCTCCATGGCGACGACCGTGGTGGTCATAAGCGCCGAAAGACCGACGAGCTTGATGTCACGCTCCCGTACGGTCTTGAGCACCTCCTGCGGGTCGACGTCGCGGCCCAGATCAAAGACGGTGTAGCCGTAGTTATCGAGCAGCATCTTGACGATGTTCTTACCGATGTCGTGGATGTCGCCCTTGACGGTGGCCACGCAGATTTTGCCCTTGTCGGCAATCTCGCCGGCGGGCATCAGGCGCTTGATGGTGTCGAAGCCCACGCGCGCGGCCTCGGCCGAGGCCATGAGCTGCGGCAAGAAGAACTTGCCCTGGTCAAAGAGGACTCCGACCTCGTCGAGGGCGGGGATAAAGTGATTGTTGATGAGGTCCATGGCGTCATGATCTGCCAGCAGACGCTCGGTCTCGGCCGCGATCTCACCTTTGCGGCCCGAGACGACCATGCGACGAATCGGGTCGTCGTTGCCGTCAGTGCCGGTGGTGCCAGCAGTAGGCACAGTGTCGGTCGATGCGGCCTGAGCTGCTGCCGGGTTTGCGGCGATCTTGTACGGATCGGTCCAGCCGGCGTAGCGCTCGATGTATCCGGTCGAGCCCTCATCCTCAACGCTCAGGACGCGATAGCTGTAGACGGTATCCATAAAGCGCTTGGAGCCCGGGTTCATGATGGGGGCGTCCAGACCCGCGCCGAAGGCGGCAGCCAAAAAGACCGAGCCCAGCAGCGGGCGGGCGGGCAGACCAAAGCTGATGTTCGACACGCCGAGTGCACATTTGACGCCCAGACGCTCCTTGCACAGGGACATGGCGCGCAGGATCTGCTCGGCCTGGCGCTGGTTGGTCGAGGCGGTCATGACCAGGCAGTCGATGAGGATGCGGTCCGGTCCGATGCCGTAACGGGCAGCCTCGGCCACGATGCGCTCGGCGATGGCGAAGCGAGCCTCGGCGGTATCGGGAATGCCGCCTTCGTCGAGCGTGAGGCCGACGACGTTGGTGCCGTAATGGGCGACCAGCGGAAAGATCTCATCCATGATCTGCTGTTTGCCATTGACCGAGTTGATGATGGGCTTGCCGGCGTAGCGGCGCACGGCTGCCTCGACGGCTGCGGGGTCGGTGGAGTCGATCTGCAGCGGCAGCAGCGTGGAGCCCTGGAGCTGCTCGGTCGCCTGTTGGATGATCTTGACCTCGTTGATCTCGGGCAGGCCCACGTTGACGTCCAGGATGTCGGCGCCCTGCTCCTGCTGGCTGATGCCCTGGCTCACGACATAGTCCAGGTCGCCGTCACGCAGGGCCTGCTGCAGGCGCTTTTTGCCGGTGGGGTTGATGCGCTCGCCGATGACGGCGATCTTGTGGCCGTCGCAGGGAAGGTCTACGACCGTCTGGGCACTCGTGACCGACATGCTGGGCTTGCGGTGGCGCGGGCTGGGCGTGTGGTTGTCGATAAGCGTGCGCAAGGCCGCCATGTGCGTGGGCGTGGTACCGCAGCATCCGCCGACGACGCTCACGCCGTCCTCGATCATACCGGCGACGGCCTCGGCGTACTCGGCTGCCTGGATATCAAAGACGGTATTGCCGTCATCGTCCACGCGGGGCAGTCCCGCATTGGCCTGCACCATAACGGGCTTGTCCGTAACGGTGAGCATACGTGCGGCGAGTCCTCGTAGCTCGGCCGGTCCCTGGCTGCAGTTGATGCCCAAAACGTCGGTGCCGATGGCGTCGAGCGTGATGGCGGCGACCTCGGGACTCGTACCCAGGAAGGTGCGGCCGTCTTCCTCAAAGGTCATGGTGGCAAAGACGGGCAGGTCGGAGTTCTCGCGGCAGGCGAGGACCGCCGCCTTGATCTCGGCCAGGTCGGTCATAGTCTCGATAATAAAGAGGTCCACACCCGCGGCGACGCCGGCGCGCACTTCCTCGGCAAAGAGGTCGTAGGCCTCGTCGAAGCTCAGGGTACCCAGGGGGCGAAGCAGCGCGCCGATGGGGCCGATGTCACCGGCGACGTAGCGGGCGCCGGCCTCGCGGGCACAGGCGACGGCCGCGGCAAAGACGTCTGCCACGGTGGCGGCACCGTCGAGCTTGTGGGCGTTGGCGCCAAAGGTGTTGGCGGTGATCACGTCGCAGCCGGCCTCGACGTACTGACGCTGAATGTCGGTAATGACCTGGGGTTCCTCAAAGTTGAGCAGCTCGGGCAGGGCGCCCGCCTTCATGCCAGCGGCCTGCAACATGGTGCCCATGCCGCCGTCGAACAGCAGGTGTCCCGTGCCCTCGATGGCCGCACGCAGGCGATCGTCCTTAATGCGCAGATCGTCGATCGTGCGCGTCTTGTACGTGGCACCGTTGCGACGTGCGGCATCAACGGGTGCCGCCAATGCAGTGCCGTCAGAATCATGAGTGATAAGTATGTTTGAGCTATTCGCCATGTGCATCCATTTCGTCTAGAGCCCACTGAGGAATTTCTATTTGAAGAGATTTGTCGGGCTCGATATCTTCGATTCGCTTGTTGTAGTGGGCAAGAAGCCGTGCGACATTTAATCGAATTAGGCCTCGCTTGTAGAACGATAACTCTTCAATATTGATGCCGATAAACGATTCGAGCGCGATAACCTGTACGCGATTGCCGAGTCCCTCACTTTCGAACAGTCCGTAAGCGAAGGAAACTTTATCGTGGGGGACAACGACGATGGGTCGAATGCCATTTCGAATGTTATCTCGGCATCGATCGGTCAATTTGGCCATTGGCGATACAGTCACATGAAATGCAGCATCATTGATTTGGAAATCGCCAGAACGGTCTGTCTGCTGGTCGGCAGCGTTTGAGTTGTCCTTTCCGATTTCTATGGTTGGAAATAACATCTCTAGTTTTGCACCTACCAGGTGCTGTGCGACGGTACCCGTTGGCTTATCGGACCGTAGGCTTGCTTCGGCTAGGACATCATCGACAATGACAGAAATTGGTTTTTGAAGATTGATTTCGACTTTGATTCTCTGCCGGTTAAAGAAATCGACCTGGATTCGCTCGACGAAGAAATTGGCGATTGCATTCGCAGCTTCAAGACGAGTGTCTTCGCAAATGTCACTGGGTAGGGCAGAGTTGATAATTGTGGCAAGCTCAAGCGCCATCGGGAGTGTGCCGCGTGAGGTTCTGCCGCCCTCTGACGCGAAGGCACGCGTTTCCCCATGTCTGGCTAAAACTGTTTTGATGCATGCTCCACTTAGGCCTCGTACTTGGCTCCCCTTGTCCGATTGCACATAATCGTCGGTGAGCGGAAAACGGTTTTGCAGCAGCTCGCTTATGCCTATGCCAACCGCCATAACGTTACGGTTGACATTGCCTCGCTTGTTGCGCTTGGATTCGTACCAGAGTTCAATGGCATCCAAGATACCTTTATCGGGCTCGCTCAAGGAGCAATTGGTCATTTCCATTATTGTTCACTCCGTTCCTTGAAGACATAAGCGCGGGTTTGACTGCATTTTTTATAAGCCAAGTGACAACTGGCACGGCAACTGCATCGCCGAATGCGTAGCGAATCTGAGCATCCGAGAAGCCGCTAAACTGACATGAGTCAGCACCTTGGAGACGGGCATATTCAGTTCCAGTCATCCAGCGAACTTCTATTTTCCCGTTTTCGCATATAACGACTGCCTGTCTTGATGAGCCGCCGCGAGCCGTTCTTAGACATCCGGCAATTTCTTCTTCACGGATTTCCCAGCGCACAACGCCCGATCGCGTGCGACGGTAAGCAGTGCGAACAATTTTTTCTTTGGCATTTAAGAAGCGCTGAAGGCGCTCTGCTTGATGCGGTGCAAGTGAGTCGATAAATGCTTGCACTTGGTTTTTGTTCCACCAACGCTTGTCGTCCTCGGGAATATTTTCAACAACCGTTGCAAGGCCCCTCATGCGAAGTGGGCTCGGTTCGTTTAGGTGAGAGACGTGCGTAATGAGTGAAGGGTCGGAGTGAATCCAGGAGACCTTTTCAGGTCGAAGCGAGGAATCGAGTCGGCTGTTGGGAAGAGGGTTTTTTAATCCGACGACAAACATGCGGGGGCGTGACTGGGGAAGCCAGTGCCGTGCATCGATAAAATAGGCGTCGCATGAATAGCCTAAACGATTAAATTCCTGGCAAACGAGTCTAAAGTCATCACTGTTATTAGACGTGGCAAGGCCGATGACATTTTCGAGAACAAGTGCCCGCGGGGCACGATCGCTCATTCCTTCGATGGCCTTAATAAAGCCAAAGAACGCACTGGACTCTTTGCCAGAGATAAGTCCCTCCCTGTTTCCCGCGAGAGATAAGTTTGTGCAAGGGCTTGACGCCCATGCGATGTCGGCTTGGGGTATTAGGTCGGGGTCGAGTGTGTGAACATCCTGCTCGACTAGATGTTCATCGCCCCAACACTGGCTGTACATGGCGCATTTAGTATGGTCTATGTCATTTGCCCAGATTGTTTTGATTCCGGCTTTTGCCATGCCGGCACGAGCCAAGCCAATGCCTGAAAAAAACTCAAGCGCGGTTAGTTGTGGCGAGAACTGCAGAATGTTGTGCATGTACTGGCTTTCAGATAGTTGTTATTTGGCATCTAATGGTACTTGTTTGTGAGGACATCCGCTTACATACGGATGAGATTCCCTCGATACCGTGCCATCAATTGACATTTTATTCAGAATGCGAATAGCAGGTGGTGTGGGCGGCGCGGAAGCGGCAGTTCTCGCGCATGCGGCAGATATTGCAGGTGGGGCGGGTCTGGGCGTCGTGGACTTCGCCGTCGAACAGGCCGATCACCGCGGTCACGCTTTTGGTGGGCATGAGCAGGCTGGTGGGCGTGACGGTCAGGCCGATGAGCCGCGTGGCGTTGAGCGCAGCCGCGATTGAGCGCTGCGCCGTAAGCGGGCAGTCGCCGTAGCCGGGACTGAAGCGCCAGTTGCCGGCGAGCCCATGAACGGCGGCGTCCGTCTTGACCCGCTGGTCCATTTGCTCTACGGCGGCTTCCACGTAAGCGGAGCACGCGGCGTCGAGCACGGCGCCCTCCAGGGGATGTTGGGCTCCCGTGGTGCGCAGGCGACGCTCGGCGTCCATGCCGAGGGTGCATGCCATGAGCGCGGCAAAGCGGGCGTCTTTGAGATGTCGATAGATATCGCGACCGCGCAGTTCAACGTTGGTGCCGACCAGGCGAATGCAAGGTTCTCCCTGCTCGTCCACACCCGTGGCATCGACGGCAAACACGCGGCGCACGCCACGGGGCTCAATGTCCAATTCCAGACGTTCAACGACAAGCTCAATACGCTGCGACAACTCGGGCTCAATCTGCTGGCCGCCGTAACCCAGATACCGCAGCATCTCGGCACGGTCGACACGGGGATGGTGCGCAGCATCGACACGGTAAAGCGCCGGCGACGCAAGGTCGGCCGGCACTTCGACAGTGGTTGTATCGATGTGCGGTTTTTCCATTACCCCAGGCGCTCCATAATGGTCGCGGCGATCGCAGGACGGTTCATAGTGTACAGGTGCAGGCCGTCGGCGCCGTGCTCCTTGAGGTCGCAAAGCTGGCGGGCTGCATAATCTACACCAGCTGCCTGCAGGCTCTCGGGGTCGTTCTCGTACTTGGCGAGAATCTTGATGACGGGGGAGGGCAGCGACGCGCCGCACATAAAGACCATGCGGCTGATCTGTGACTTGCCCATAAACGGCATGATGCCCGTGGTAATGGGCACGGTGATGCCGGCCTTGTCGGCAAGCTCGCGAAAACGGTAGAAGCACTCGTTATCAAAGAAGAGCTGCGTCACAAAGAAGCTCGCGCCGGCGTCCTGTTTTTGCTTGAGGTGTTCGACCGAGACGTTGAGGTCCTCACAGGCAATGTGGCCCTCGGGGTAGGCTGCGGCGCCCACGCAAAAGCCGGCGTCGACGAGCTCGGGGATGAGGTCGCGGGCGTAGGCGTAGTCGGAGGCGGGCTTGTCGTCCTCGGTCGCGCCGGCGGGAAGATCGCCGCGCAGGGCCAGCACGTTTTCCACGCCGGCCGAGCGATACTCATCGATCTTGGCGGCGATATCGGCTTGCGAGCGGCCAACGCAGGTGAGGTGCGCCACCGAGGGTGTATCGAATTCGCTCGTAATCATATGCGCGATGGGGGCGGTGGCGGCACCGTTGCCCGAGCCGCCGGCCGAGCAGGTGACCGAGACAAAGCTCGGCGAAAGCTTGCACAGATTGCCTGCCACCTCGCGAGCCATGTCGAGGGTAAGCTCGCCCTTGGGCGGGAACATCTCAAACGAAACGGGTGCGGTGCCCTGGGATGCTGCCTGCTTAAAAACCTCGTCGACGCGCATATCGTGCTCCTCTAGATACGTAATAGTGTGATGTGTTGTAAGGATTCTACAGCACCACTGTGCCACGGTGGAGTTTCACTCGCTATTTGGGGATACCAATCAAAGATGCCTTGCTATCGGCTTTCTCTATAACAGAGCGGCTAATCTAGGCACGGACTATAAAGACTGGTATCTGATGCAAAATACCAGTTAATAGAGCCCCATCCCAAATTGACTACCCTTAAACCATGGAGAGAGGTCTGCAATTTATGCAGTTGATTGGCTGTTGAGGGTGGCAACGCCGCCTCGATAGGGTAACCTCATTGATTGGTTTCGCGACAGCAACATAACGGTAATGTCGCGGAAACACGGCGAGTCTAAGCTATGACTCGTTCGTTAGTAATCAACACCGCTTCTCACGCGGTGCCGATACGAAGGGAGTTCCGTATGGCCGAACTTACTGACCGCTTCGGGACCATGGTGTTCTCTGAGGAAGTCATGAAGGACTACCTCCCCAAGGACATTTGGAAGCGCCTTGCTGCAACCCTCGAGGGCGGTGAGCCGCTCGACCTGGATGTGGCCAACGCCGTCGCCCATGCCATGAAGGTCTGGGCCATCTCCAAGGGCGCGACGCACTACGCGCACTGGTTCCAGCCGCTTTCGGGCATTACTTCCGAGAAGCACGACAGCTTCCTGGAGCCCAACCACGACGGCACCGCCATTACCAAGTTTACGGGCAAGAACCTCATCCAGGGCGAGCCCGATGCCTCGAGCTTCCCCAACGGCGGCCTGCGTGCTACCTTCGAGGCCCGTGGCTACACCGCTTGGGACCCCACTAGCCCCGCCTTTATCAAGGACGATGTCCTGTGCATCCCCACGGCTTTCTGCTCCTACACGGGCGAGGCCCTGGACAAGAAGACCCCGCTGCTGCGCTCCATGACCGCGCTCTCGCGTGAGTCCAAGCGCGTTTTGGCGCTGTTCGGTAAGACCCCCAAGAAGGTCGTTCCTTCCGTGGGCGACGAGCAGGAGTACTTCCTGATCAAGAAGGACGCCTACCGCAAGCGCAAGGACCTGGTCATTACCGGCCGCACCCTCTTTGGTGCCGCTCCCTGCAAGGGCCAGGAGCTCGAGGAGCACTACTTTGGCGCTATCCGCCCCACCGTCTCGGCCTATATGAAGGACCTGGACGATGAACTGTGGGCGCTTGGCATTCCCGCCAAGACCAAGCACAACGAGGTTGCTCCCTGCCAGCATGAGCTCGCACCGGTCTATGGCGAGGTCAACGAGGCCATCGACCAGAATCTGGTCATGATGGAGAAAATGAAGCTCATCGCCTCCCGCCACGACTTGGTTTGCCTGCTGCATGAGAAGCCCTTCGAGGGCATCAACGGTTCGGGCAAGCACAACAACTGGTCGCTTGGCACCGAGTCCGAGAATCTGCTCGATCCGGGCGACACCCCGCTCGACAACCTGCAGTTCATCGTCTTCCTCACCGCGGTGATCGAGGCCGTCGATAACTATCAGGAGCTCCTGCGTGCCTCCGTTGCCTCGGCCGGCAACGACCATCGTCTGGGCGCCAACGAGGCCCCTCCGGCGATTATGTCCATCTTCCTGGGCGACCAGCTTACCGAGGTCGTCGAGAAGATCATCGATGGTAAGGCTTCCGTCCATGCCACGCGCGGCGTGCTCGACCTGGGCGCCGATACCCTGCCCAAACTGATGCAGGACAACACCGACCGCAACCGCACCTCCCCGTTTGCCTTCACCGGCAACAAGTTCGAGTTCCGTGCCTGCGGCTCCGAGCAGAACGTCTCCGACTCCAACCTGGTGCTCGATGCCGCCGTGGCCAAGTCGCTCAAGTCCTTCGCCGACGCGCTTGAGGGTACGCCCGAGGATGAGTTCCAGGACGCCGCGCTCGAGTACTGCAAGAAGGTCCTGACCGACCACCAGCGCATCCTCTTCTCCGGCGATGGCTACTCCGACGAGTGGCCCGTCGAGGCCGAGAAGCGCGGCCTTGCCAACAACAAGACCACGGCCGACGCCCTGCCCGCCTTTGTTTCCGATAAGGCCATCGCGCTCTTTGAGGAGACGGGTGTCCTGACCAAGGCCGAGGCTCAGTGCCGCTACGACTGCAAGCTCGAGAAGTACAACAAGCTCATGAACATCGAGGCTACCACGATGGTTCGCGAGGCGCGTCGTACCTATCGCCCGGTCATTACCGCCTATGCCACCAAGGTCGCTAAGGGCCTTGAGACTATTCGTGCCGCCGGTGCTGAGGCCGCCATGCAGTGCGAGCAGAACACGCTCAACAAGCTCTGCAACGGTATCACCACCATCAACGACTCCATCAAGGCGCTCGACGCCGTGCATCAGAAGGCCGAAGCCCTCGATGGGCAGGAGCAGGCCAATGTGTACGCGCACGAGGTCGTTCCCGCTATGGATACGCTGCGCGCCGCCGTGGATGCCATGGAGGAGATCGTGGCTGCCGACTACTGGCCGGTCCCGACTTACGACGACATCCTGTTCTACGTGTAGAGCGTAACTGACATATCGTCACGGTATTGAGCCGGGGTCCGCATCATGCGGGCCCCGGTTTTTGTTTGCGAAGGGCGCTTTGAAGCCCGTTTTGCTACCGATATGCCTAGGTATAAAGGGTTGTGGGCAAAAAACGTCAAATATGAGTACTGTCACAAGTCCTGTAGCATTATTTATTTGCAAAATATGAAGTGTTACGCAACATATGTGGTGGCGCGCGCAGACGTGGTGTAAGAGCGTCCTGAGGTCCGTCGCTGCAAGTCC
>OLPF01002729.1_pt1 | contig 10857 bp, 9 predicted proteins | sample 1673121 | NCBI WGS metagenome assembly OLPF01 (sample SAMEA3136756, study PRJEB25190) | human gut metagenome | reverse complement strand
GTGTCTGAGCTGCGGCTTCAGCAGGTACCGGAACATTGTCGTCCTGAATAAAATCTCCCAGGTGACTGTCTTCCTCTTCACCGATTGGTGTCTCCAGTGATACCGGTTCCTGAGAAATCTTTAAGATTTCACGGACACGTTCCACCGGCATATCTAATTCTGCTGCAATTTCCTCCGGCGTAGGTTCACGTCCTAACTCCTGCAGTAATTGTCTGGAAACACGGATCAGTTTATTGATCGTCTCTACCATATGCACCGGAATACGGATAGTTCTGGCCTGATCAGCAATTGCTCTTGTAATTGCCTGGCGGATCCACCATGTTGCATAAGTACTGAATTTGAATCCTTTATGATAGTCAAACTTCTCAACCGCTTTAATTAGACCCAAATTGCCTTCCTGAATCAGATCCAGAAACAGCATTCCACGTCCCACATATCTCTTAGCAATACTGACAACAAGACGAAGGTTTGCTTCTGCCAGACGCTTCTTAGCATCCTCATCTCCCTCTGCCATACGCTTTGCAAGCTCTACTTCTTCATCTGCTGAAAGAAGCGGTACCTTTCCAATCTCTTTCAGATACATACGGACCGGATCCTCTATACTGATTCCATCCGGCACAGACAAGTCGATTTTCTCCATATCAACATCGTCTTCATCTGTCAGAACAATATCGGAATCATCAACATCATCTAATTCCTCAATTCCATCCCCATCTCCGCTTACACGAAGCACATCAATATGATTGGCCTCCAGATACTCATAAACTTTCTCCATCTGTTCTGCATCAAGCTCCATATCTGAGAAAAAATCATTGATTTCCTGAAGTTCCAGGATACTCTTATTCTTCTTTCCATGAGCAACCAGTTGTTTTAACTTTTCCCCAAATTTCGCTATGTTTTCTTCCATGTGGTGTCCATCCTCCATTATATGTTTTTATTTTATCCTTAATTAATAGAAATATGCAATTTTTCAAGGTCCTGCAACGCCCGTTTTGCTTCCATCAGCTTCTGCAATCCCTGTATATCGGTCGGATCAAGCTTTGCTGAGTGTTCTTCAATACTATTCTTCTTTACCCGGATAATTGTCTCTTTTAATGCCTTTTCCTGTTCATGTGCTGTTTTAATTTCCCGGATTCTTGTATTAAAAAGCGCTGCCACCTCACGATGTTCCTCTTCATCTGTAAAATGATTCATAATCTGCGCCGGATTGGCTTCATGTTTTTCATACTGTTCTTATAAAAGTTCTGCCACTTTTCTGAAAAGTCCTTCCGAAAAATCTTCCGGTGTAATATACTTTTCAATCTGGTGAAAAATCTCTTCACTTTCAATCAGCCATGTAAGCAGCACCTTCTGGGATACTAAAATTCCGTCTTCTTTTTTATTCTTCCTGTTATTTTGTATCTCCCTCGGTCTTTCTGCAGGCTTTGCAAGTCCTGTCTGTACCGCCATCTTACCGACCAGTTTTCGAAGCTCTTCAAATCCGACATGATAGGCCTTTGCCACTGCTTCTATGTAATTATTACGTTCAATTTCTTCTTCAAACTGTGTAAGCCTTCTTGCCGTCTCCTTCATGAACTCCGTCTTTCCTTCCGGTGAATTCATATCATAGTCTTTCTCCAGGACTTCCAGACTGTACATGAATACATTTCTCGCACTTGCAATTCGCTCTTCAAATGCTTCTGCGCCCAGATTCTTAATAAATTCATCCGGGTCCTTATACGGTTCCATTCTTATGATCTTTGCTGTGATTCCGGCATCTCTCAGGATTGGCATCGCTCTTAATGCCGCCCTTGTACCGGCCCCGTCACTGTCATAAGTCAGATACACTTCCTGTACATACCTGTGAATCAGTGCAGCATGTCCCGGTGTCAGTGCTGTACCCAGTGATGCAACCGCATTGGTAAATCCTGCCTGATGCAATGATATCACGTCCATATAGCCCTCACACAAAAGGAAATATGGCTTTTTGGTACGCCTTGCCCGGTTCAGGCCATACAGATTCCGGCTTTTATCAAAGATCATTGTCTCCGGGGAGTTCAGGTATTTTGGCTTTGCATCGCCCATAACACGGCCGCCGAATCCGATCACCCGGCTGTTGACATCCATGATCGGAAACATCACACGATTCCAGAACTTGTCGTACATTCCATGGCGTTCATCAACATTAAAAAGTCCGGATTCCCGAAGTCTCTCATCACTGTATCCCTTTGATTTCAGGAATTTGTAAAGTCCGCCGCCAAACTTATCAGAATAACCAAGTCCAAACTTACGCATCGTTTCTTCGCTCAGCCCTCTGCCGGAAAGATACTGATATCCAATCTTTCCGCCTTCGGTACGAAGCTGATAATAATAGTACTGTGCAGCCTGCTTATTGATTTCAAGCAGTTCCGCTCTTTGCTCTGCTTTCTCTCGGACTTCTCTGGAATACTCGATCTTCGGAAGCTCTACTCCGGCTCTGTCTGCCAGATGTTTCAGAGCTTCACCGAACGTATAATTCTCGTATTCCATAATAAAATTGTATACATTTCCTCCTGCGCCACATCCGAAGCAATAATACATCTGTTTGCCCGGTGTCACAGAAAACGAAGGAGTCTTTTCATTATGAAACGGACAGAGTCCAAAATATGTACTGCCCCTTCTTGTCAGCCTGACGTATTGCGATACCACATCTACAATATCATTTTTCTGTCGCACTTCTTCAATGATATCGTCTGAATAACGCATACTCATCCTCCTCTGCCATTTAATAGACCTCCCAGGACTTTGGTATGAAGATCTTCCGAAATTTCGCCATGGAATACTGGTCAGTCATACCTGACAGATAATCACATACCACCTGCGCTTTTGATTCTCCCCTCTTCATCAGAAAGCGGTATTCCTCAGACATCTCTTCCGGATTTTCTGTATAATATACATAAAGCTTTTTCAGCATTTTGATTGCTTTTAATTCTTCTTCTTTTGCTCCAGGATGTGTATATACATTCTGAAACATGATTCCACGAAGATCCATAAGTGCCTCATAAATCTCCGAAGACATCTCTATATGATCTTTTTCAAGACTGTTTTCGATAATATCATGAACAAAGGTATTCAGTCTCTCACGCGTCGTGTATCCCAGCAGCATCCGGAGCGTAACCGGTATATCATCTTCCGTGATAACTCCTGCCCTCTGTGCGTCATCCATATCATGATGAATATATGCAAGCTTGTCCGAAAAACGCACGACCTGACCTTCCAGTGTCGTCGGTGAGCCGCTGATCCGGTGATTCAGGATTCCATCCCTTACTTCCCATGTAAGATTCAGACCTTCACCGTTTTTTTCGAGGATCTGGACTACACGGATGCTCTGCTGATAATGTGTAAAACCGCCTGGATGGATTTCATCCAGTGCCCGTTCACCGGCATGTCCGAAAGGTGTATGTCCCAGATCATGACCAAGCGCAATTGCCTCAACCAGATCTTCGTTCAATCGCAATGCCTTCGCGATCGTACGTGCAATCTGAGAAACTTCCAGTGTATGGGTCAGACGGTTCCTGTAATGATCTCCCTGCGGTGCTAGAAAAACCTGCGTCTTATCTTTCATCCGCCGGAATGCCTTACAATGCAGTATCCGGTCACGGTCTCTCTGATAAACCGTACGTACATCACACTCTTCCTCTATCCGCTCCCTGCCACGCGAATGACCGCTATGTGCAGCATAGGGACTGAGAAGCTCAAGTTCTCGCTGTTCCATGTTTTCTCGAATATTCATAGGCATGTCCTCCACAGACTCCATAGACTGACAAAATACCTCTTATTAATTATATTCTGCACAAAGTCCCAAATTCCTCTTTTTTTCAAAAAAATCATTCAGATTAAATATTTCGACATCTGAATAACTGATTTCGCGTTAAAAAAGAGGCTCCGGCGTCTGTTTTGCCAAAAGAAAAAGCCCTTGAAAATCAAGGGCTTCTTATGCGGAAGATGGGACTTGAACCCACACGAGCGCAATGCTCACAAGATCCTTAGTCTTGCTCGTCTGCCAGTTCCGACACTTCCGCATATTCTGTTTCGCAGGATTGTTTCCTCGCGACAAGTGATAGAATACCAGAGATATGACATAAAGTCAACACTTTTTTATAAATTTTTTTATTTTTTTGTATTTTTAGTTCAATTCCGCAATTCTACTGACCGCAACATAGATTTCCTGTATCTTATACCACGTCTGATAATCCGTGATTCCCGTTTCCGGAATCCCGAACACATTCTGGAATTTGCGCACAGATGCACTGGTCTGTTCCCCGTAAATGCCATCTGCATTTACCTTCGGAATTGCAGGATATGCACCTGCGATCACATTGAGCTGTTCCTGCATCTGGAGCACTTTTTCTCCTGTCGCACCGATATTAAGATCATATCCCGGCCACGAGGACGGAATTCCGGAAATTTCTTCCGCTACATTAATATACATATCATTTCCGTAAAAATATCTGAGGATCTCAATCGGTGAATAGCCCTGATCTCCCAGTGACTTACTTCCCCACTGCGTCATCCAGCCACGATTTCTGCACTGTACCCGACGCCCGTCACAGTACTGTGTAAGGATCGGCTGGCGCACCTCCGGCCTGGAGAGATAATTTTCAAAAAGTTCATCCGTAATCCTGGAAATACTGTCAAATACATTTCTTCCCCGGATCCACTTGTGGTCATACGCTGTGGAGGCTGTGATCGTAAAATCTTTGCCCTTATTCCGATACCATTCCGTGTAAACACGGTTCAATGTAAAAGACATGATTGCAAGGATATTTGCACGGATCGTATCATCCGGCCAGGTTGCATAGATCTCGCTGCTTGCAACATTTTTTATATAGTCTCGATACCTCTCATAATAGTTCGGTGCTGTCGTATCATTTACCGAACCGTCATGTACTACGATATATTCTGGTATTACTACCCTGCTTAAAACAATTTCTCCACTCTCATCCACCGGTTTAACTTCCGCTTCTTCTATCTTTGGCGGATATTCCGCAAACAGAGTATGGGGACCGATCACCAGACGCTCAAATGATGTTTCCGCACGAAACGCCATTTTTACCGCCTGCTGTGCCTGCACTCCCGGAAGCACCTGCGTACCGGCAATCTCCGTATTTTCGAATCCTTCCGCTTCTACCTGTATGGTATATTCCGCGTATGGCTGTTCTTCCACCGGCTCCATACTGTACTCAAGCGGAGGTGTTTTCAGATCCAGTACCGGTGTCTGCCCGGACGAATCCGTCCGTACTTCATCCACCGTCTGTCCGCTCTCACCTGTGTAAGATATTCGCACCAGCGCATTTTCCACCGGACGCGTACCGTCTTCTGTAAATACACTGACTTTCAGTGTTCCATCATCCACCTGATCCTGCTGCGCCCGAACTTTTCTATAAAAATCCATTTATTTTCTCCTGACAAAGGTCTCTCAGGATAGTTTATGCAATACCATGGGAAAACTTTCTTAAAATAGTTTTCAACTTTCTTACCGGCCAGGTTATCGCGCGTCCAATCTTCCATGAAGTAGATTCTTTCATCTCTTTAATCTTTTTATTCGCTTTTTTAAGATCTTTATTGGTTTCTTTTATTTTTTGCTGAAGTTTATCATTTTTTTCCTGCTCTTGTTTCCTGTCTGCTTCCAGCTTTGTAAGCTGCTGTTCTAAGTTCAGTATCCTGATTTCCTGTTTCTGACGTACTTCCTTATTTTCTCTGTTCACACGCTCCAGAAACTTGCTTTTGGCATCCATTCTGTCTTCTGCTTCTATTTCTCTGCGAATAAGTGCATCGAAATAAAATTTCTGTTCTTCTGTCAAGCGCTCTTCTAAACTCTTTTTTTCCTCCTCATCCAGCAGACGATAGGTTCTTTTTATATCCCTCCGTGCAATATCCAGCGGAAAACCCATATCCATATTCGGCTTTTTCACATCCCTATAATCTGCAATAAGATAAAGATCCTGAACAAAATTTACAAGATAACCTTCTACATTTTTATGCGTTACTTTCTGTGTCATGATTGAATTTTCACGAATTCTTCTCTCAAACAAAACATCTTTAACCGCGGTTGTTCTGTCTGTCAGATACATACACATAAATGTTACATAATTATCTTCATGGAGCTGTCCTTCTGTATAGTAAACATTATTATCCTGCAAAAACTTTCGTCTGTAAATTCTGGTTGACTGTTGAACTGCCCATTCTCCATTTCTCTGCAATTCAGCCATCAGTTCTGTTCCCTTCATTATACGAGGATACTCATGCTCTATTCGATAACTTTTTTCATAATATGAATATTTCTTATAAAACTCTTCTGTTTCAAAAAAACTTTTGCCAGCTCCTATCAATATGTCTAACTGATCTTCCTGCATTTTCTCGCAGCACTTTTCCAGAATTGCAACATCTTTTACTTTATCATCACTATCCAGAAAATAGATAAATTTTCCCTTCGCAATATGCAGACCCTGATTCCTTGCCACTGAAACACCTTTGTTTTCCTGATTTATAACAATAACCCGGGCATCTTTTTGTTTCCACTGCTCAAGTATATCTAAAGTACCATCCGTCGACCCATCATTCACACAGATCACTTCTATATCGGCATCTCGATCATTGCATACAGATTCCAGACATTCCTCGATATATTTTTCTACATTGTAACAAGGTATAATAATGCTTAATGTCTTATCCAACTTTATCTCCTGCCTTTCTCTCAATATTCTATCATTCGTTTTCTTATTTCAAAAAAGAGTGTGAAACTATTCCACAATATTCACACTCTTTTTTAACCAGCTTATCCAATTTTAAAATATTTTCAAAATATCATTATACATAACAACTACCATCAATGCCATCAGAAGCATCAAACCTGCAAAATGAATCCTGCCCTCGATTTCACGGTTGATCGGTTTACGCCGGATTGCTTCAATAATGAGAAATACCAGACGGCCGCCGTCAAGTGCCGGAAGCGGAAGCAGATTCATTACACCAAGGCTCGCTGAAAGAAGCACTGCCATATTCAACATATTTATCCAGAGCATCAATGCTCCCTCTCTCTTGCTTTGCTCGTATGTCGTTCCGATAGCATCTACAACGCCTACCGGACCGCTTAAGTTCTGGAATCCGAGCTGCCCTGTCACAAGCTCTTTCAGACTGAGTAGCGTCGTTCTGACCATATATTTAATCTCCAGTGCGCCGTATTTCAGCACCTGCAGCCCGGAGGTCTTTGTATATCCCAGATTATAAGAAAATCCAAGCTGCGGTGTCCGGTACTCTCTCGGTGTAATCGTAGCTGTATAATCCAGTCCGTCGCGATCATAAGTGATTTCTACCGGCTCATTAGACAACGGATGCTCTTCCAGATATGCATCATACGCTTCTCCATCCGCAATCTCCGTACCATTGATCGCCGTGATCGTATCTCCTGCCTGAAGTCCTGCCTCCTGAAGCGGCATACCATCAATCAGAGACTCTACAGTCATGGACGATGCATCTGAACGGTTAAATCCAAGAAGATACCGTACTGAAACATCCGGTGTATAGGTGATCGTCCTGGTCTCTCCGTCACGTTTCACTGTCATTGTAACTGTATCACCTTCTTTGAGGTCATTCAGATACATATAAACATACAGATCTTTTGCCAGATCTACATGATAACCATCGTATTTGGTAATTACATCACCCTTTTCAAGGCCTGCCTCTGCTACCGGTGATCCGCTCTCCACTTCAACGACCTCTGCCGGATCATAACCAACAAAACCTACAATGATCACTGCCAGTACAAATGCCAGAATAAAATTAAACACCGGGCCTGCCGCAACAACAGAGATTCTCCCCCCTACCGACGCTGCATTAAAAGAACCCGGGAGATCTTCCTCATCTGTGTCCTCACCGACCATTGCACAGGAGCCACCGATCGGAAGTAATTTCAGAGAATAACGAGTTTCCCCTTTCTGAAAACTGAAAAGTCTCGGTCCCATTCCCAGAGAAAACTCTGTAACCCCGATGCCATTTAATTTTGCAAACAAAAAATGTCCAAATTCATGAAAAAGAATGATTGCGCTGAAAATGATTACAGCAATCAATATCTTCAAATTACCACCTGCTTTCGATCCATTGATAAGTTTCACTCTCTACTGCAAGAATTTCTTCAAGATTCGGATTCTCAATTACTTTATGTCGTTCCATCGACTGTGCGATAATATCATAAATATCAAGAAAGCCAATCTCCTGATGAAGAAATTTGCTTACTGCCAGTTCGTTTGCCGCATTAAAGACCGTTGGCATCGAACCGCCTGCTCTCGATGCCTGCATTGCCATCGGAAGTCCCAGAAATGTCTCCATATCCGGTTCTTCAAATGTAATTTGCCTAAGTGCCGCAAAATCCAGACGGTCTCCTCCGAGGTATCTTCTGTGCGGATAATATAACGCATATTGTATTGGCAGACGCATATCCGGAGTTCCAAGCTGCGCAATAATTCCTCCATCCTTAAATTCTACCATGGAGTGAATCACACTCTGTGGCTGGACAACTACCTGAATATGATCCAGATTCACATCAAACAGCCACCTTGCTTCCATAACTTCCAGACCTTTATTGACCAGTGTCGCAGAATCTACGGTAATCTTCTGTCCCATCACCCAGTTTGGATGTTTCAGAGTATCAGCAAGCGTAACTGTTTCCAGATCTTTACGCTTTCTTCCACGGAAAGGTCCTCCCGATGCAGTAATCAGCAGTTTATATATCTCCGAACGGTGTTCTCCATTCAACGACTGAAAAATCGCACTGTGCTCGCTGTCCACAGGCAAAATCTGCACACCATATTCTTTTGCCATAGGCATAATCAGATGACCTGCTGTCACAAGTGTCTCTTTATTTGCAAGCGCGATGTCCTTACCTGCACGGATAGCTTCAATCGTCGGACGAATTCCAAGCATACCCACAATTGCTGTAACAAGAATTTCTGTTTCCGGCATGGCAGCCAGTTCCAAAAGCCCATCCATTCCGGAAACAACTTTTGTATCTGTATCTTTAATCTTATCTGCAAGATCTTTCGCTGCGTTTTCATCCCATACAGCAACAAGACGTGGAGAAAACTCCCGAACCTGTTCTTCCAGTTTCCGGATGTTTCTTCCGGCACTGATACCTAGCACTTCGATATCTCCATTGGCCCGGACTACATCCAGCGTCTGTGTTCCGATCGAACCTGTAGATCCTAAAATTGCAATTTTTTTCATGCTTTTCTCCTTTTGCAACATCAGATACCAAGAATAATTTTGGCGAGATAGTAAATAACCGGTGCAGTAAAGATCACACTGTCAAAGCGATCCAGAATGCCGCCATGTCCCGGTATCAGTTTACCATAATCTTTGATTCCCTGGTTTCTCTTAATTGCGGACGCTGCAAGATCCCCAACCATGGAAATCAATGCACCGATGCCACAAATTACTGCATATTCTACCATCGGTCCCTGTATCGCGGCAGCATAGATTACTCCCAGAAGTCCAGCTCCGACAACTCCACCGATACCGCCTTCTACAGATTTCTTCGGACTGAGTACCGGTGCCATCTTGTGCTTGCCAATGAGCATTCCCACACAATACGCACAGGTATCGCATCCCCAGGAGCAAAGGAAAATCAGCCAGACAATAAATTTACCATCCGGAAGATTCCTTGTCAGAAGAATAAAAGACAACATTACTGCCACATAAACCACACCGAAAAACGCAGACATTATCTGATGTGCATTATATTTCGGATATGTAAACACATAAACAAACATGATCAAAATCAGTGAAACCAGAACAGTCATCAAACCATAGCTTTCAAATCCCAAAAGCAGACTGACATAATAAAGGATTGCTCCCAGATATCCAATAATTTCCAACAATCCAGTACTCTCTCCATGTACCCCCATTGCCTTATAAAGTTCCTGCATTCCGATCAGCGAAATACATACCAATGTGAAAAAGAGCACATAACCACCACTTATGATCGTAAGCAGTGCTGCAATCACAAGTAAAATTCCACTTATGAGTCGTGTTTTAAACATAATTATTCCCCTTTCACGCCTCCAAAGCGACGATCTCTGCTATTATATTTTTCGATTGCTTTAATCAGATCTTCTTTATGAAAATCCGGCCACGGCACATCTGTAAAGTAGAACTCCGTATACGCAAGCTGCCACATCAGGAAATTAGACAGTCTCTGCTCCCCACTTGTACGAATCAGAAGATCAGGATCCGGAACTCCGGCTGTATCCAGATAACTTTCAAAAAAAGGTTCATCTATCTCTGACGGATCACACTTGCCATCAGCAACATCCTGCGCCAGTTTGCGAACTCCACGAATGATTTCATCCCTGCTGCCATAGTTTAATGCAATCTGAAAGTACAGTTCGTCATAATCTTTTGAGAACTCTTCCAGCTCGCGGATTTTGTCCTGAATATCCGGTGCAAAAGCAGAGATGTCGCCGATAATTTTGATTTTCATCTTATTATCCCGGGATATCTTGATACATTTCTTCAGATAGCTGCGAAACAGCTTCATCAGTGCTTCAACCTCATCTCTGGAACGCTTCCAGTTCTCTGTGGAAAAAGCATACACAGTTACATATTTCACTCCAAGTTCTTTCATATAGTCACAGACTGTCTCCAGATTGGCGCAGCCCTTAACATGTCCATAGCCGCGGGGCAGTCCCTTTGCCTTTGCCCAGCGGCCATTGCCGTCCAGAATAATGGCAATATGATTGGGTACGTTCATATTTTTCTCCTTGTATTTTGTTGACATCTATTAAGCCTCTATTCAACAGCTCCTGCAAGCTTTTTATGATACCGAATCTAGCATGTTCATAA
>OLPF01002727.1_pt1 | contig 10875 bp, 13 predicted proteins | sample 1673121 | NCBI WGS metagenome assembly OLPF01 (sample SAMEA3136756, study PRJEB25190) | human gut metagenome | reverse complement strand
CGAGCCATCAGGTTCAGCAAGCAAGCCGCAAAACGAACCCAATCGCAAAGGTCCATTTGCCTGCTTTTCTCCCGTTGCCTAAGGTAGCGAAACGGGCGGGGTCGGCCAGCTCCCCGCCCCGAGGATGCTTCTTATGTATCCTCGGGGCGAAAGGCTGCGTCCTAGGTTCGCGCGAACGTGAGGCACCAGACGATCTTGGCACCGGCGGTGCGCAGGGCCTCGGTGGCGGCGAACAACGTGGCACCGGTGGTGCACACGTCGTCCACGACGATGACGGCGGCGGGCATGCTGGCGCCGGCCAGTGCGGTGAGCGAGTGCCTCATGTTGCCGATGCGCCCCGTCCGCCCCAGCTTCCGCTGGTCGCGGCTACGGGCGGCCACGAGCAGAGGGGCGAAGTCCAGCCCGGCGATGAACGACAGCTCGCGGGCCAGGTGCTCGGCATGGTCGAAGCCGCGCCGGCGCCGGGCGGCGGCCGTGGCGGGCACGAAGGTGACGACCGGCGCTGCGCCCATCCAGCGGGGCGGCAGGTAGCGGGCCATGATCTGGGCCATGGGCCGTGCCAGGCCGCGCTCGTTCTGATCCTTGTACACCGTTACAATGCGGCGGACGGCCTCGGTAAGCACGAGGGCGCTCGCCATCTCGTCGTAGGGCGGCTCCTTGTAGCCGAAGGGCTCCATCAGCACGGACGTGCACTCCGAGCACTGCACGACGCCGAAGGGCGCGCCGCAGCGCGGGCAGGCCGTCTCTTCCTCCGCCCGCTGGCGAGCTATCAAATCAAGTCGCCTGCGTTCCATGCGCTCAGTCATCATCTATCCGCTCCTTCAATCCCATCACAGTACAAAAATCTTCTCCATAGACCACGCCCAGCGAGGAGCCGCAGTCCCACGCAACGTGTATCGTGCCAATGTCGTCTACGGCGGTCACGGTTCCCAGTGCGCCTTCCCGCAAATCCGGGCGATACGGGTCGTTCATATGGATCAGCTTCACACGGCTGCCCTTTGTATACCGCCTGCGAAGCTCCGCCAGCTTATCCGGCGTGATCTGTGCCATCGCTCTCCACCCCTTCACCGCTCATCCGATTCTCTTGAATCCTGCCGCGCCAATCCGCTCGTTCCGACACATCCCGGAAGTCTCTGCGCAGCTGGGCGTACTTCTCGCGGTGCGCCTGCATGTCCGCCGTGCTCTTGAATGCGGCGTAACCGTTGAGGTGGGCCATGAGCACGCGCCGCAGCTCTTTGTGCTCCGGGCCGCCGAGCCCCAGCCGCGTCAGCAGGCTGTTGGCGCGGTACTTCTCGTTCTCGGGATTCGCGTCCGCCTTGAGGAACACGCGCTTTGCGGCTTTCGCGTGCTTCAGCATCGCGTTCAGGAGCGTCGCATGCACCTGCCAGCGGGTGGGGTCGTGCTCGTCCAGCACCGTCTCGAGGGTGAACCTGCCGTCCTGAACGCGACAGCCTCTGAGCATGCCCGTCGCCAGACCGTCGGCCAGCATCGCTTCGAAATCGGCGAGGGTCTCTGCGGGCGTTTCGTCCAGCCGCTCCACCAGCAGCCGACACCCGCCTGTGCCCGCCAGGAGCCCTCTCCGGACGCGACACGCATAGCAACCGTCAGGCAGACTTGTGTCGCTACCGACGGCGCTTCTTGGGCTTCGGCAGCTCGTGCAACATCGCCTGCGCCATCGTCGAGACCACGTCGGCGTCCTCAACGTCCACCAGAAGCATCGGCGACGCGCCCTCGTACGGGTCCTCCTCAGCCGAGAGGACGGCTCGCGACGTCTCGGTGCCCTTCACCAGGAAGCGGCCATCGTAGACGCCGCCGAAGAGCCTGCCGGACGAGTAGAGGAGGTACTCTCCCATCATCTTGCGCGACGAGATCTCCGGCACGCCCGCCAGCAGGTCGAGCACGTACTCCAGGTATTCGGGTGTGGACGCCATGCGATGCCCCCTTCAAAAACCCATGCCGACAGTCTACGCGCCCGAGCACTCCTTGCCTATGCCCTTGGCGCGGGATCGTGCCGTCGGCTTGAATCTGAATCTACCCCGATTCCGTTTACACCCTTACGCCGCCATCTTGACGGCGCCCTCCATATTCCTCGCCTCGAACTCCGCGGGGCTGAGATTGCCCGGAGCCGAGTGGATCCTGACCCTGTTGTAGAAGCACTCTATGTACTCGAAGATCTCGAGCGCCGCCTGCTCGCGCGTCTCGAAGGCCCTCGCGTGCACGCACTCCGCCTTGATGAGGCCCATGAGCGACTCCATCGCGGCGTTGTCCCACGGCGAGGATATCGACCCCATCGAGGGCTCGATGCCGGCCTCGCGCATCGTCTTGCCCAGCAGCAGCGAGACGTACTGCGAGCCGTGATCCGAGTGGTGGATGCAACCCTCCTTCGGGTGCCGGCGGGCTATCGCCATCCTGAGGGCGTCGTCGGCGAGCCCCGCCGTCATCCGGTCAGACATCGACCGGCCGACGATCATCCTGGACCATATGTCCATCACCACGGCCAGGTAGAGCCAGCCCCGGTGCGTGCGGACGTAGGTGATGCCCGCGAACCAGGCCCTGTTCGGGCCGTCGGCCGAGAACTCGCGGCGCACCAGGTCGGGGGCGGTGTCGGCCTGCGGCGCGGCCGCCTCCGCCCCGCCCTTCGGCCGCTTGGCGCAGCCGCGCGTCGTCCCGGCCCAGCCGCTCTCGCGCATGATGCGCGCCACGCGCTTGCGCGACGTGGGCTCGCCGGCCCTCTTGAGCTCGGCGAGGACCTTCGGCGCCCCGTAGATGCCGCGGCTGGCGGCGTATATCTCCGAGATCTTCCCGGCGAGCTCGGCGTCCCTCTCGTCGTGCGCGCTCGGCCGCCTCTTCCTCCACGCGTAGTAGCCCTGGCGGGTGACCTTCAGCGCGGAGCACATCTCGGACACGCTCCAGGCTCCTTCGTTGAGCGATATGAAAGCGAACTTCGCCCTCTCCGCCTGGGCGCCTACAGCTGCCTGCCGGCGAAGAAGGCGCTCGCTTTTAAAAGTACCTCGTTCTCGCGCCTGAGCCGCTCGACCTCCCTGCGCAGGCGCCGGTTCTCCTCGGCCACCTTGAAGGGGTTGTCCTCGGGCGACGCCTGGGCGGTGTCGGCCTTCTTGACCCAGTCCGATATGCTGCCGGCGTCGACTCCGAGCTCCCGCGCGATCTCGGCGTAGGTGCCGCCCCTCTCCCTGTACAGCCTCACCGCCTGCTGCTTGAACTCGGCCGAATACTTGGGCGACGGATGTCCCATCCCATGCCCCCTTTCCCCGTTTACGGCATCATGCCGAAACGGAACTCCGTGTGTCAACGGAAACGGGGGAGATTCAAATTCAAATTCAATTGACTCCAGCTCGCCGGCAACGGCGAGCGCCTTGGCCTCCGATGCCTCGCACGACTCCATGGCGTGCACCACCTTGAGCATGGCGGTGACCCTCGCGCGCTTGGACTTCGGGACCTTCGCCAGGACGTTCCGGTAGGAGTGGACGGTGCACCTCTGGTAGGCGGCCTCCGGGAACACCTCGGCAATTGCGACGACCATCCCGGCGGCCTTGTCGCCGGTGAACATCCTTCCGCCCCTGAGGCCGCGCGGCTTGAGACACGAGAGGAACTCCCTCCAGCACTCTGCCGACTCGATGAAGCCCTCGGCGTCAACGATGACCTCGCGGTAGCCGTCATCGTTGACGCCTGTCACCACCATCGCGGCAACGTTCTCGTAGGAGTCTCCCCACGACCTCTTGAGGTATATCCCGTCCACGTAGACGTAGGGGTGGGCGCGCTCCAGAGGGCGGTTGCGCCACTCCTCGACGGCGGCGAATGCCTTCTCGTTGAGGTTGGAGACGGTCGCCGTCGAGACGCTGGGGCCCCAGAGCATCTCGGAGACGCCCTCGATCCTGCGCGTCGAGACGCCCTCCAGATACATCTCGATCATGGCCTCCTCGACGCTCGCCTCACGCCTGCGGTACCGCTCGATGACGGCGGTCGTGAGGCGCATCCCCTTGAGCTTGGGCATGCGCAGGGTGACCTCGTCGGCGGTGGTCGTGTGCCCGCGGTCGTAGTGCCCCGCGCGGTAGGCCTCGCGCCCTGCGGTGCGCTCTTAGCGCCCGGCGCCGGCCAGGTTGCCGACCTCCTCCTCGAGCAGGCCGTTGAGCACGTACTCGACGGTCCCCCTCACCAGTTCGCTCAGATCGCTCTCCAGGGACTTCCCGTTGAATGTTACGTTGGGCTCGGGCATGGTCTACCTCCGGCATGTTTCTTTCCTCGACAATCTGAAATCATGCCGGGGCGGGCCGTGCCCTCCTTCCTATCTGGACGCTATTCCGCTGTCAAAGTGCGCAAGAAATTGTGCGTTACCGACTCTTGACCTATATGTAGTGATTGACACTACATATAGGTCAAGCTTTATGGTTGTAGTCGAGCTCAAGAGAGCCTAATGTTTCGCCTTTGATTTATCGATAAGTTGTTGGTCAATGCTCATATCAAAAAAGGTAGGTCGTTTTGCGTCTGGAACGCCCGGTCCAATTGATATTGAGTACGACTGCCTATATTGATTGCCAAGCACATCAAAATAGTCAATGATGAGCGTGTAATCGCCCTGTGTTAACTTGTCGTCGCGGTCCTCAAAGAGAACAATGAAGTCGCTGCTGTTTCCGGGAAGCAACTGCACAGGCTCAGTGTGAAGCGTTTTCCCATCATGTTGCGACGCGCTGCCGTCTCTATCTAGCCAGGCTTTTGCGTTGATGGCTGCGCCGTTGCCAGCGTTTGTCATGGTGATCCAGTACCGCAGCGCCGGGTTTGGCACGCTGGATAGGAGAGGCCCCATCTCCAAAACGAGCATGGCTCCGCCAGAAACCATCGATTGCTGCACGTCATTTAGCTTGCTTTGAAAACCGGCCTGCCCGTTTTGGACAACTATGAATCGGGCTTTACCTTCCATAGAAGAGAGCGCATCATTGACGTTTTCATTTGATTCATGCAGCTTGAGCGCGATACAAGGGATGGAGGCCAACCGTTGGGTTTCAATGCGTCCAACCCGCTCTTCTCGGATTGTCATTACAACAGCGATGATGGTAGCGACTGCTCCGCCGATGCCGGCGCAATATCCAAGCATGTCCCCTGCAGACCATTGCGCAACAAAAAACGGCAGGGGAGCGTTCAAAGAAAAGAAAATCTGAATAACGAACGGAGTGAAGATGCTTACAACCACGCAGATGGTGATAAACCATTTCGCGTTCCTTACAAACCCTCTATCTTGCTGCATCCTTAACTCCTTTTCTGAGCTGCCGTTGTTTCGTCTGGGTTTTTTTAGTAATGATGTGCAGCTTCAGGCTATGAGTATACGCGGATAAGAAATGTGATGAATTAGATGATGACGGTATTTCTCAGATATGTCTTTAACTCAAATTACAGATTATTTACAGTAAATCAACGGTAAGGAGTGGCTATGCCTGCTGTTACGTCGCTTTCGGAATTCAACAGGAACCAGGGTGCCGTGATTGCTCGGCTTGCCGAAACAAAGGAGCCCCTGTATCTAACCCGCAACGGGAAGAGTGCAGTCGTCGTGATGGATGCCGATTCGTTTGACCGCGCGATGTCGTATAAGGAAGAAGTTCGTTCGCGCGAGATAGAGGTGTACGGAAGTCTGATGCGCGGGTACCAAGACGTGCTCGATGGGAAGACCGTTGATGCCGAGACCGCGTTTGCGAAGATTCGCGACCAGCGCGGGTGGTAGCAGATGGCATACCTGGTTAGGCTCACAGAATATGCCGAAGGCCTGATCACGGAGCGGATCACGAGCGGGCGGGTTTTTGAGAAGATTGAGCACACGGCGGATTTGCTTGCGCAATACCCAGCCCTTGGGCATGCCTATGATCCGCGGTGTGCGGCGGCGGCCCCGCCGTTTCCCTGCCGTTGCATAGCGGTATCGGACACTCCGTTCACGCTGTATTACCTTATCGACGGCGATGCCCAAACAGTCACTATCATCAGCATCGAATGGAGCGCACGCGATCCGGCAAAGCGTTTCACGGGGCTGTATTAGCGGCGGATTCCCGTCCTGCCATTTCCGCGCCGATTGAGGCAGCTCGGCAAAGTTCGTGCGCCTCGCCGCTCGCCCCGTCCATAGGCTATAATCATCCATGCGCAAGCGCGCATGCGCCCATAGCTCAGCTGGATAGAGCAGGAGACTTCTAATCTCAAGGTCGAGGGTTCGAATCCCCCTGGGCGCACCAGCTATGAATAACGCGGCCGCACGGGAGATAACATCCCGTGCGGCCGCTCTCGTTTGGCCAAAAGGCCGCCTCGCCCCTGAACATCTGATTGCATCGTCACCGTGCATACGACTTGAATGGGCCTCCAATTTGGGACACCGAGCAAAACTCCCGCCAAAGGATCGAATTTTGGGGTGGGGTCGAAGTAGCCGTTATCAGTCCGCTGTTCCCACCTGCGGTTTTGTGCCCCTTCGATTGGGAGTATTCGGCTGGTCCTTCAAAATTCGATCCTTTGGCGGGAGTTTTGTTCTGGAGGCTTTCCAGCGATCGAGCGCTTGCGGCGTTATCATTGCTCTAAATCAAACTCGGGCAAGAAATGGCAGAAATAGGGGTGTATTAAATCGCTAATTCGGCAAATCCTGCCCGAAATGAGCCATATAGGGCATCGCCGCAAAGGGGAAGTCGCTTCCTGCCGTCCCGCCGTCGGCTTCCGGTGCGTATCCGACTCCACAACATCCCAAACCACTCATCCGTTTTTCCATACCAACCGGCGCGGTATGGGGTACACTAGGGGAGTCGTTGATGTACCCCATGGCGGCGGGCCCGCCGTGGGCATCCAGAAAAAGGAGACAAGTATGGTTTCTGAGAAGGTTACCCTCGTCAACCCCCAGGGTCTTCACATGCGTCCCGCGGGCCTCTTCGCTTCTACCATGGGCAAGTTCGCCTGCGACGTGACCGTCGTCACCCCCGAGAAGGAGGTCAACGGCAAGTCCCCGATGGCCCTCATGGCCGCTGGCATCCCCTGCGGCACCGAGGTTGAGATCCGCTGCGATGGCGCCGATGAGGCCGATGCTCTCACCACCGCCATCGAGCTCATCAAGAGCGGTCTTGGCGAGTAGCCCAGTTGCCGTCCATCTCGTGTTGAACGGATCTCACAACAACTGAGTTCATATGGTGAGCGCAGGTGCCCTGTCGGTGCCTGCGCTTTCACATATCCGCATGCCGCGCGGCCACGCCCGCGGCAATGGAGAGAGGATAAAAATGTACGAGGGAGTTAACGCATCCGAGGGCATCGGTATCGGTACCGTCGTTGTCGCCGCCGAGCCCGACCTGTCTTTCGAGCCGCACGCGGTTGAGGACACCGCCGCCGAGAAGGCTCGCTACCAGGCCGCCCTCGATGCCTTCTGCGCCAAGACCCAGGCCCAGGCCGACCGCATGAAGATCACCGTGGGCGAGAACGAGGCCGAGATCATGAGCGGCCACATCATGCTCGCCCAGGATCCCGGCATGACCGACGGCATCACCACCGCCATCGACGGCGGCACCTGCGCTGAGCAGGCCCTCGTCGAGACGAGCACGATGTTCGAGAACATGTTCCTTTCCATGGACGACGAGATGTTCCGCCTTCGTGCTGCCGACATCGCCGACATCCGTACCGGCATCCTGGCCGAGCTCCTCGGCCGCGAGGTCGTCGACCTCTCCGTCCTTCCCGCCGGTAGCATCGTCGTCGTGCATGACCTCACCCCGTCCATGACGGCCACCATCGACAAGGAGAACGTCGTCGGCGTCGTCACCGAGGTCGGCGGCCGCACCTCGCATTCCGCCATCATCTGCCGCGCCCTCGAGATTCCTGCGGTGCTCTCGGTCTCCAACGCCTGCGGCGCTCTCCACGGCGGCATGGTCGCCATTGTCGACGGCATCAACGGCCACGTGATCAGCGAGCCCGATGAGCAGCAGCTTGCCGACTACCAGGAGCGCGCCGCCGCCTTCGCGGCCGAGAAGGCCGCGCTCGAGGCCTTCCGCGGCAAGCCCACGGTCACGGCCGACGGCGAGAAGAAGGTGCTCGCCTGCAACATCGGCAACCCCGAGGACGCCAAGGGCGCCGTCGACCACGACGCCGAGGCGATCGGCCTCTTCCGCTCCGAGTTCCTGTTCATGGACGCCACGTCGCTTCCCACCGAGGACGAGCAGTTCGAGGCCTACCGCAAGGCCGCGGTCACGCTCAAGGGCGCTCCGGTCATCATCCGTACGCTCGATGTGGGCGGCGACAAGGAGATTCCGTACATGAATCTCCAGAAGGAAGATAACCCGTTCATGGGCTATCGCGCCGTGCGCTACTGCCTCGACAACCCCGATGAGTACAAGGTGCAGCTGCGCGCGCTTCTCCGCGCGAGCGCATTCGGCGACATCAAGATCATGGTGCCGCTCGTCACCTGCGTCGAGGAGATTCGCGCGGTCAAGGCGCTCGTCGAGGAGTGCAAGGAAGAGCTGCGCGCCGAGGGCTACAAGTTCAACGAGAACATCGAGGTCGGCATCATGATGGAGACGGCAGCCGCCGCCAACATCCCCGACCTGCTCGCCAAGGAGTCCGCGTTCTTCTCCATCGGCACGAACGACCTCACCGGTTACACCATGGCATCCGACCGTGGCAACGACAAGGTCGCCTACCTCTACAGCTGGTACTACCCGGCGGTCCTGCGCGCCATCAAGAGCATCATCCAGGCTGGCGTGAAGGAAGGCATCATGGTGGGCATGTGCGGCGAGGCTGCTGCCGATCCGCTGCTCACGCCGCTCCTCATCTCGTGGGGCATGGAGGAGTTCTCGGTTTCCGCGCCGAGCGTCCTGCGCACCCGCAAGGTCATCTCCCAGTGGACGAAGGCCGACGCCGATGCCCTCGAGGCGAAGGTCATGCAGCTCGAGACCGCCGAAGAGGTCAAGGCCGCGCTCACCGAGGCCGCGCGCTAGGCCTGTTGCCTGCTCGCATCCGGTCGCGCTCCTACCTACCACCGTGCACGGCTGCGTTAAGTCTCGGTAAGCATCCGGGTCGCGACGCTTGATTTTGCTGCATGGCGCGCCTAAGCTATGCGCCATGCAGCATTAGTATGAAAGGATGGTAGCTGTCTTATGTTTTATACGCTGACTGCTAACCCTGCGGTCGACATGACCGTTTCCTGCCCGCCGCTTGTTCCGAACGAGAACATCCGCTCCTTCTCGGCGAGCTATACCGCCAACGGCAAGGGCCTCGACGTGTCCTTCGCGCTCAAGAAGTTCGGCGTCGACTCCGTGGCGCTCGGCTTCTTCGCTGGCTTCACGGGCAAGTACGTGGTCGACGAGACCATGAACATGGGCTGCCTCTGCCGCCCCGTCTGGATTGATGGCGTGACCCGCATCAACTCCTACTTCAACGACGGTCAGTCCGAGCACGGCATCCTGAACCCGGGCCCCGCGATCACCCCGCAGAACGAGCAGGAGCTCTTCCGCATTCTCGACTCTACCGGTGACCTTGACTGCCTGATCGTTTCCGGCTCGCTGCCCCCGAAGGCCTCCAAGGACTTCCTGGACAAGGTCGTGGCGCATGCTCAGGATCGCGGCGCCGACGTGGTGCTCGACCTTTCGAGCGACAAGCTTAAGACGCTCTGCTCCACGCACCCGCTGCTCATCAAGCCGAACCATCACGAGATGCGCGAGATCTTCGGCGTCCAGATCGATACCGACGACGACGCCCGTCGCGCCCTTGCGCTCGCCCACGAGGCTGGCGTGCAGAACGTCCTGCTCACCATGGGCAGCCGCGGCAGCGCCTACTTCTCGAACGGCGAGGACATCTGGTACGCCAAGCGCGAGTTCAACATCAAGCTCGTGTCTTCCGTCTGCGCCGGCGACTGCACCCTCGCGGCCTTCCTGCTCAAGTGGTACAAGGATCGCGACAACGTGGAGGAGGCGCTCAAGCTCGCCATGGCCACGGGCGCGAACGTTGCCGAGAGCGTCGGTTTGGGCGACTTCGGCCATGTGGACGAGTACAGCAAGCGCGTGACCGTCCGCAAGCTCCCGCGCTAGCAACTTCTGACGCGTCTTCGCGCGTTAACGCCTCGTTGAGGATGTACGATGCCCCCGTGCTTCGGCATGGGGGCTTTCTTTTGGCGTCTGTGTCGTCACGCTCGGAAACTGGTCCAGGACGAGCAGGTGCAGGTCGTGGCGCATGAGACCGCGCGCGGGGCGCATGAAGCGCAAAACGATGAGCGCCCATTTCGCTACGGCACCGTATACTGTACCTGTCAACGTGAATGGGGTGTAATGGACGAGTGCTTGCATATCGATACCGGCGCGGCGCCTAGCATTACCGTCGAGCAGCCTGCCCTGAACGGAACGCCTGCGCCCGCAACGGCGCTAGAGGTGCTTCGGGCTCTTGAGGAAGCGGGGCTCGAGGCGTGGATCGTGGGCGGCTGGGTACGCGATGCGCTGCGAGGCGCTCCATGCCACGACGTGGACATTTGCTGCTCGGGAACTTGGCAGCAAAGCGAAGCCGCCCTCAAGGCGGAAGGCTTCAAGGTTGTTCAGTCGGGCATCAAATTCGGTGGCATCACGGCGGTGCGGGGTGAAGAGCGTATCGAGGTAACCTCGTATCGTTTCGACGGCTTTTACACCGATGGGCGTCATCCCGAATCTGTTCGCCTCGCGCAGCGCGTGGAGGACGATCTTGCCCGCCGCGATTTCACGGTCAACGCGATGGCGTGGCATCCAACGCGCGGCCTGCTCGATGTATACGACGGTGCGGGAGACCTTCGCCGCCGTATGATTCGGGCGGTGGGGGAGCCGCGCCGGCGCTTCGAAGAGGACGCGCTTCGCATGCTCCGCGCCGTGCGGTTTGCCTGCCGGCTCGATTTCGTGG
>OLPF01002721.1_pt1 | contig 10895 bp, 7 predicted proteins | sample 1673121 | NCBI WGS metagenome assembly OLPF01 (sample SAMEA3136756, study PRJEB25190) | human gut metagenome | reverse complement strand
AGGACATAGTAGTTGTCGCTCTCTCTTGCGGCGTGAGCAAACTCATGGGAGCGCATGAACGCACTGTCTTCATCGATAAAAACAATGCTTGAACTGATTTCTTTAAGATCGCGTTTCCAATTGCGCCCGGAAAGGACGTGGCAGGGGGCATCACATACAACGGAGACGCCACTGTCTGGCCCTAGCTGGTCGAATTGATCGATAAGCTCAAGAAGGGTCGTTTTGCCGGTTGCGCTGTTGCCCTGGAGAATGGTCAGGTTACGACGGATATTCAGTTTGAATTTAACCCGGTTGTTCGCCACGGTGACGAGGTATTCGCCGCGCATTATGCGGTCTCCTTTAGGCAACGGAGCGCGATGGGGATGAGCTCGTTCATGGAGTGGACGATGTCTCCAGTGTTGGAGACGGTCATGGTAAATCTACCTTTACCAAAATCCATAAGATGGTAAAGATTGATGGTGATGTTCTGCTTAGCCGCGATTCGCAAAATCCAATACGAGCAGTTGTCGCCGCAGTTTGAGGCGTTGTAGACCATGTTGGGCATAAAGTGCATGAGTAGAAGCGTTTTGGTTCCGCTGGAGAGCTTCTCGGGAGGAATGATGCCCAGGGCTCTGGTCTCGATTGCGTTGGGGCCAAGGACGGTTCCGCGGTCAATCGATTTGATGATGCGCTGGGCAAAGGGGTCTTCAAACCAGTCGGGGGAATAGACGTTGTTGAAATACACCGACGTGTTGTACACAACGTTTTCCATGTCGCCAAAATGCACGGTGAGCAAGAGTGCACCTTTCTGAGTCATTTACTGGGTTTAAGTATAGCTTGATTTGTTCGGCGTGGTTTTGGCGGAGGCGCCGACTGATGAGCAGAGCAAATGCAGATGAATAGATGTTGAACGGACAGAGCCGTTTACAACTGACCTAGAACTTTTGTCCGCGGGTTTCCAACACCTTTTTGATAAGAAGCCGATGCGCTATGTCGTTTGCGTAATTCCAGGGCCTGCGGGTGCTGGCGATAATCGCCATTTCGATATTAAGAAGCTGCTCAAACTCTAGCTTAGTTGATTCATTTTTTGAGAGATTATCGAGGTTGTATTTGATAAACAAGTCTAGAGATTCGAATAAGTGTGAATCGCGGGAACAAGGCTCCATCAGGTCGCAATCAATGAGGTAATAACTTCGAGGGTCGTTTCGAAGGCCGTTCACATAGTCCCGAATATCAAACAGCAATGAAATAGCCGTGCCTGGTTCCTTTCGGATAGTTACTTCTCCCAAGGAGGCCAGGTAGCTATTCAGAGTTTTTTGATTATTGAACAGATCCCAGTCCGGTGATGGATGGCCAAATGCACTTGCAAGTTGAATCGTAAGCGTTGTTAATTCGCTCTTTATTTCTGAATAAAAAGACCACTGTCGTTTCAGCTGAAGATTTCTTTCGGTTTCTTTTTGTATGGCTTCTTGTATTTGCAACAAGACTACAGAGCTCAAGACAATAGAAGCGACTTCAAAAACTACAACAAAGCGCGATTCTTCGCTGAAGGCATTGCAGACTGCGTATAACATTGCCCCCGCCGTTGGTACGAAGATAACAAGAACGGCAATCCAAATAATTTGGCGTTTCGCCAGTCGTTTCAATGCTCGTAATAGTCGCCGTATGGGAAACCAGAGCATCATAAGTCGCAATCGGATGCCCTGGAACAAGGTTGTTTCATATGTTTGTGAGTAAAAAGACAATCTCATTTGTTCTCCTTCGAGTTGATTGTGGAATTGACTTTATACATGCATGCAGATTTTGCTTAGGATTAATTGTATTAGAACGAAGTTCATTTATAGATATAAGTGTTTTCAGCGCTTGGTCCCCAGATAGCTTTCTTACTGCTTAACGATGCGTTGGTTAAGTTTCGGCAATACACTTAATGACGATACCAATTAGATCGAGAACGGATGACAAACATGCGGACACGATATAAGAACATCCTAGTGACAGGCGGCTGCGGATTTTGCGGCGGTGCGTTTGTCCGCTATGTCGTGAATCACGCGCTAGACGTTCATGTGACAGTGCTCGATAAGCTCACGTATGCTGCCGACATGCGTAACATCGAGGATTTGCCTGCTGGGCGGGTCCATCTTGTGGTGGGCGACATCTGCGATCGTGGACTGTTGAAGCGCGTGGTGCCAGGTCATGATGCCATCGTGCATTTTGCCGCCGAGTCTCATAACGATAACGCGATAGCCAATGCGGCGCCGTTCATAAAAACGAACGTTGAAGGTACGTATTGTTTGCTCGAAGTTGCTCGCGCGCACGGCATTCGCTTCCATCATGTAAGCACGGACGAGGTTTTTGGCGATCTTGCCTTGGAAGATCCTGTGCGCTTCACGGAGGATTCGCCGTATCGACCAGGTTCGCCCTATGCGGCATCCAAGGCGAGTTCTGATCTGCTTGTTCGCGCATGGGCTCGCACATATGGCTTGCCAGTTATTATTTCAAACTGTTGCAACAACTATGGTCCGCTGCAAAACGAAGAGAAGTTCATCCCTGCAGCGATAGGGAGCATTAGGTATGGTAGGCGTCCGAGGCTGTATGGCGACGGCAAAAATGTTCGTGATTGGATTCACGTTGATGACCATGCCCGTGCTGTATGGACCATTCTGAATGAGGGCAGGCTGGGAGAGACTTATCTGATTGGCGCCAATTGCGAGCGGAGTAATCTTGAGGTCCTGCAGACGATTCTTAAGGATATGGGCAAACCCCGTAACTTCATCGATTGGGTGAGTGATCGCCCCGGTCACGATAGGCGCTATGCAATTGATACATCTAAGTTGCGACGTGAGCTTGGGTGGGTCCCCATACATGATGATTTTGAATCAGGGTTGCGGGAGGTCATCGTGGCGCGAACAGCAATGAACAAGCGCGACTTGGCCGACTAATCCCGAAGGGTGTCGGAGCTTATTTTCAAATACATTGCCTTTCGATAGCTGTCATTTCGCGATAATGCAATATGTATAGAAGCTCAGCCTGCTAAAATGATTGCTGCGTAAATGCCAGAGATTGTAAAGGCCGTCTTCATGAATCGATTTAAGCATCTAATTAAATCCGCCGTTGCTATTGCTCTCACCTACGTGCTGTGCGCATCGGCGCTTCTGCAGCCCATGGCTGTCTATGCTGCTACGCTGCAGACTCAGCAGTCTACTGCCGAGGCGGCTGACGCATCCAGTACACAGGATAGCTCTGCCGGGGACGTGTCTGATGGCACAACCGATGGGGTGAGCAAAGACGCTGACTCTGCGGATGCGGCGCAAGACGAAGCAGCCCCCGCCGACGCTGCGGATGAAGGCCAGACGGCGAACGAGGAGGACGCTGCGGCTCCCGAGTCTCTCGATACTGAGGACGAGCAGGCGGCAGATGGCACCGTAATTGGTGACAGCGAGGCAAACTCCTGGCGTTACCAGAACGGTCAGTTACGTAGCGACCTGCAGGACGATAACGCAACTGACCTCGGCATCGAGTCTCGCTCGATGCACGAAATGCCCGAAGGCGCTACGTTGCAGGGTATCGATGTAAGCGGACACCAGAAAGATATCGATTGGCAGAAAGTCAAGGATGCAGGTATTGACTTTGCAATCCTGAAGATTGGCAACATCAGTGCTCGCGAGCCGGATGGCTGGTATACCGATAGCTATTTTCAGCGCAATGTGACTGAGTGCGAGCGTCTGGGTATTCCTTACGGCGTATACGCTTATTCGTATGCAAAGAATGCTGACGATGCCGTGAAGGGTGCAGACCATATCATTGCGCTGCTAAAGGGCCATAATCCTACGCTGCCGGTATACCTTGACCTCGAAGATAACAGCATCAAAGATACCGATCATGCGACGATTGCTACGGCATTCTGCAACACGATCTCTGCTGCTGGCTACACTCCCGGTATCTATGCGAGCGCCAGCTGGTTCAAAAACATCCTGACCGACCCGTGCTTTACCAATAGCGGCTGGAACATCTGGACTGCGCAGTATTGGTATGGGCAGCGCTATGACGCCTCTTTGGGCTTGGGTCCGGAGTATCCTGCCAAGTTTGACTGCTGGCAATATTCATGCCTTTCTACTGTGCCGGGCATCGATGGGTATTGCGATATCAATTACTGGTACAGGGTTTCAACTCGCGATCACTGGGAAAAAACTGAAGACGGCGTTTTTTACGTTTCCGCAGATGGACAACCATATAAGGGCTGGAAGCTGATCTCCGGCCTCTGGTACTGGCTCGACCCCGAGTCCGGCAGGATGCTGACCGGTGCCGTCGAGATCGACGGCAAGAGCTACTGGCTCGACCCCGCCAACGGCGGGGCCTGCGCCAGGTCGGCCTGGGTCGAGATGCCTGAGGGTTTTTTGTCTTACGCTGCCAACGATGGTGTTCTTTGTATGGCGGTTAAAGATGGAGTGCTCTACAAAGATGCAACCTTCACTGAGGTGCTATCGGGATGGGTCGACTGTGGTGACGATCGTTTATATGCTGATTCACAGGGCCATGTATTAACTGGGTGGCAGAGGATTGATGATAATTGGTATCTGTTTGATTCCAATGGGATTATGCATCGAGGCTGGTATTGGAATGGTTCTGCTTATTATTACTTAGATAAATCAGATGGAATTATGCGTACCGGCTGGGTATTGGATTTGGGCTCGTGGTATTGGCTGGACCCCGATAACGGTGGGGCAATGGCAACTGGGTGGAAAAAGGTTGGACAAAGCTGGTATTATCTCAATCCAAATAACGGTGGAAGAATGGTAACCGGTTCGCTGATGATTGATGGTTACATTAGAACCTTCAATTCAGATGGTAGCTGTGTTTATTGGGGATATCAAAATCCCTCTAACTTATATCAAGTTTCTAGCAAGTCGGTTACTATTCCGCATCTCGGACAAGGCATCTTTGGCTATCGAACAGAGTCGAGGATCTCGGTTAGCGCCACAAGGGATGAATGCGTTAACGCGATGATTACTCGAGCATATGATTATGTAGGAACCACACCTTATGTTTGGGATTATTCTTGTGCGCCTGGTGTTGGAGTTGATTGCGCTGGACTTGTAATGCAGTGTTTATATGCAACTGGCATGGATTTGGGTCGCTATACGCCCTGGGATCATTACTACACTCCTGGACATAACCATTATGCCAACGATATGTGGAATGATCCGAAGTTTATGCATCTCGATTTCTCTCAGCGCCGACGGGGAGATTTGATTTGTTACAACGGTCATATTGCCATTTATTTGGGTAATGACCAGATTATAGAAGCGGCATCTCCTCGTTATGGGGTTCGTGTACACAGCGTATATGCAGGCTATCCGATTAAGGGCGTTCTTAGGCCGTTCGTATAGGCTGCTTATCAGCTGGCTTGTTTGATTTGCTTAATGAGCTGCAACTAAGATAGTAGAAAGTGATTGTACTTTAATGAAACTTGCATTTGTATTTGATGGGTTGTGATGCGGAGGAATTAAGCGAGTCGGAATCGATTACTGCAACGCCCTCTGCAATGCGGGTAACGAGATTATCGTCGTGAATCTTTCGCCCCAAAAAAATGAATTTGTTCATCTTATATAGTTTTGCACATGCGATGGTATAGGAAATCAAGCTCCAGTCGCTATTCGTTGGGTAGTGCGGAGTAATTTACCATCGATATCGTGAGAGTAGCCGCCTATGACGACCTCTGCATTTGAAATCAAGCTATGCTGTCTGATTGCGTCCAAATAGTTCGTCCCAGTTACTGGCTGCCAAAACTGTTCCGCATACAATTACCACGCAGCAGATTACGGAGGCCATGTCGGGAATTGTTCCAAGCAAGATCAGGCCAAAGACCACCGACCATGCCGAATAGGAGATATTCAGAGCCATTGCACGCGCTGCTCCGATTGCCGCAATGCCCTTGTAATAGAACAGGTAAGATGCGGTTCCTGCGAGTCCGGCGAGTGCGATAATCAATGTGGGCATGCTCGGGATAGCACCCAGCGTGAAATGCCATGCTCCGAAGAGGGGGAGTACGAGCACTCCATAAACAATCGCACTTGTAGTTTCACGGATTTGCAAAGCCGTTTCGTCATCAACGGCACCATCTTTCATTCCCCATGCGCACAGCACTGCTTCGGATCCCCATCCAATAACGGCAAGCACCGCGCCGAGTAAGCCGAGGGGGGCATTTGCAATCTCGCTCGATCCGGCAGATAGATAGCCCATCGTCATTACGCCACAAAGAGCAACAAGAAGGGAAAGAATCTGACCTTTGCCCATTTTCTCCTTCAGCAGCACGAACGAAAGGAATGCTCCGACCGCAGGATAGAAGGCGGAGATAATTGCCGTGTAGGCTGCTCCGATATTATTGATTGCCAGTACGTAACCAGTCATTCCAATAGGTCCGCCGAGCAGCGCGCCGGCGATGACGACCTTCCCCGAACGAGTTTTAAGTGCGGCGAGTGTGTCTTTTAGCCTGCCTCGGACTCCCATGTAGCCAAAGAGCCAGATCGCACAGAAGGCATCATGGAGAAAAGATCCCGCAATAGAGGCGCATGCAAGCGCTTCTGCCGATCCAATATAGGGTGCGAGCGCCAGACCGATTCCAAGAATCACTGTATCAAGGCCCCAAAGAAGGCCGCTAAAAAAGCCGAATTGCATCGTTACTCACCTTTCCGATAGATCTCCAGTGCCTTTTTAAGGTATTTGGCACCGTAATTGAAGTAGATATAGAGCCATTCGCCCACGAAGTCACCTTCGGCTTCTTTCAGAAGAGACCAGAGGTACCAGCACCATCCTGCAAGGGCAATGTGCGCATAGTTATGTGCGACTTCGGTGTTAGTTGCCTTACGGCCAAAATATGCATCAAGCGCGCGGTCGACTTCATCTTCGGAAAGCTCGCAGCAGACACTACAAGTTCCAAAATCGTTCGCGTAATCGCTCATGCCAGCATATTCCCAGTCAATGAGATAATACTTGTCGTTTTCATCGATAAGAAAATTGAGGTAGAAGAAGTCATTGTGACAAAGGCATTTTGGCGCATTGTCGGCCTGAACAAAGTGCTCCAATTCATCGATTTCGGCGGCCATTTCCCTGTAGCCTGGAATGTCGATGGGACCTTTTTCCAGAAGAAGTGATTCGTAGCGCTTCGCTTCGAGGTAGAAGTCAAATTCGGTTTCGACATTTGCACCGCTCTCGTGAAGCGAGCGACACATCCGCATCATTCGATTCATTTGGGCAGCATTATGCGGATCAGGCTGCTTTGCGTTGGGTACGAACTTCGAAATTTTCCAACCGCGCTTTGGGTCCTCATGAATGAACGTGTCGTCAAGGCCAAGTTCCTTAGCTTTTTTAAGTGCGGCTACTTCTCCATTTCTGTTAATAAGCAGTTCGGTCCCGACTCCCGGATGGCGGTAAACGTACTCTCCATCATTGGTTCTAAAGTGGCACGATAGGTTCGTAAGACCTTGTTTAAGTGGATAAACGTCGTGAATCTCTGATTTGGAGCAGCCGAGCACTTGCACGATGTTATCGAAAATATCGGAGTCAACGTTTTCGATAAAATGTGGATCAAAGGCACGCAGCTCATCAAGAGAATCGAATACGTTGTTCTCGCCCTCAGGATACTTTTTGATCACCATATCGAGCTCCTTGATGTGCTCGATATATAGATCTTCCCAAAGCTTGTCCGTTGTTTCCGGCTTATTATATTCCGTTTCAAGAATCTGCTTAAACGCAAGCGAGAAGGCTTTATCAAAGTAGACATGTCCGAGCATGTACCATGCATCGGAACCGCCAATCGTAACATTGGTGATTCTATCCATTGCTCCCGTTTGAATGCACCATTCTTTGGTGGCGCCTTCAGCATATTGAGCAGAATAAAATGCTTTCCAAACATATGCCTCAAACGGATTGCTTAGAAGGTAATCATCGCTTGAACAAATGTAGGTGTTACCAAGTCGCTCTTTTACGCACATAAGCGATGCGTGGTTATTTTTGGATGCGTATTCGTTGTTGACGACAATCGAAACGCCGAACTTGCTTTCAAGATAGAAGAAATACTCTTTTTTATAGCCGACAACGACGGTGATATTGCTGATGCCCGCGTCTTGCAGCTGTCTAATCTGTCGCTCAATGAGGATCTCGCCACGTACTTTTAAAAGGCCTTTGGGCTTTTCATACGAAATGGGAGCAAAGCGGCTCGAAAGTCCCGCAGCCAATATCACTGCGTTTTCAACCTTATAGGGATGAAGCGCTTCGTAACCGCTGTCGGTTAGGCTGTCCGATTCGAGAAGGCCCTCATTCGTGAGCTCTTTATTTGCTGCGTTTACTGATCCAAGTGAAAGGCCAGTGCGCTCGGCAACTTCTCGCTGGCTGGCATATGGGTTCTTTAGGTATTCGTACAGAACTGTGAAGTTACGCTTGGTCAGTTCCACTACAGGCCTCCAATTAAGATGTTCATTGCTTAGGAAAAGAATAGAATGATTGAACGATATGTTCAATCAATTGTATTTAGCTACATAGACTGAACAGAAAGTAGCGAAAATCAATCTCGAAATGTGGATTAAAAAACTAAATAGGATATCTGGGAGGGTTGATTATGTATCGATTCGAAAAGAAGGCCACGCTTGTTTGTGCTGCTGCGTCATTAATCACTGCTTGTTGCTTGCCCCTGACTGCGAATGTCGCGTTTGCACAGGATTCCGTTGAGGCTCAGAGTATTGAGTCAAAAGCGGATTATTCTATTGTGGTTTCCGATGATTTGCAACCTGATATTTCTTCCGTCATAAAAGATGGCTGGCAACGAGACGAGTCGTCTGGGGTTTGGTATTACGGAAAAAACGGTAAACACCAAACTGGCTGGCTGCAAAGCGGGGGCTATTGGTATTGGCTTGATCCTGCCAATGATGGTGCAATGCAGACGGGTTATTTCAATGTGACCGATGCTGGCGGATCAACTACTTCGTTTTATGCGAATGACGGTAATGCCGCAACGCCTTTTGGCGCGCTATATCAAAACTGCTGGCTACGCGACTCAGATGGAAAATGGTTTTATGCCAATGCTGGAGGCGATTTAGCTGCTGGTTGGTTTTACCAAAACGGCACATGGTATTACCTGGATCCTGCCACCCATGTAATGCAGGTTGGTTTTGTCGACCTCGGGAGCGGGAGATACTATTTAGATGCCTCTGGTGCTATGAAAACCGGCTGGATTCTCGTTGACGGGAATTGGTACTGGGCTTATTCATCGGGTGCCCTTGCTTCGTCATGGCAGACGATAATTGGGGCTCGCTATTATTTTGACTCACAGACGTTCATCATGTTCAAGGGTCGTCAAAAGATCAATGGATGTACCTACATTTTTGGTGACTATGGCCTTGCAAATGGATGGTACAAGGATGGATCGGATTGGTATTATTGCTCCAACGGTATTGCGGCTACTGGCTGGAAACTCGTTAACGGCGCTTGGTATTATCTCGACCCAGCTTCCGACGGCAAAATGTTCGTTGGGTATTTAGACCTTGGTAACGCAGCATATTATTTGAGTTCCAATGGGGCTATGGCTGTTGGCTGGGCTCAGTCTGAGAACGGCTGGTATCTAGCCTCTCAATCCGGTGCGCTTATTTCTGACTGGTATAAAGAAGGCGCGAGCTGGTATTACCTGGATCCTGTTAGCCATCTCATGAAAACGGGCCTATTTGAGGTGGGCGGCAACGATTGTTTTGCAAACCAAACCGGTAGGCTTGTGGGTTCAAGCTGGGTTACCGTTGATGACGGCGTTCAAAGATACGCTGATGATAATGGATATCTTTGCAAGGATGTGATTCGCGAAAACGGCACTATCCTAAAAACCGCTGGAGCTGATGGTTGGCAGGTTGCGTCCGGCTGGGTTAATGTCGCAAATCTAAGGTTTTACGCTGACCCCGGAACGGGTGCCATTCATCTTGGATGGTTGCAGATTGACGGCGATTGGTATTGGCTTGATGCCGATTCTGGCGTGATGAAGACCGGGTGGGTTTTTACTGGCGGTGCATGGTATTACCTAAACGCTGACGGAAAAATGGCAACTGGTTGGAAATGCCTGAATGGAATATGGTATTACCTTGAGCCCAATGGAAGCATGCATGTTGGCTGGCTTAAAGATTCGGGAAAGTGGTATTGGTTAGACGCCAGCGGCGCTATGGCAACTGGTGCAAGAACCATCGATGGTGTTCGCCGAATTTTCTGGAGCGATGGCCAGTGCGACAAAGTTGGCTGGCAAAATCCTCCGCAGTATCCTCAGGTCAGCTCTTGGACTGTTCAGCTGCCTAGCTATTGCACCGGATACTTTACCTATGTGACCCCTTCTCGCATCTCTGTCGAAGCCACGCGTGAGGACTGTGTGAACGCTTTCATTCAACGTGCTTACGAATACATTGGTACTCAGTATATCGAGCCTTGGTCCACTGCTCCGGGCGGTGCTGTTGATTGCTCGGGTTTTGTCCTGCAGTGCCTTTACGCCACTGGTATGGATATGGGTATCTATAATCCTTATAACCATCGATGGGATCCGAATCAAACCTACAATTCGATGAATTGGTATCGCAGCAATATCTTTATGCCTGTAAGCACGAGCTCGATTCAGCGTGGCGATGTGATTTATTATCGCGGGCATATCGCAATTGCACTTGGTAACGGAATGATGATCGATTCCTGGCCTCATCAGGGTGTTGGAATTCATCCTATTGGCGCACGAGGAAACGTAATCGGCGCTGCTCGTCCATTTATTTAATTGATTTGCTGTAAGACGGTCGATATCTGTTTGGGGCCCTGAAATGAATGTCCGGATTGAGCATAGAATTTGTTGGCGAGTAATCGGCTTGCTAGTATTTGCCGTCTCGTTCTCACTTTTCACCCCTGCG
>OLPF01002716.1_pt1 | contig 10913 bp, 10 predicted proteins | sample 1673121 | NCBI WGS metagenome assembly OLPF01 (sample SAMEA3136756, study PRJEB25190) | human gut metagenome | reverse complement strand
AAAAATTGCCCCCGAAAAAATATTGTTTTTTCCCGAAAGGCAGGATGTGGAAAAGTGCTGCGCCCATTTCGACGTGTTTGTGCTGACTTCACGCTTCGAAGGCTTGCCCCTTGTGGCGGTAGAGGCACAGTCCTGCGGAAACAAATGTCTGCTTGCCGACACGGTAACGCAGGAAGTGGACGTGGGCGGATACGTCAGATTTTTGCCTTTGGGCAACGCTTCTCTTTGGGCGGCGCAGTTGGATGAAATGTTGCGCCAACCTCAACCTGAACCTGCCAAAACGGCGTTGTACGGCTACGACATTGCGTTGGAAGCACACAAATTGCAGGACTACTACTTTGCAATAACCGACAAGTAAACACCTTCAAACAAAAACAGCCCCGTGCCATTGCACGGAACCGTTGTTGTTTTTATTGATGTAAAGAATTTTGCACAAAGAAATCGTCGCTTTCGTCAAAGTAGCATTGCTAGGCAAAACGACTGTGTGCCTTGGACAGGGCAAAGAGTAATTTGCAAATGCAAAACATTTTTTCACGCCTTTGGGTGGCTAATATCTCAAAGATGCCGAACGTGGTCACGAACGTCAACGGCAAAAGCGGCAGGGCGTTGCTGTCAGTAATTGCTTGTTTTGAGTTGCTTTTGCATTTGTTGCCACTGCGCTCTGTTTACAATTTCCAACTTGTATCGGCAGTGGGAAACCTTTATTTCCGTTTTGCCTTCCACCGTGATTTTTTCGCCGTCCACGTTAAAGTCTGTCCTTTCCACATTCAACGGCACGTTTTTGACGGGGCAAAAAATGATGTTTTTGGAAAAGTGCGGTTTATTAAACCCTACAAAAAAGGTTCTAAACAGGGGAAAGAACAGTTGCACCGCACCTAAAAAACCGTTTTTGGACGGCGCTTTTATGGCAAGAAAGTGCAACAAACCGTCGTTCTGTCGGTACATTTTGTTAAACTTGAAGCCGAAACAGCGTTGGGAATCTATTGCCATCAGCAAAGCGTATTCCCCCTCGAAAGATTTTCCGTCCAAGGAAAACTGCGCCTTTATGCGGTGGACACGGTATTCTTTCAGAATTTTGCTGAAATACGCCCACCTTTTGTAACGTTTTTTCTTCTCCGGCGACACGGTGTACCCAAGAGGCGTGAAAATTCCCGCAGCACACACGTAGGAAAAGTGGCGTTTGCCTATTTTTCCCAATTCCGTCAGTCGGGGGGACTGTGTGGCATTGTGCTGGCTTTCGTTGAATGTGCCGTAGGGCAGGTAAAACAACTGCGCCGAAGGGGAAAGTTTGCAGTTTATCACGGAATTGAGTGTGCCGTCGCCACCGCATGCCACTATTCTTTGGTAGGCGGAAAGGTCTTTCAGCACGGTGTCTTCCTTTATGTAGATGATGTCGGCGTCTTCACCGAAAACTTCCGTCAAACCTTTCACATCCACCAGCATGCTGTTGCCGGAAAGGCTGTTGACGATGATTGCACACTTCATTTTCCACCTCCTGTGTTTAATGTGATGTAATTATACTAAATCAACTACCTTTTGCCAACCTTAAAGACAAAAAAGAGGCAACTTGACGGAAAAACGCTGTCGGTTTTTGTCGAATTTGACAAACTATTATCAAACCGTTTTATCCCGCAAAATCTTTTGCCAAAATTTGTGCAAGGGGAGTCGTTTTAACACCGCCGTCAAATGCGGCAGCGGTAAAAACAGTGGAAACGCTCACGGGTAAAATGCAAAGGTACGTAAAGGATAATCAAAATTTTTTGTACGGCGACGCCTTGGTTGCCGATACTTCGCAAGAAAGGCAAATACAGTGCTTTTCGTCGGCAACAGATGTCTGCAAACAAGCCGTTTGCCTCAATGTTTCCCCGTTGTCGGGCAACTTACAAAGGAAAAAACATGCCGAAAACGGCAGGGAGAAAAACATGGAAAGTCAACAGCAAGAGATAGTGGTCAAGGGAGGAAAAGCCTACGCATTTTTCAAACGGTGTTTCGACATCGTGTCTTCCTTTGTGATGATAATTTTGCTTTCATGGCTGTTTGCCGTGCTGGCGTTGGCTGTGGCGTTTTCTTCCAAAGGCAAAGTGGTGTTTTGCGACAAACGTGTGGGTAAAAAAGGCAAAAGCATTTTTGTGTACAAATTCCGCACAATGTTTGCCGATGCCGAAAGCAACATCGACAAGTACCTCACACCACAGCAGAAACAGCAGTGGGAAAGGGAACGCAAGTTGGACAACGACCCCCGAATAACCAAAGTGGGCAGATTTTTGCGGAAAACTTCCCTCGACGAATTGCCGCAACTTTTCAACATACTTTTCGGCACATTGAGCGTAGTGGGACCTCGCCCGATAACGGAGGCGGAACTGGACAACTTCACCCCCTATCAACAGGAAAAATTGCTTTCTGTAAAACCCGGACTGACGGGCTACTGGCAGGGGTACGGCAGGAGCAACGCCACCTACGAAACGGGGGAAAGACAACGGCAGGAACTTGCCTACCTGTCCAAACGGGGATTTTTCTTCGACCTCAAATTGATTTTTCTTACAATACCGGCAGTTTTGCGCAGGGATGGCGCAAAGTGAAATTTCTTTGCGTCAAAATTCATCAGGTAGCAAAAACTTTGTTACGGTAGCGTATTTTTGCGACAAAGCAACGGAAAAACACCGTGTTTTCACTGCGTAGTCGCTTTTTTCAAGTTGCCTGCGGAATATGCCGTACCTTTCACGTGCGTCTTGTTTCGGGTTGTTGGTCTTGTTAAAGACACGTTGACACTTTCAGATTTGCTCTATTTTTCAAGTTGTTTTGCAAATCGGCGATTTTCACATTTTTTTTGGCGAATCTGTTTGCCGTTGCAATACTTTCAGACACCCTGTGTTTTGTAAGAGAGGCTACTTGCCACGGTACAGCAGAATTCTGTACGCAGAAAACCTTTTTGCAGATTCGACAGGTAAAAAGGCGTTTTTGCGTCTTTTGCGGAAAAAAATTCCTTCGCCGTCGGCTGGTGTTGACAATTATCTTACAAGTGGGTATAATCTTACTATGAACAAGAAAGTTACAATAAAAGACATAGCCCGTGAAGCGGGGCTTTCCATCGCTACCGTTTCCTACGTGCTAAACAACCGTGACGACAAGCGTATAAGCGAGGCAACAAAGAAAAAGGTGTTGCAGGTAGTAAACATGTTCAACTACACCTGCAATTTTTCCGCACGGCACATTGCAACGGGAAAAACCAACATTGTGGCGTTGTACGTCAACAACAACGATTTTGTGTTGAGCCTTGCCGACAAGTATATGTTTGTATCCCGCTTGTTGCAGGAGTTGACAAAACACGGCTACTCGTTGCGTATTGTAAGCGGCAGTTGCCTTGACAAGTTGGACAACGTGGACGCCATTTTGTGCTACGACACCACCGAAGAACAATTTCGTGCCGTTGTTGTCCTACAACAACGTGATAGGCGACAGTTTGTTTTATCAGGTAAACACCGACTACGACAAAGCCAAAAGTTGCGCCGACAATTATTTTCACCAAGAATACGCCGTTGCGTCGCTTGTGGTGGGCAATTTCGCCCGTCAGCAGGAGTTACTGAAAGTGTTTCCCGAAACGCAGTTTGTGGACAGTTTCGATTCCGCAATAGAGTTGGCAATGCAGCACACCGACACGCCGTTGTTGGTGTTTGAAAATTCTTTGTACGAGTTTTTGTCCTCGAAGTGCGAAAAGATATTCTTGTACGACCCCTGCGAGGAAAAAATTGCCACGCTGGTGGAAAAAATGAAACAAGTCATCGACCGTGGCGACGTTGTAAACTACGACCTGAAATTCTGACAAAAAATGCAGGCTTTCCTGCTTTCTTCGGCGACAAAAGCGTTTTGTCGCCTGTATTGTAATGTAATGGAGAAGATATGAAAACTAAAATCGGAGGACAAGCCGTAATAGAAGGCGTCATGATGCGTGGCGAAAGCAGTATGGCTTTGTCCGTAAGGGACGAATCGGGACAAATCCGTGTGGAAACCAAACGTTTGTCTGCAAAAAAACCGTGGTACAGAAAGGTACCTTTTTTGCGTGGCGTCGTCAATCTGGTAATTTCCATGGTGGAAGGGTTCAGAATAATAGGCAAATCCGCCGAAGTAATGGCGGAGGAGGAAGTGGACACATCCGACGGTAAAATGGGCGGCATGATGGTGTTTTCCTTTCTGTTGGGATTGTTGCTGGCAATAGCGTTGTTCATTTTGCTTCCCACAGGCGTTACTACGGGTATTTTTGCCCTCACCAAGTTGGATGAAACGCAGTACGCCTGGCTAAAATCGCTCATCGAGGGCGTGTGCAAGATGGCTGTTCTCATCGCCTACATGGCTTCCATTTCCCGCATAAGGGAAATGAAACGTGTGTTTATGTACCACGGTGCCGAACACAAGACCATTGCCTGCTACGAAGCGGAAATGCCTCTGACCGTGGAAAACGTACAAAAGTGCAGCAGATACCACGACCGTTGTGGCACAAGTTTCATTGTGTTTGTGGTGGTGCTTTCGGTGGTGCTTATGATGGTGCTGGACGTGGTGTGCGTACTGTGCGGTTTCACCGCCTTTGTGGAAAAGGAAAACTGGTGGTTGCGTGCTTTGCTCAAAATTGCCCTTTTGCCCGTCACTGCAGGCGTCAGTTACGAAATGCTGATGTTGCTTGCACGGAGCAACTTTGTGCTTTTCCGTCCCCTCAAATGGTTGGGCAAACAGTTTCAGAAACTCACCACCCGTGAGCCCGACGACAGCATGTGCGAAGTGGCGATATGTTCTTTCAACAAGGTGCTGGAAATGGACGCCGACCCCACGATACCGGAAGTGCATTTTCCCGAGGCAATAACTTTGCAACAGTTTCGTGAACAACTGCAACAAAGCGGCATTGCTCAGAAAATGGAAAAATCCGACATGGACTGGTTGGTTTGTTCGGTACTCAACATCAAACGCAGCGACTTGCAAAAGGATTTGAAAATTCCCTTCGGCTGGACGCTTCGCCTGCAAAAGTACGCACAGCGCATTGCCCAAGGCGAACCGTTGCAGTATGTTTTGGGCAACACGGAGTTTTACGGACGGACTTTTGCCGTCAATCCCGACGTGCTTATTCCTCGTCCGGAAACGGAATTGGTAGCGGAACAGGCAATCAAACTTGCCGCAAACAACAGCAAGGTGTTGGATATGTGTTGCGGAAGCGGCGCAATAGGCATCACCGTCGCTTTGGAAAAGGGGTGCTGCGTTACGCTTTCCGACGTAAGCCCTGCGGCTTTGAAGGTGGCAAAAGCCAACGCCAAAAATCTCAAAGCCAAGGTGGAACTTGTGCAGGGGGACATGTTTGAAAACATCGTCGGTAAATTTGACATTATCGTAAGCAATCCGCCCTATGTGGAAAGAAACGTTATTCCCACTTTGGAAAACAACGTCAAAAATCACGAACCGCACCTTGCGCTGGACGGCGGCGAGGACGGATTGGATTTCTACCGTGTTCTGGCAAAGGACGCCCCCGCACATCTCTGCAAGGGTGGCGCTATCGTGCTGGAAATAGGCTACAATCAGGCTCAGGAAGTAACGCAACTGCTTTCGGAGGCTTTTTGCAACATCAAAGTTATCAAGGATTACGGCAACTGCGACAGGATAGTTGTCGCCAACGTGAAATAACGAGGTAAAAAATGACGGAAAAACTGGAAAAAATCGTGGAGAGGTACAACTTTCTTACGGAAGAGATAGCCAAACCGGAGGTAATTGCCAACAACAACAGTTGGAAAAAACTCGTCAAGGAGCACAGTAGCCTTACCCCCATTGTGGAGTGCTACGAGCAGTACAGGAAGGTGGAAAGCAATCTTTCGGAGGCATTGCAACTTGCCGAAACGGAAAATGACAAGGAAATGCTGGAAATGTTGCGTGAAGAAATATCTTCCGACAAAAAACGCCGTGAGGAGTTGCAGGAACAACTGAAAGTGTTGTTGCTTCCCAAGGACCCCAACGACGACAAAAACGTAATAGTGGAAATAAGGGCAGGCGCAGGCGGAGAAGAAGCGGCGTTGTTTGCCAACGAAATACGTCGCATGTACTACATGTTTGCGGAAAAAAACCACTGGAAGGTGGAAGAGATAAACATCGAAGAAAACGAACTTGGCGGGCTGAAAGAAGGTTCATTCATGGTAGTGGGGGAAGGCGCATACAGCAAGTTTAAGTTTGAAAGCGGCGTACACCGTGTGCAGCGTGTGCCGGACACGGAAAGTCAGGGACGAATACACACCAGCACCATCACCGTTGCGGTGTTGCCCGAAGCCCCCGACGTGGACATTGAAATTGCCGACAAGGACGTCAAGGTGGACACCTACCGTTCTTCCGGCGCAGGAGGACAGCACGTCAACAAGACGGAAAGCGCAATAAGACTGACGCATCTTCCCACGGGAATAGTGGTAAACTGTCAGGACGAAAGAAGCCAAATCAAAAACAGAGAAAAGGCGTTTGCCATTCTCAAAAGCAAACTGTACGACTACTATCAGACGCAAGCCAATGCCGAATACGCCGCCGCCCGCAGAAGTCAGGTAGGCACGGGGGACAGAAGCGAACGTATACGCACCTACAACTTCCCGCAGGGACGTGTAACCGACCATCGCATAGGGCTGACGCTGTATTCCATCGACAGTTTCATGAACGGAAACATCGACGAAATGGTGGAGGCGTTGCGCCTTGCCGACCAAACGGCGAAATTGCAATCGGCGGAATGATTCTTGCCGCTACCCTTGCGTTGATGCGCTGACGTCGGGTAAAGACAAAAAAAGCCACTTTTTCACGGTGTATTTGTACAAAAAGCCTTGAAATTTGCAGGGATATGGTATAGAATAATAGAAACTCGAGAGTTTTCTCTTGTACTAAAACATTTTGGAGGACAAAACATTGATTCAGGTAATTTACGGCGAAAAAGGCACCGGCAAAACAAAGCAGATTGTGGATCTTGCCAACCGGACGGCACAAACGGCAAAGGGAGTTGTGGTGTATCTTGACAGAAGCAACAACCGTATTCACGACCTGGCAAGAAACATCCGTCTTGTGGACGCCTCACACTACGGACTGAACAGCCAAAAAGACATCGTTTCCTTCATTAAGGGAATGCTCGCCGCAAACTTCGACATAGAAAAAGTTTTCATAGACGGCATCACCAGACTGTTGGATTGCAACGTAAGCGAGTTGGGCGTTTTGTACGACGGTCTGGAACAAATAGGTAAAGAATTTGACGTGCAATTTGTCATCACGGCAAGTTCCTCCAAGGAAAATCTTCCTCCCTTCATTGCCAAGCACGTCAAGTAATTTTCGCAAAACGGCAGGCGACAGTTTTCTGTCGCCTTTTTCTTTTGTAAGTAACAAAAGAAAGCCTTTCCGAACACATAAGTGCGTTGGACTGTAGTGTCAACTTGATTTCACAAACGTCGCTGTTGTTGACAGGCAGTGGCGCAAGTGTTACAATAAAAATTAAGAAATTTGTTTTCAACAGAGGTAAATTTATGGAAGAACAGGCAAAAAAGACGGTATTCAGCGCCGTTCAACCAACAGGAAAAATAACATTAGGCAACTACTTGGGAACAATACGCAACTGGGAGCAACTGCAAAAGGATTACAACTGCATCTACTGCGTTGCCGATTTGCACTCTCTCACGGTAACGCAGGTGCCTGCGGAACTGCGCAAAAACACGCTGGATTTGCTTGCGCTGTATCTGGCTTGCGGCGTAGACGCACAAAAAAGCGTACTTTTCGTGCAGTCGCACGTTCACGAACATGCCGAACTTGCGTGGATTCTGGACACCATGTCCTACATAGGCGAACTCAACAGAATGACGCAGTTTAAGGAAAAATCAAGGAAACATGCCGATAATATAAATATGGGACTTATGAACTATCCCGTGCTTATGGCAAGCGACATTTTGCTGTATCAGACGGACTTTGTGCCCGTGGGCAAGGACCAGGTGCAGCATCTGGAACTGACACGCAACCTTGCCGAGCGTTTCAACGCAAGGTATTCGCCGACGTTCACCGTGCCGGAAGGACTTGTCCCCAAAAACGGCAGCAGTATCAAGAGTTTGCAGGACCCAACAGTCAAAATGTCCAAGTCCGACCCCAACGAAAACGCCTACATAACTTTGACGGACGACGCCGACACAATACGTCGCAAGTTGCGCCGTGCGGTAACGGATTGTGAAGGATGCGTGAAAATGCGTGCGGAACAACCGGCAATTTCCAACCTCATCACCATTTACAGCCTGTGCAGCGGCGAAAGCGTCGCCTCCTGCGAACAGCGTTTCGAAGGCAAGGGCTACGGCGAATTCAAGGACGCCGTTGCCGATGCGGTAATTGCGGCGTTACAACCCATTCAGCAACGTCATGCACAGTTGTTGAAAGACAAGGCGTACTTGGAAGAGATTTTGGCAAAGGGTGCCGCAACAGCGTCGCACATTGCTTCAAAAACTCTTTCCAAAGTGTATCGTAAGATAGGCTTGGTACCCAAAATTCAGTAAACGGTAGTACAAAAAACGTACCAGATGCGTTTGACGACATTGGAGAAAAATGTTTGGATATGTAAACATCAACAAGCAAATCGAGGACGGACAGCGTGGACTGTGGCAGGCATTCATGTGCGGGCTGTGTCTTTCCACCAAAAAACTTTTCGGCGATTTGCCAAGGGTATTCATCACCAACGACATCAATTTTTTCAACGTGCTGTTTCACGGCGCATTGAATGAGGACGTCGTTTTGCAGGACATCAGGTGCGTTTCTCATCCGGTAACCAAACGCCCTTCGGTAACTCCCACGGAACTGACGGACAAAATGTCCGTTGCCAACGTCATTCTCAACTATTGGAACATCTACGACGACGTTTTGGACAACGGCAGACGCAAAACCGTACTTAAAGCCTACGGCAGGGCGTACAAGCGTGCACGCACAATGTGGCCTCAACTTGACGAAGCGGTGGCTGAAAACTATTGCGAGTTGCGCCGTATGGAAAAGGAAAACAGCGGCAATCCCGACATGGTGGCACATTCCTTTGCCTGTCTGTCGAGAGATTTCTGTTCCCTCGCTTTGGGGGAAAAGGCAACTGCGGATTTGACGGACCTTTGCTACAACATCGGCAAGTGGATTTATCTTGTGGACGCTTTGGACGATGCGGAAAAGGATTTGAAAAAAGGCAACTACAACGTTTTCGTCAGTTGTTACGGGGTGAAAAGCGTAGCGGAACTGATTCCTCATTTGCAGGAAATAACTTTTTTGATGTTTGCCGTGCTTAACCGTGCGGCACAGTGCTTCAACGACAGCAACATTACAAAATATTCCTGCGTACTCAAAAACGTAATTTATGACAGCCTGCGGGAAAAAACCAGGCAAATTTTGGCAAAAATAAAACAATCGGAGAAAAAAGGCTGATATGGACTACAACTACAATGCTTATGAAATTTTGGGATTAGACACCAACGCCACAAGGGAAGAGGTGGAACAGCGTTACAAACAACTGCGTGAAAAGTACCAGAAGGACAGATTTCTTCCCGGCGAAGCGGGAGAGGACGCATCGGAAAATTTGCAACGTCTGGAAGTGGCGTACAGAGATATTCTGGCTGCCATGGAGGAATCCACTCAAACGGAGGATTTGCGTCAGGAAGACGACTACACGGAAATTCAGCAACTCATCAAGGAAAACAAACTGGATGAAGCGCAAACAAGTTTGGACAACCGTGTAAGCCGAGACGCCGAGTGGCACTACGTTCAGTCAATTTTGTTTTACAAACGCAACTGGTTTTTGGAAAGCAAAAAGCAACTGGAACTTGCCTGCCAGATGGAGCCTGACAATCAAAGGTACCGTCAAAGCCTGGAAAAACTCACCAAAATTCTTGCTTCCAACACCATCAGTCCCGATCAGTTGCGCACAACGTCCCGTCCTGTGGACAACGGAGTCAACATGGGAGCAGGAAACGGTACTTGCACGGGTAGCGCATGTACCGACTGTCTGCTTTGCACCGCTTGCTGCAACTGCGCAAGTTGTATGGGCGGTGATAGATAGTGAGTAAAGCCAAACGCATCGCAATAAGCGCAATGTGCTGCGCCGTTGCGTCGGTGTGTATGTTTTTGTCGGGGTTGCCCGGTTTGAAATGGATTGTGCTTGTTTTGGGCATAGTTTCTTCCGTTGCCGTGGTAATCCCTCTTATGCTGGACGCCAAAAATTTGGTGTACACCTTGCTTACATACATCGTGTCTTCCATTTTAGGTGTGTTTTTGGGTTTGGCAAACATAGTGTACGTGCTTCCGATAGTTGTTTTTTGCATGCCTGTTGCCATTGTCAAGGTGTGTGGCGAAATGGTTAAAATAACAGCCACCGTCAAAGACACGCAGGTGATGGAAGACCCATTCGGCAACGGCGACGACAGAAAGGTGGTAAACCTCAACGTGGAGCGTAAACCACGGTTACCCAAAGTTGTAAAGTGGGTGCTGTACTACGTTTTGTTGGAAGTGGGCATTGCGCTTACTCTTCTTGCTTGCTACTTGTTCACGCCGGCAGTTTTCAACACCATTGTGCAGTCCAAGTGGTTTGCAATAGTTCTTGTTGCTGCGCAATTTGCCGTTGTGGCCTACGACTTTTTGTTGAGAGGTGCGCTAATTGCCGTGGCAAAAATTTTGCGTTTTGCGGTGAAACCGTGAAAGCACGGGAAAATGACAAAAACAGCCCAAAAGGGCGTTTGAAGTCTTTTGCAAAAAACTTTTGCGTGAAGTTTGCTGTTTTTTTTGACACAAAACTCTTGACAAAAGCACAAAATTGTAGTAAAGTAAAAAGGCTCACTTGAAGAGCACATATATCGCGGGGTAGAGCAGTCTGGTAGCTCGTCGGGCTCATAACCCGAAGGTCGTATGGTTCAAATCCT
>OLPF01002711.1_pt1 | contig 10932 bp, 5 predicted proteins | sample 1673121 | NCBI WGS metagenome assembly OLPF01 (sample SAMEA3136756, study PRJEB25190) | human gut metagenome | reverse complement strand
GGCCTGCAGCTTTACTCGTCAGGCGTGCTGATCATGGACAAGTGCCCGGATCTGCTGCCGGACTATTTCAGCTTCGTAAAGGGTCTGGTAGACTCCCAGGATCTGTCTCTCAACATTTCCCGAGAAATGCTGCAGCATGACAGACAGCTTAAGGCGATCGCACAGCGCCTGGAAAAGAAGATCAAGAGCGAGCTGCTCAACATGCAGAAAAACGACAGAGACAAGTACCTGGAATTCTACAAGAACTTCGGTCTGCAGCTGAAATACGGACTGTATGACAGCTACGGCGCCAACGCAGAAACCCTCAAAGATCTGGTAATGTTCCATTCCTCCAGCGAACATGCACTTGTAACTCTGGAAGAATACGTAAGCAGAATGAAGGAGGATCAGAAATACATCTTCTTCGCCAGCGGCGAAAGCCTCGACAAGATCGACAAGCTGCCGCAGACAGAACTGCTGAAGGATAAAGGCTACGAGATCCTGTATCTGACGGACAATATCGACGAATTCGCACTTCAGGTACTCCACGCCTACAATGAAAAGGAATTCAAATCTGTTTCCGCAGATGATCTGGATCTGGGTGAAACGACAGAAGAAAAGGAACAGGCTGAAAAACAGGCAGAAGAAAGCAAGGATCTGCTGGAAGCCATGAAGGATGCCCTGGGAGACAAAGTGACAGACGTAAAGCTGACTCAGAGACTCAAGAGCCATCCGGTATGCCTGACTTCCAAAGGTGGACTTTCTATCGAAATGGAAAAAGTCCTCAACTCCATGCCGACCGACCAGAAAGTACAGGCAGAGCGCGTGCTGGAGATCAACGCACAGCACCCGATCCTGGAAACTTTGCAGGAAAAATACGCAGCAGATAAAGACAGTATCGCTGAATATGCGAAACTGCTGTACGATCAGGCACTGCTTATCGAAGGACTGCCGATCGATGATCCGGTGGCATTCTCCAATGCAGTGTGCAAGCTGATGACAAAATAAAAAGGATATGATACAATAAACCCTGTATGAGCAATCGTGCAGGGTTTTCCTGATTTTTGGCGCAGTTGGCGGAAAGTTATGGTTTCAGACGCCTGCAGATGGTGGAGTACGAGACTGGAGAAAAAAGAGGTAAGGAATTTGAGCGCATTGACAACAGGTGAGATTTTAGAGAAGGTATCGGATTCAGGCATTGCAAAGGCGGAGGGCAAGACTTTAAGGCTGCTGATCTGGGCGCTGCTGGCCGGGGCGTATATCGCATTCGGGGCGCAGGCTTCTCAGATGGTATCCTTCAATCTGCTGGCGGATCCGGATAGTCTGGGCGTGGGACGTTTAGTCTCTGCCGCAGTATTCCCGGTGGGTCTGATGATGGTGGTGCTCTGCGGGGCAGAACTGTTTACAGGAAACTGTCTGATGATCATCGGCGTACTGGATCGGAAGATCCGAATCAGCGGGATGCTCCGCAACTGGGTCTTGGTGTATCTGGGAAATTTTCTGGGAGCACTGCTGGTGGTGGCACTTATGAAGAGCACGGGACTTTGGGAAACAGGCAGCGGCCTTTTGGGAGCATCGGTGATCAAAACAGCGCAGGCCAAGGTGCAGCTCAGCTTCGGACAGGCGTTTGTTCGCGGTATTTTATGTAACTGGCTGGTGTGCCTGGCAGTATGGATGTCCACGGGAGCACGGGAGACGGTGAGCAAGATCTTTGCTATCTGGTTCTGCATCGGGCTTTTCGTGATTTCCGGCTTTGAACACAGCATTGCAAATATGTATTTTATCCCGGCGGGTATCGCAGCTGCAGCGGACAGTGGTCTGGCACAGCTGGCCGGATGTGACGTGTCAGTTTTGACGGTCGGGAATTTTCTCGTAAAAAATCTTCTGCCGGTGACCCTGGGCAACATCCTGGGCGGTGGATTGTTCGTAGGCATGGTGTACTGGTTCACCGGCCGTAAATTGAAATAGAAAGTACAGGTGAAGGTATGGAGAGGATCGCGATCATAGATGGGAACAGCCTGATAAACAGGGCGTATTATGCGATGCGAAATCCCATGATCACAAAGGACGGGATTTTTACCCAGGGGATCTTCGGATTTCTCAACATGATGGAAAAAATAAAGAAGGATTACGAACCGGCGTACATGGTGATCGCATTCGATCTGAAGGCGCCGACCTTCCGTCACAAGGCATATGAAGGATATAAGGCGGGCAGAAAGAAAATGCCGCCGGAGCTGGCCATGGAGGTGCCGATCTTAAAGGATATTCTGCGAGCGATGAATATCAAGCAGGTGGAACTGGAGGGCTTTGAGGCGGATGATCTGATCGGGACGATCGCGAAAGAGGCGGAGTCCTGCGGTATGGAACCGCTCATCATCACAGGCGATAAAGACGAGCTGCAGCTGGCGACAGATATCACGAAGATCATCCTGACGCGCAAGGGGGTTTCAGAGTTCGATCTGTACGACCGACAGGCCATGATGGACAAGTACGGCTTCACGCCGACCCAGTTCATAGACTTTAAAGGGCTGATGGGCGACCAGTCGGATAATATCCCGGGCATTCCGGGCGTGGGAGAAAAGACAGCCACCAAGCTGATTTTAGAATATGGAAGCGTGGAGAACCTTATCGCAAATGTCGATAACGTAAAGCCAAAAGGCGTGAAAACCAAGGTGGAAGAACATGCACAGCTTGCCATGATGAGCAAGCGCCTGGCTACCATCAACACCCAGGTGCCGATGGATATCGATTTTGCAGAATACAAGCTGACGGAGCCGGATTATGACGCATTGATAGAGCTTTATTCCAAACTTGAATTCAATCGTTTCCTGAAAAAACTAAACGTTCAGAGAAGCGGTGGTACGGGATCCGGAGATCCTGCTGCAAAGCCTCTGGCGGTGGACGCTGAGAAGCTTGAAAAAGTCTGCGTCCGGGAGGACAGTCAGCTGGCGGAGCTGACTTTGCAGGGCAAAACCGCCATCAAAGTCTTCGGAGATCACAATCACCTGGACGTGCCGCAGATCGAAGGCGTTGCCGCTGTCAACGGAGACACGTATTACTATTTTGACTGCAGGAACCTGACTGGATTTTTTGACTGGCTGGCCGAGCAGGAGATCTCTTTCGCAGGTCACAGCCTGAAGGACGATTATTATATGCTGCTTTGTCATGGTATGACGAAGTTTGAAACGGCATTCGATACAGAAGTAGCGCAGTACGTGCTGGATTCCAGCCGCAGTAATTACAGCCTTTCGGCGCTGTCCAACGAATACCTGCATCAGAGCCTCAGAGACGAAAAGGAATTCTTTGAGGAAAACGGGCAGGTAGATCTCTTCACCGATCCGACGGAACAATATATGACCTATGGATGTGAAGTCTGTGGGGCGATCCTCAATCTGGCAGAGGCACAGAAGGCTCAGATCGCGGATCAGAAGCTGGAAACAGTCCTGTATGAGGCAGAACTGCCGCTGGTGGAAGTCATGGCTTCTATGGAGCATGAGGGCTTCCGGACGGACAAAAAAATACTGGAAGGATTCGGTGTGGTCCTGGCAGAGCAGATCGGAGAGCTGACGAAGCAGATCTATGGCCTTGCAGGAGAAGAATTCAACATCAATTCGCCGCTGCAGCTGGGCAATATCCTGTTCGAAAAGCTGGGGCTGCCTGCAGGCAAGAAGACGAAGCGGGGATATTCAACGAGTGCGGACATCCTGGAAAAGCTGATAGACAAGCATCATATCATTCCTTTGATCTTAGAATACCGGACCGTTTCCAAGCTGAAAAGCACCTATGTGGACGGTCTGATCCCGCTCATAAGCAGCACGGACGGCAAGGTGCACGCCCATTTTAACCAGACGGTCACGACCACGGGCAGGATCAGCTGTACAGAGCCGAATCTGCAGAACATCCCGATCCGTCAGGAGATGGGTCGGAAACTGAGGAAAGCATTCATCCCGGAAGAAAACTGTGTACTGGTGGGAGCTGACTATTCTCAGATCGAGCTGCGTGTGCTGGCTCATATGTCCGGTGATGAAGCTTTGATTGAGTCCTTCAACAACGGAGAAGATATCCACAGAGCTACAGCAGCGCGCGTACTGGGCATTCCGGAAGACAAGATCACGCTGGAAGAGCGAAGCAGAGCCAAGGCTGTCAATTTTGGCGTTATCTACGGCATGAGCGCTTTTGGTCTTTCGTCGGAGCTTCGCATCACGAGAAAGGATGCGGACGAATATATCAAGGCATATTTTGCAAAGCATGCTGCTGTCAAGGAATTCATGGATGAGCAGGTGAAATTCTGCAAAGCAAACGGCTACGTTTCGACGCTGCTTGGCAGGAAGCGGTTCATCAAAGAGATCAACGCTTCCGCCTATATGGTCAAGCAGGTAGGCGAACGGCTTGCCATGAACACGCCGATCCAGGGAAGTGCGGCTGATATTATCAAGCTTGCCATGATCAAGGTGTTCCGGGCACTGCGTGATCAGGGGCTTAGATCAAGGCTGATCCTGCAGGTGCACGATGAGCTGATCATCAATACTCGTGAAGAAGAAAAGGAACAGGTGGAAAAACTGCTGACGGAGAACATGGAATCCGCCTATGAACTGGCAGTGAAATTAAAGGCGGATCTCAACGAGGGCGAAAGCTGGTATGAGTTGAAGTAGGAAACATGAACGGTAGAGAAGGACACGAAGATGCATGAGGACAGGAACGGACAGGACAGAAAAAACAGGATCCCGGTGATCGGGCTGACCGGCGGGATCGGTACAGGAAAATCCACCGTAGCAGAATATTTGAAAAAAGTTAATTACGCTCATGTGGATGCGGATCAGATCGGACGCGATCTGACGGCAGACGGCAGTGAGCTTCTGCCGGTGCTGGATCAGGTGTTTGGTCCGGCAGGAGAGCTGGGAGAACCGGGAAAACCGATTTTGCGGGAAGATGGCTCACTTGATCGCAAAGCGCTGGGTGCCATCGCTTTTTCGGCACAGGAAAAGAAAGAAAAGCTGGATGAGATCATGCTGAAACATATCATCGAGGAAGTGGACAGACAAGTGGCTGCCTATCAGGCTGCGGAATGCGGCGAGCTTGTGGATCCCGGGGACCGGGAGAGAGTCGAGTCTGCAAAGGTCCCGATCCCGGGGATCCTTATCGATGCGCCGCTGCTTTTTGAAGCAGGGCTTGCGGACAGGTGCGACCGGATACTTTTAGTGACGGCGGATCTGGATGCGAGGATCCGGCGCGTGTGCGCGCGGGATCAGGTTTCAGAGCAGGCGGTGCGTGATCGGATCAGCTGCCAGATGAGCGAAGAAGAGAAGAAAAAAAGATCGGATCTTATCGTAGATAATTCGGGAACGAGAGAAGAACTGGAGAAACAGCTGAAGTCTCTTTTGTTTTCGGATCCGTTTTAGGAAAGCAACCTGTTTTGTGGGGGTTTTTTTGTAATTTTTCCGCAAAACAGGGAAATATATCATTGACAAATGGGATGGAAATCCGTACAATAGAGTGGTACTGATTTTTCAGTATAAATCAATTCAATATATGCGGCCTTGGCGGAATAGGCAGACGCGCACGTTTGAGGGGCGTGTGGGAGACCGTACCGGTTCAAGTCCGGTAGGCCGCACCATTTTGAAATGCTGGAATCGATTGACTCCGGCATTTTTTTATAACGTGAGACATATCTTCCGAGGATGTGTCTGTAGTTTCAAAGAACACAGGAGATGGACATGAACAACATCGTATCCTATGCGAAAGAACATATGGAGAGTTTTGATGTGAGACCGCTGAACCGGGTGGACAGTCTGATCCTTTCGGAACTGTCGTATTTTCAGCTGCCTCAGGAACTTTCTAAAGCCAGAGGCTGGAGAGGCGTGCGCCTTGCGGAATTGTTCCGGGCAGAGTGCTTTGAGCAGATGTTTGACGGCGTATGGGACGGAGAAAGCTGCCGGCAGCTCCTGACGGCACTGTCAGCAAGTCCCAGGTTTCGTGATATTCATGTTATGGGATACCGGGAGCAGAGCAATGTTGCCGATGAAAAACAGTTTGCGGCCGTTACGTTCCGCCTTTCGAAGAGGCTGTTTTACGTGGCGTTCCGCGGGACGGACGCAACGCCGGTCGGCTGGAAAGAGGATTTCAACATGGCGTTCCAGTATCCTGTGCCGTCGCAGGAAGCGGCAGCTGCTTATCTGAACGAGGCGGCGTTTCACTGCCGTGGAAGGCTTCTTGTAGGCGGCCACTCAAAAGGTGGTAATCTGGCAGTCTATGCGGCTGCGAATTGCGGGAAAAGGGCGCGAAAGAGGATAGAGAAGATCTATTCCCATGATGGTCCTGGATTTGCGCAGGAGGTGCTTGAGAGCGATTTGTTTCAGGCTGTTTTGACGCGGATCGAAAAAACGGTGCCACAGTCTTCGCTGATCGGAATGCTTTTTGAAAATCAGGAGGACTTCACGATAGTCAAAAGCAGGGGAATCGGTCTTCTGCAGCATGATCCGTATTCCTGGGTGGTGGAGGACGGAGATTTCACTTATCCGGATCGTTTGACGGCAGATGCCAGGTATCTGGACCGGACGCTGAATCAGTGGATAAGATCCCTTTCTCAGGAGGATCGGGAACGGTTCGTTGACGGGCTGTATGATCTGATCGAGGAAAACGGCATAAAATCGTTTACGGAGATCCGTGATGACTGGAGAAAGAACATCCCGGCACTGGTTCATTCCGTGACACATATGGATGAGGATACGAAGGAATTCATGCAGCGCAGTTTAAAGGAACTGGCAGCCATGAGTTTTCAGAATATAACGGGGATATTTCGGGGAAAAAGAGGAGAAGAAACAGGAGTCAGACGAGGAGCGGAAAAAATAACAGAGCATGAGAGAAAACAGGAGTCAAAACAGGGGGACAAATAAAAAACGGTCTGCCGGACCGGGGAATTCTAAGCAGACCGGTCGCTTGAAAAGAACCGCCGGAGGGCGGCAGAGTCGAACGTCCGCGTCCGCAGGGCGCAGGAGCGGTCGCGGCGCCGGTGGGCGCGTCAGCCGCAGCAGGAGTGCACGCCCGCAGAGAGGCGGCAGCCTTTGCAGAAAGAAAAAGGGATTCTTGATTTTTTTAGGGATCCTGGCGATCGTTGTGGCAGGTGGTTTGATACAAAATCTGTTTTTGTATCGGGCGGAGTCGCAGGTGGATCCGAACGAACCGTACCCGGTGAAGGGGGTCGATGTGTCGGAACATCAGAAGGATATCGACTGGAAGGGGCTGGCGTCAGAGGACATCAGTTTTGCGTTTATCAAGGCGACGGAGGGGAGTTCGTATGTGGATAAGCGGTTTGAGGAGAACTGGAAGCATGCGAATCGGACGGATCTGAAGGTCGGTGCGTACCATTTTATGAGTTATGATACGCCGGGAAAGTCGCAGGCGGAGAATTTTATCAAGCAGGTGCACTGGCGTTTCGGGATGCTGCCGCCGGTGGTCGATGTTGAGTTTTACGGGGACTACATCAGTTCTCATCCCAAGAAAAGTCAGATGTATGATGTTCTGGATGTGATCCTGGATGAATTTGAGGCCAAGTACGGTCGCAGGCCGATCATTTATACGAATACATATATTTACAAGAATTATATTTCCGGCAGGTACGATGATTATCCGATCTGGATCAGCGATCCGGGTCTTTCGGAGAAGCTTCCGGACGGGCGTGAGTGGACGTTCTGCCAGTACACGTTCAAGGCGAAGTCAAAGTACATCGCGGACGGGAAAAAATACGTGGATATGAATGTGTTCAACGGAAGCCGGTGGGAGTTCCGGCAATACAACGGAAAGTAGAAGTGTCCTGAGGGATGCGTCAGATCAGCACAGGAAAGACAGGAGGAATCAATGCTTTCAAAATTCAGCATTAAAAAGCCGTTTACGATATTGGTCGCGGTGGTCATCGTCATCGTGTTCGGGGTGATCGCCCTTACTAAGATGACACCTGATCTGTTTCCGAAAATCAACACGCCGTATGTGATCGTCATGACCACGTATCCGGGAGCGAGTCCGGAGGAGGCGGAGTCGGAGATCACTAAGCCGATGGAGCAGCAGCTGGCGACTCTTTCTAACATCAAGAACGTAACGTCGGTATCGGCAGCTAATTATTCTATGATCCAGCTGGAGTTTTCGGACAGTGTCAACATGGATTCTGTGTCGGTGGATATTCGTGACAAGATCGACCAGATCGAAGGTGTGCTGCCGGACACGGCCGGGACTCCTGTTGTCATGAAGATCAGCATGGACATGATGCCGGTGGTGACGGCTGCGGTCGGCATGGATGACAAGTCGTCGGGCGAGGTGTCTCAGTTTACGAAGGATAATCTGCTAAGTCAGATGGAGGGCGTAGAAGGTGTGGCTTCGGTGTCTGCCATGGGTATGGTGGACGACAATATCCAGATCGTGCTGTCTCAGGACAAGATCGATGCGGTCAATTCAAAAGTTGCTGCGGCTATCAACAGTCAGATGGGCGATGCGGAAGGTCAGATGAAGAGCGGCATGGCAGCTGCAAAGAAGGGAAAGAAGCAGATACAGGACGGAAAAAAAGCGGTGAAGGACGGGCAGTCTCAGGCTGCAAAGCAGCTTGCTGCAACGAAGACGAAGCTGCAGGAAAGTCGTGATCAGCTGGTTTCTTTGAAGCAGAATGGACCGGCCATCAAGGCGCTGTATGAACAGTACAAGAAATACAAGGATGATCCGATCATGGGGCCGCAGATCGAAAGTCAGCTGAAAGCGCTGGGGATCGATCCTTCCTCACTGGATCAGCTGGTGCCGCAGATCGATCAGGCGGATGCGCAGCTGAAGCAGATCGACAAAGCACTTGAGGATCTGGATGCACAGGGCTCTGCCATGAACTTTGAACTGGGATCTAAGTATGCAGACCTGACTTCTGCCGAGGGCACGGTCGAATCGACGGTAAATCAGCTGCAGTCAGCGCTCAGTCAGCTGCAAAGCTCCAAAGAGGCGGCTCTTGCCAGTGCGGACATGACGGGCGTGATCACCATGCAGAATGTTTCGGCGATTTTGAGCGCGCAGAATTTTTCCATGCCGGCGGGATATATCACGGACGGCATGGCGGAGGTGCTGGTCAGTGTCGGTGATAAAATCAGGGACAAGGATGAGCTGGAGGATCTGATTTTATTTGATATGGGGATCGATGGCCTGGATCCGATCCGTCTTTGTGATGTGGCGACGGTGTCATACACGGACGATGATGCGGAGACATATGCCAAGATCAACGGCAACAACGGGGTGCTCCTCAGTTTTACGAAACAGTCCAGCTACGCGACGGCAGATGTGTCTGAGAACATCACAGATAAGTTCACTCAACTGGAAAAGGAATACAAGGATGATGGTCTGTCGTTTACGACGCTGTATGACCAGGGGGACTATATTCATATCGTTATCAATTCGGTGCTGCAGAATCTGCTTTTAGGTGCGATCCTGGCGATCGTGATCCTGCTGGTGTTCCTGCGGGATCTGCGGCCGACGCTTATTACTGCGGTCAGCATCCCGCTCAGCGTGATCTTTGCCATCGTTCTGATGTACTTCTCGGGCGTGACTTTGAATATGATTTCCCTGGCAGGGCTGGCTATCGGGGTCGGGATGCTGGTGGACAATTCCATCGTGGTGGTGGAAAATATCTATCGTCTGCGCTCCATGGGATACAGCCGGGTGCAGGCTGCGGTTTCCGGGGCGGTGCAGGTGGCGGGAGCGATCACAGCTTCGACTTTGACGACCATCTGTGTGTTCGTTCCCATCATTTTCGTAGACGGGATGACGCGTGATATTTTCACGGATCTGGCTTTGACGGTAGCGTATTCGCTGCTGGCAAGTCTTTTGATCGCATTGACGCTGGTTCCGGCTATGGCCAGGGGGCTTTTGAAGAAGGAGACACGTCTTACGGTCCTCAGCCAGACGGGACGTTTTATGGATAAATATCGGGCAGCAGTGCGCTGGGCGCTTTCTCATAAGGCGATCGTGCTGATTGCTGCTGTGGTACTCCTGGTGGGCTCTTCCGGCCTGGCGCTGATACGTGGTCTGTCCTTTATGCCGTCCATGTCGACGCCGCAGATCTCTGCTACCATCCAGATGCCGAAGGAGAGCACTTTGAAAGAAACTTCCGATACGACGGACAAGATCGTTAAGGAGATCCGCAAAGTGGACGGTGTGGAAACGACAGGTGCGATGCTGTCCAGCGATACGGCAGGCATGATGGGTATGTCCGGAATGTCTCAGGATGTGACGTCCACCATGGTATATATCATCCTGGATGAGGATAAGGCGGACAACGGCAAAATCATTGCAAAGAAGCTGGATAAGCTGGCAAAGAAATATAACTGTGAGATCGTGACTTCAGCTGATATGGATATGTCGTCCATGATGGGAGGCTCCGGTGTGCAGATCAAGCTTTACAGCGAGGATCTGAAACAGCTGCGTACTGCGGGCGTTGCCGTTGAACGGAAGCTGAAGGGCATGAAGAGCCTGGAGGATATTTCTACTATCGATGAGGACAGTTCGAAAGAACTGCACGTTGTGGTCAACAAGAACCAGGCTATGAAGTATGGGCTTACGGTGGCGCAGGTATACCAGCAGATTTCTGCAAAGCTGACTCAGGAGTCTGCGGCAACGACGCTTTCGGAGAATGGCAGCAGCATGGATGTGGTGGTTGAGAATTCGACCAGCAAGGCGTTTACGCGAGAGGATCTTGAGAACATGAAGCTGAAAGCTTCGGGAAGCGCCGGATCTTCGGGTGCCGGATCTTCGGGTGTTGCTGATGGATCGGGAAGTGCTGCGGCTTCAGGGGGATCTATGTCCGGGGCATCCGGCAGCTCAGCGAGCGGCGCATCTTCATCGGCGCCTTCTGGCTCCTCAGAGGTGAGACTCAGCTCTATCGCAGATATTCAGACGACTGCTTCCCTGAGTGAGATCAACCACGATAATCAG
>OLPF01002709.1_pt1 | contig 10939 bp, 10 predicted proteins | sample 1673121 | NCBI WGS metagenome assembly OLPF01 (sample SAMEA3136756, study PRJEB25190) | human gut metagenome | reverse complement strand
GTCAACAACTCCAGCTTATAGCGGATGTCCAAAAAGCTGGTAGGCTCGTCCAATACGATGATCTCCGGCTCCTGACACAGCGCCCGGGCCAGCAGAATGCGCTGGCGCTGGCCGTCGGAGATGGCGCCGAAGTCCCGGTCGCCCAGCTCCACGGCGACGTCGGTTTTTCTCGTATATCCCACCTCAAAGCCGATTGCCTCAAGCTTTGCGCCGATGGCAATTGCAACCCGCAGGTTGTCGTCGGCCTCGTGGCGGTCGCCGTTTGTGGCGCCCGGATCGCTGCCTCCGTGGCCGGCGTCGAGCCAGATTTTAGGCAGGCTTTCGGCCGAGGCGGAAAATCCCGCCGCGGGAAAGGCCGCAAAAAGCACGCAAAGGGACAAAAACAGCGCAGTTAATTTTGCAGATAATTTTTTGTTTTTCATACCTTCTCCTCCTAAAAGCATTTTGCAAACCTCCAATCGGCCTGCGGTTTTGCTTTTTCTTAATTATGACATATTTGCAACAAAAAATCAATATTAAATTTAATGTTATTTATTTTTATTTAAAATGCACAAGGCATCGGCAAGAATATGTTTCAACCGCAAAAAAAAATCCCCTTCACGGCCGTGAAAGGGTTAAATGTCAAATTTAAGATTTTCAAATTTCGGGAAGGGGCTCAGCTCGTCGGCCAAATTTATGACCTTGACTCCCCTGCTTTTTGCAAAGCGAACGGTGTATGCCGTGCCTCCCGCCTTGGTTTTAAGATAGGCAAGGCAGACCGACGACGCATTTACAAGCATTTGATTGCGCTTTCCCATGCAAAAGTCTGTGTAGTGCCCGCAGGCATATTTCACCTCGTTTGCGCTTTCTTTGATTTGCTCGTAGGTCTCTGTATTTTCTCTCGACCAACGGGCGGCCTGCTCGGGGCAGGGCAAAAAAAGCCGCAATTTAACGTCGGGGTGGCTTTCGCGGAATTTTAAGACCCTTTTTGCGGCGAGGGTGTCAAAGCCGAGGGCCCCGCCGGCGCAAAAGTCGGTCACTCCGCACATATAATGCAGCTCTATCTGACGGTCGAGCTGTTCGGTCAACGGCTCAAGGTCGCCGCCGTCAATGGCTCGGTGTCCGGTAAAGCAACAGGTATTTTCCTTCATTTTTTCACCGCCAAGTCTAAAAAAAGCCCGTTTCGCCAAAGGAAAACGGGCTTTATAAGCTTTAAATCAGTCGCTGATATAAGGCAGAAGAGCAACGTGACGGGCGCGCTTGATAGCGGTGGTCAGAGCTCTCTGGTGACGGGCACAGGTGCCGGTCACACGGCGGGGAAGAATCTTTGCACGCTCGGAAGTATACTTGCGGAGCTTTGCAACGTCCTTATAATCTATGGTCTCGACCTTGTCAACGCAGAAGCTGCAAACTTTTCTGCGGCCCTTGCGGTTTCCGCGCATGGGGCGTTCGGGACGCTCGGGGCGCTCGGGACGCTTATTTTCAGCGGGAGCGGCGGCAGTCTCGGTAGCTTCGGCAGCCACGGTCTCTACGACATTCTCGTTTTCCATTTCTGTTTCAGTCCTTACTTTATAAAATTGGCTCCCGTAAATCAGAACGGGAGATCGTCGTCACCGTCGTCAATTTCGCGGAAATCGTCACGGCCGTTGTTTTCAAAGGCGGACGCGCCCTGAGACTGATTGTCATAAGCGGGAGCGGTCTGGCCGCCGCCGGCATAGGAATCTCTCTTGGGCTCGGCAAAATGGACATTTTCGGCGACTATATTGAACGCCTTGCGGCGCACGCCGTTTCGGTCCTCATAGGAACGGGTCTCCATGCGGCCCTGAACCGCCACAAGCTGTCCCTTAACGAAATATTTCGAGACAAAATCAGCGGTGGAACCCCATGCCACAACGTCAAAAAAATCAGTCTGACGCTCGCCGTTTTGGCTTTTGAAAGCACGGTCGACGGCAATGGTGAAGGAGCAAACCGAACGGCCGGAGGGAGTCTGGCGAAGCTCGGGATTGTCGGTGAGCCTGCCCATCATAATTACGGAATTAAGCATAAATTCCCCTCCTTAGTCGATGTTGGTGATCATGGTGCGAAGCACGCCGTCGGTGATCTTGAACACACGGTCAAGCTCGGCCGGGAAGGCGGGTTCGGAAGTGAACTTCACGACAGCATAGAAGCCTTCGGGCTCATCGTCGATAAGGTATGCAAGTCTGCGTTTACCCCATACATCGACGCTGTCAATTGTGCCGTTCTTTTCGATCATTGCCTTGAATTTCTCAAGCAATGCGTTGGCGGTATCCTCTCCGTTCTTGACGGAAAATACCATCATTACCTCGTATTTGGACATTTGTCAGCACCTCCTTTTGGTCTTATGGCTCCGAATTTCGGAGCAAGGAGCAGGCGTTAAAGTGAAATTCACCTGCGTACAAATTATGTTATCACAAGAGACGGAAAAAGTCAAGATTTTTTTGCTTTTAAAAGGAACTTTTAAAACGCTCGGGCAATTTCCACCGTCATGCCCTCGGGCGCCGAATATTCCGTGGAAAATCCGTTTCCCGACCGCCTTATTTCGGCCTTTAAAATGCCGAGAGGGGTGGGATAGGACACCTTAATAAAATCAAGGCCGCACATTTTCGGGGAGATTCTGATTTTTTTACAGCCCGGCTCGGCAATTTCGATTCCCGCGACACACTCGGCAAGAAAGGGCACGGCGCCCGACGCCCAACCGTGGCAAAGGCTGTGGCGGAAGCCCTTATAGCAATAGTCGCCCCTGTCGCCGTGTATGTCCTCGTTTTTTGAAAGAGAAAGAATATCCCCCGCGTTTTGCTCCCAGGAAACGTCATAATCTTCGAAAAATGTCGTCGCTCCCCTGTCGAGCTGGCGGCACTCATAATCTTTAAGCAGCGAAAGAGCACATTCGGGGTCGGTTTTCGAAAGCTCCTTTAAGGTATAGAAAAGCAGATATGACGAAAGACCCTTCACCCCGCCGTCCTTTATGACCTTTGCGGCCTCATTGTCGGAAAGAAGGCCGGAGAGAGCCGCAACGGCCGCCGTCTGCTTTTGATTTTGGTGCTCGGGAGGAAGTTTTGCGAGAGCCTCGGCCTTTTCGCCGCAAAGAGCCGACAGCTCCTTATCACCGAGAGCGGAACACAGCTTTTGCCCCTTTGAAAGGGCGATTTTAAGCAGCGCCCGCACCCCGCTTTTTTCGGAAATCGGCTTTTGGTGGGTGGGCCAATCGAGAAAATAGCTTTCAAGGCAGTCGCCGCCGTCCTCCCCCACCTTGCCGCACAGCTGCTTTAAAAGGGACCTTGCGTATTCACCCTCGCTTTTGAGGAAATCAATATCCCCTGTGTAGAAATACCAGTCCCACACGATTATGAGCCACCAAAGGGAGTAGGATGCCATGCCGTTCATGTAAAGGGGCAGCGGCGCCTGATCCCTTGCGAAATCGAGGCTTTTTGCTATTATGTCAAGGGGGCCGAAAACCGAGCGGACGGTGAGCATTTCGGGGTGCATATCCCCAATCCACACAAGACGGTCGCGCTTTATGCCGTCCCACACCATGTGCTGAAGATTGAGGTGGCAGGTGTAGGCGGCGGTGTCGTATATTTTGTTGATTTTTTCGTCGCTGCAGCGAAAGGAGCCCTTATATTCAAGGTCTCGGTATATGAAAACGGCAAGGGCGGATTTAAGGGAAATGCCCGCATCCTGCTCGCAAAGTTCGATTTTAACAAACCGAAAACCGGTCTGACCCCATTCCTGGTCGCTGTAGGACGGAAGGGGGATTTCAAAATCCCGCACCGAATAGTCGTTGCAGGCGCCCTTTTGACCGACGGCGGACATTGCCTCGGACAACGATTCGCCGAAGGTCAGCCGCACGCGGGGATAGGCGGTTTTTTCCGAAACAAAATTAAGAAGTCTTATACCTCCGTGAATTTCCCGCCCGAAATCCAGCACCAAAAAGGCGTTTTCTCCCCCGTCGTTCGAAAGGGTGCAAAGGTCGTTTTCATTAAGGCCGATTTGGAGGGGTTTTGCCCTTAAAAGGGCGTCGGTATTTTTCACGTTTCCGCCCGTTTTGACGATTTTTTCGGGCAGCAGAAATTTTCTCACCCTTTCGTCGGAGGCGACAAAGGGCATATTTTCCATAATACTCATAAAAACCTCATCTAACAAAAACCGCCGCGGAGAGAAAGACTGACCACGGCGGTTTTGTGTTTTAACTTAAATTATTTAAGCTCGGAGAAATACTTAATGGTACGGACCATCTGGCTGGTGTAGGAGTTCTCGTTATCATACCAAGAAACAACCTGAACCTGGGTGTTGCCGTCCTCCATGGGAGCAACCATGGTCTGGGTGGCATCGAAGATGGAGCCGTAGGTGGAGCCTACGATGTCGCTGGAAACGATTTCATCGGTGTTGTAGCCGAAGGACTCGGTGGAAGCGGCCTTCATGGCGTCGTTGATCTGCTCCTTGGTTACCTGACCCTTAACAACGGCAACGAGAATGGTGGTCGAGCCGGTGGGGGTGGGAACGCGCTGAGCAGAGCCGATGAGCTTACCGTTGAGCTCGGGGATAACAAGGCCGATAGCCTTGGCGGCACCGGTGGAGTTGGGAACGATGTTCACGGCGCCTGCGCGGGAACGGCGGAGATCGCCTTTGCGCTGGGGACCGTCGAGGATCATCTGATCGCCGGTGTAGGCATGGATGGTGCTCATGATACCGCTCATGATGGGAGCGAGATCGTTAAGAGCCTTTGCCATGGGAGCGAGGCAGTTGGTGGTGCAGGAAGCGGCCGAAATAACGGTGTCCTCTGCCTTAAGGATCTTATGGTTAACATTGTAAACAACGGTGGGAAGATCGTTGCCTGCGGGGGCGGAAATAACAACCTTGCGTGCGCCCGCCTTGATATGAGCCGAAGCCTTTTCCTTGGAGGTGTAGAAACCGGTGCATTCCAACACCACGTCTACGTCAAGTGCTTTCCAGGGAAGGTTTACAGCCTTGGGTTCGGCATAGATGGTAATTTCTTTTCCGTCAACCGTGATAGAACCGGGTGTAACAACGGTTTTTCCGTCTTCTGCAAGAACGGGATCCTTGTGTGTAACGGTGTGTCCCATAGCAACGTAGTTGCCTTGAGCCGTGTCGTACTTCAACAGATGAGCAAGCATCTTGGGGCTTGTCAAGTCGTTGATGGCGACAATTTCGTAACCTTCGGCACCAAACATCTGGCGGAAAGCCAAACGACCGATACGTCCAAAACCGTTGATTGCAACTCTTACATTTTTCTTAGCCATTTTTGAGTTACCTCCAAAAAAATTTCTGTTTGGTTTCACAATTCCTGTTTACTTAAAACAAGCATTGTGGTACAATACCTTTGTTATTATAGCATAGCAAAAAATGTTTGACAACAAAACTTTTGGGAATTTTCCATAAATTTACACTTTGTCGACATAGAAAAAATTTATCTCGGAGGAAAAATATTATGCCACTTGTAACATCCAAAGAAATGTTTGAAAAGGCCTACAAAGGAGGCTACGCAATTGGCGCATTCAACGTCAACAACATGGAAATGATTCAGGCAATTGTGGAAGCGGCAAACGAATGCCGTTCGCCTGTAATTTTGCAGGTTTCCGCAGGCGCAAGAAAGTACGCAAACCCCGTGTACCTCAAACATCTTGTGCAGGCAGCAGTGGAAACAACGGACATTCCCGTTGTAATGCACCTCGACCACGGCGCAGATTTTGAAATCTGCAAGGCGTCCATCGACGGCGGTTTCACGTCGGTAATGATTGACGCTTCCTCTAAACCTTGGGAAGAAAACATCGCCCTCACCAAACAGGTTGTCGAGTACGCACACGCACACGGCGTTGTTGTGGAAGCGGAACTTGGAAAACTTGCAGGCGTAGAAGACGACGTAAAGGTGGAAGCACACGACGCACTGTTCACCAGCCCCGACGAAGTGGAAGAATTCACCGCACGCACGGGTATCGACAGCCTTGCCATCGCCATCGGCACCAGCCACGGTGCTTACAAGTTCAAACCCGGACAAGACCCCAAACTGCGTTTGGACATTTTGGAAGAAGTGGGCAGACGTTTGCCCGGTTTCCCCATCGTTCTGCACGGAGCAAGCAGTGTTCCGCAGGATAAGGTGGCAATCATCAACCAGTACGGCGGAAGCATGCCCAACGCCATCGGTATTCCCGAAAGCGAATTGAAAAAGGCCGCAAAAATGGCAGTTTGCAAAATCAACATCGACAGCGACCTGCGTGTAGCATTCACGGCGGCAATAAGAAAGCACTTTGTGGAACACCCCGACCACTTCGACCCCAGACAGTACCTCGGCGACGCCAGAACAATGATGAAAGAAATGGTAAAGCACAAGATTGTGGACGTACTGGGAAGCGCAAACAAAGCGTAATGCACCGCTTTTGCACCAAAAAATTGCACACGGTACAAAATTTTTGATACAAAAAACAAAAAAATCTCACTTCGCAAGCAAGTGAGATTTTTTTGTCGTTTTTTACCCTTTGCAACTGCAAAAAGGCAAACACTTTTTTAATTTACCTCAACAGGCGTTAAAAACAATTCTTTCCGTTGTTGCAACACAAAAGTTCACCGTTGTTTGCGAAAGCGTGCCACCCGTGTTGATTTGCAACAACAAAGCGTTGCCGTACCGCAGGACATTGCGCATTTACAACAAATTGCCGATTTAATGTGGCAAGCGTCAAAGGAAACTTTTTTCGTTGTTGCAACACAAAAGTTCACCGTTGTTTGCGAAAGCGTGCCACTGCGTTTATTTGCAACAACAAAGCGTTGCCACCTGACAACGCTTTGTGAATGTTTGTGCGACAAATTGAAGTGAGAGCTTCCACGTTTTTCAACGCACGTTACTTACACAGTTCTTCCAACTGCGCCAAAGTGTCTTCAAAGGATTTTGCCACAATTTTGAAGGGTTCTTCGCTTGTGAGGTCAACGCCCGCCACTTTAAGTTCCGAAACGGGGTCCATGCTGCCGCCCAAAGAAAGGAATTTCTTGTAGTTTTTCACGGCGGATTCGCCCTCTTTCAAAATCTTTTCGGCAATACACACGGCGGAGATAATGCCCGTAGAGTACTTGTAGACGTAAAATGCACGGTAGAAGTGAGGAATTCTCGCCCATTCGTACTTGATTTCATCGTTGTGATGCACCGCTTCGCCGTAATACATTTTGTTGAGTTTAAGATATTCGTTGCACATCACTTCCGCTGTGAGCGGTTGTCCCTTTTCCACAAGTTCGTGGGTGATTTGCTCGAATTCCGCAAACATAGCCTGACGGTACATTGTTGTGCGCAACATGTCCAGGTAGTACTGCAACAGATATTTTTTGATTTTCACATCCGTTACCGTAGAAAGCAGGTACTTCAAAAGCAACACTTCGTTGCATGTGGACGCCACTTCCGCCACAAAAATTTTGTAGTCGGCTTTGGCGGCAGGTTGCGCCTTTTCACTGTAATAGGTGTGCATGGAGTGTCCCATTTCGTGGGCAATGGTGAAAATGTCGTGAGTGGTCTTTTGGTAGTTCAAAAGCATGTAGGGGTGAACGCCTGCAACGCCCATGGAATAGGCTCCGCTGCGTTTGGTGGGCGTTTCGTACACGTCAATCCAACGGTTGTCAAATGCCTGCTGCACTACTTTCAGATAGTCTTCGCCCAAGGGGGCAAGTCCCTTTTTCACAAGTTCGCAAGCCTCTTCGTATTCGCAGGAAATGTCGGCGTCTTCGAAAATGGCAACGTACAAATCGTACATGTTTAGCGTTTCCAATCCCATCAGTTTTTTGCGCAGGGCAATGTAGTGATGCAACGGTTGGAAACTTTCGTGCATGCATTTGATAAGGTTGTCGTACACCTTTTTGTCTACCTGTTCGTAAAAGAGAGCCGATTCCATCGTGCTTTGGAATTTTCTTGTCTTTGCACGGAATACGTCGGCTTTCACGCTTCCTTCGTACAGTCCCGCAAGAGTGTTGATTACGTTGATGTAGGCTTTGTAGTAGGTTTCAAAAGCAAGTTTACGCACGCTTTGGTCTTTGTCCTGCAACAGCGTGGAATAGGCGCCGTGTCCCAACTTTACCTTTTCGCCACGTACCGTTATTTCGTCAAACTTGATGTCGCCGCTGTCCAGACGGTTGAACACTTCCTGAAATTGTCCGGAAAACGCCCCTACGTTAGCAAGAATTTTTTCCTCTTCGGGGGAAAGAATGTGCGCCTTGCCCGCCAGAATGTTTTTGAGGGAAACATCGTAGTCGGAAAATGCGGGGTCGTTGATGAAACTTTCAAGTTGTTCGTCGGGAATTGCGGAAATTTCCGGCGAAACAAAGGAAAGCGCCGCACTGTACTGCGTAAGCAACCCGTACACACGGGAATATCTTGCCTGCTTTTCGCCGTCCTGACTGTCTTCGTTGTAACTCATGTAGGCGTAGCAGTACAACTTGCCAAGTTCCACATCGAAACTGTCGGAACGTTTCAAAAATTCCAGCAAATTGTTGCGGTCTGCCAGTTTGCCCTTGTAGGAAGCAAGCGTCGGATACTCGGCGGAAAGTTTTTCAAATGTCTTTTCCCAATCGGCAGGGGTGGCAAAAATGTCCCCCAAATTCCACTTGTATTTTTCGGGAATGTCTTTTCTGTTAGTGTATGCCATTTTTATTCTCCTTTATTTTACAATCTCTTTGAGAAATTTCAGATACTCATCTTTGAAACGTGGGTCGGACAGGGCGTACTTTGTAAAACCTTTGATGTAGCCCAACTTGTCGCCGAAGTCGAAACGTTCCCCTTCAAATTCGTACACGAAAATACCGCCGTTTTTAGCCATTATCTGCAAACTGTCGGTGAGGTAGGTTTCGTTGCCACGCTTTTCGGGAGTTTTTTCTATCACGTCAAATACGTCCGGCGTAACAATGTACCTTCCCAAAGGTGCAAGAAGACTGTAAATGTCCTCTTCACGTTGCGGTTTTTCCACAATGTCGTCAATTTTGTGCAGACGTCCGTAACTTTCCACAATTTTGCATGTGGCGTACTTTTTGATTGCCTCTTTAGTTACCGCCTGCACACCCACCACCGTTTTGTTGCACTTTTCAAACGCTTCCGTCATTTGCAACGTTACGGATTTTTCCGACAGCATCACGTCGTCGCCGTTAAGCACAACAAATGGTTGTCCGTCCGCCCAACTTTTGGCAAGATACACAGCCTTTCCCGTGCCGTTGGGTACGTCCTGATACACAAATTTGACGTCGGCAAGGTGGTCCAGACGTTGCATTGCATCTGCTTCGGCAACCTTTCCGCTTTCACGCAACTCACGGGTGTATTGCGGCTGTGGCGTGAAATGCTTTACCACCTGCTGTTTTTCGTGAGAGATGACAATCATGATGTCGGTGATGCCTGCTTCTACCACCTCTTCCACCAAAAGTTGCAGTGCGGGCTTATCGGCAACTGCCAGCATTTCCTTGGGATATGCCTTGGTGTAAGGCAAAAAACGTGTGCCTTTACCTGCAGCAAGTATCAGTGCTTTTTTGACTTTCATATTATTACCTTCCCGTAGGGAAGCCTCCTGTTAAAACTGCCGTGCGAAAATTTGTAGCGGGTAACGTTTTCCTGCACAACGCCACCGCACACAAACAGGCGTTGCAAAGTTTTTTACTGATTACGCTGTAAAAACGTTTGAGAAATACGCCTTGCAAGACAACTACTTCTGCAATTACCGTGCAAAAAACTTTGTAACGAACCCACAGTCCCCCAAAAACAAACCTTGCGGGAAGTTTCCGAAACGACGGCGCACAAAATGTTTGCAAACGGCAAAATGCCCCTGTTTTCAATAGTATTATTATATATTCTCAAACATCGTTTGTCAACAGTAGTTACCCTTCACCTGACACTGCAAAAAGAATGTTGACATGCGAAAATTGTTTCAAAATGTGTCTAACTAACGAATTATTGCGACATTTACAAAATGCAGGCAAGTTTCAGACGAGCGGCAAGCATCGTTTGATGTTGCCCCCGTTGAGTACTGCAACCAAACGACTTTCCGTGTCAAAACAACGGCAAGTGCCTACGGCAGGCAAAATTTTGACCTTTCCGGTAACTACTGTGTTCAACGAAAAAAGGACGGAATGTTTCCATTCCGCCCCGATTTTCCGACGTTACATTACCGTGTAACCTTCGGTGTTTTCAATAACTTTGAAAATTTCCACTTCGTTGCCCGTGCGGCTGTCGATGTAGACAAAGTACTGACGTGAATCTTTTTCGCATTGGAATTGGTAACAAGCAAAGTACTCGCCGTTTTTTTCCACCAACGCTTTGGCAACGTGAGTAACCTTCAACGACGAATCCACAAGGCTCTGAGCCTGCTTCTCGTCCATTTTGCCCATGGAAACGTCCCAATCTCTGTGATTTATCAGATACGCTTTTGCCTCGCATCCCACAACTTCACCCGTGTAACTGTCCACTGCCACTTTTATAAGGTCGGGATACACAATGACCCCCTCTTTGACGGTAGCGCAGTTGACGTAGGTGGTTTGCTCCTGCGTGCGTGATACCCACACGCCCTCGACGTCGTAACCCAACTTGCGACAAAACTCTTCGGCACTTGCAATGCACTGCTCTTGAGAAAGAGTGTCGGAGGGTGTGTCGTTGCGGTAGGTTTCGTATTCCGCCACTTTGCCGTCGCAGGTTAAAAGCACTCTGCCGTTGGACAACTTGTAGGAATACCACACGCCTTTGTTTTCTATCTTTTGGGCAAATTCGTTTTTGCCGAAAAGTTTACTTACAATTTCACTGCCCTTTTCCGCCGTTATTACTTTGCCGCACTTGTAACACTTTTGCTGTACGCTGTCGGAATAGGGTCCGTCGTAGATAAGTTTTTCGTACTGAAAGGTGTTTTCCTTCAACTAGATACCAAATTAGAGTTCTTAGGTTTTGGTACGATGAACGGCAAGGACGGAAAAC
>OLPF01002708.1_pt1 | contig 10939 bp, 8 predicted proteins | sample 1673121 | NCBI WGS metagenome assembly OLPF01 (sample SAMEA3136756, study PRJEB25190) | human gut metagenome | reverse complement strand
GGCCGAAGAGCCTGCGGCCCCTGCGGGGCCGGTCGTCGTCTGCGAGGAGTGTCCGGGCGCCTGCACGCTGGTGCTCGATGTGGAGGACGGGCGGGTGGCGGCCGTGCACGGCGACGGCGCGAATCCATTCTCTGAAGGGCGGCTCTGCCTGCGCGCTCAGGCGCTGACCGACTTGTGGAAGGCGCCCGAGGGGACGACCGAGGACGACGCGGATGACGATAGTGGCAATGGCGCGGGCGGCAACGACGCCGCGAGCGAAGGCGCGACGACGACCAGTCCCGGGCGCTTGACCTCGCCCCGGGTGCGGCGCGCCGGGTCGGATGCGTGGGAGGACATCTCCTGGGATCGCGCGCTGGACGAGATCGCCAACCTGGTGAAGGATACTCGCGACGCCACCTTCGAAGAGAGCATCGAAGGCACGGAGGCCGACGATGAGACGCAGGGCGAGACGGGCTTCGACGAATGGGACTGGAGCGATCGCGGCGGCTACGGCGACGATGGCTACGGCGACAACGACTACAGCGCCCGGAAGCGTCCCCGCGGCGTGCCGGTCATGCGCACTCGGGCCATCGGCAGCTTCGGCGGCGCGCGCCTTGTGGCTGAGGAGCAGTTCCTGCTCGCCAAGGCGCTGCGATCTTGGGGCGTGGTGAACATCGATTCCGAGGCGGCCTTCGGGCGGCGCGCCTTCGCCGCGGGCGTGGCGGCCACCCTCGGCATCGCCGAGCCCGACGGGCTGTGGAGCGACATCGCGAACACGGACTGTCTGCTCACCTTGGGTGCCGATGTTGCCACAAGCCAGCCGCTCTCCCTTCGCTGGATCGAGCGTGCCCGGGATGCGGGCGCGCTTTGGATCGCCGTGGATCCGCTGCGCTCGGCCTCGGCCGAGATGGCCGACATCCACGTGCCCATCCGCCCCGGCACCGACATCGCGTTTCTCGGGGGGCTGGCCAAATACGCCATGGACAATTCCCTCTGGCAGCCCGAGTACGTGCTGAATTTCACCAACGCCTCCTACCTCATGGACCCCGCCTTCTCCTTCGACGCGTCAAGCGGCGCCTTCTTCGGCTGGGATCCCATGACCGGCACCTACGACAAGACCAGTTGGGGCTATCAGACCGACGGCTTCGACACGTGGAACATGCGCTTCGACGGCGAGTTCTCCTGGGTGCGCGGTGAGGGCGTCCCTGCCTGGGCCGTGCCGTCCCAGCCGCGCTGCGAGCGCAATATCACGCTGCAGGACCCGGCTTGCGCCTGGGTGCGCCTGCAGGAGTTTCTCGCCCGCTACGACTTGGACACGGTGGCCACCGTCTGCGGCGTGGAGCGGTCGCTGCTCGAGCGCGCCTATGGGGCCTTCGCGGCCACGGGCGCGGTGGAGGGGGCGGGCAAGGTGCTGGCCGGGCCCGGTCTCGTGCAGCACGGCACGGGGGCCCAGGCGGCGCGCGCGGCCGCTGTGGTGCAGCTGCTGCTCGGCAACATCGGCGTGCCCGGGGGCGGCATCTCCTACCTGGGGGGCGCTGCGAATGAGGGGCTGGCCGATGCCATGGGGCTTTCGCCGGACATGTTCTGCGGCGATCTTCCCTGGCCCACCGAGGGCGAGACGACGCTCCAGGCGTGGCTCGAGGCCCATACCGAGCCGGCCGGCGCGGGTTCACTGCGGCCCCGTGCCCTGGTGTCGGCCCTGCGCGAGTGGTGGGGCGAGGAGGCGGCCTTCGACAACGACTACGGCTACGATTGGCTGCCCAAGGCACCGGCTGGCGGTGCGTCGTTCAGCGAGGCGCTGTGCACAGGCTTGCTGCAGGGGTGTTTCCTGTGGGGCGCCGATCTGGTGGGGAGCGCGTCTTCGGGCGTTACGGCCGACGACGTGGGGCGCCTAGCGTGGCTCGTCGTGACCGACGGCTCGCCGAACCTCACGGCTACGTTTTGGGAACGGGTGGAGGATCCTTCCCAGCAGCAGACGACGGTGTTCCAGCTGCCAAGCGTCCTCGGCTTCGAGAAGGCCGGCATCCGGGCGAGCGGCGGCCGCCTTCTGCAGCATGCTGCGGCGGCGGTTGAGCCGGCGGCCGAGAGCCGCACGGACGCTGCCATCATCGGCGATATGTGGGAGCGCGTGTTCAACCTGTACGACACCAAGGGCGGTGCGGCGACGGATCCGATCCTTAAGGCCCGGTGGGACTACGTGACATCCGACAGCATCGATCTGGTGAAGGTGGCCTGGGCGATGAACGGCTATGTCGTCGAGGACAGCGACTGGGACGGCGGCGAGCTGGTGCTTTTGGAAGGTGCCGACGGGCTGCGCGCCGACGGCTCGACGGCCTGCGGCGCGGCTTTCCTGGCGGGGCTGTGGTCGAACGGCGCCAGTGCGGCTGATGCGGCCGAGCAACCCGTGGGACGTCGCGACGGTGCCGACGAGAGCGGTCTGGGGCTTTTCCCCGGCTGGGGCTTCACGTGGCCCGGCAACGTGCGGGTGCGCGGCAACCGGGCGAGCGCGAACTTGGCGGGCCAGCCCTGGGTGCGCGAGCGCAATCTCCTTACTTGGGAGGGGGAGAGCTGGGCCTGCATCGATGCGCCCGACTTCCCGATTCTGCGCGACGGACGATGGCTCGAGCCGGACAACCAGGCCTTCCCCGGTACCTGGGAACAGGTGGGGCTTTTGGTGTCCGACCGGTTGGGCGACGGGCCTGTGCCCGAGCACTACGAACCGTTGGAGTCCCCGTTGAACAATCGCCTGAACGGGGCTTACGCCTCTCCGGTGCTGCTGGCGGCCGCCGCGAAGGCACCCGGTGCCGCAGGCGACGACGGGGCGGTGGATGCCGCCGTGGCCGATGCGCTGGCGCCGGACTACTCCTCTATGCAGGCGGATCGCGCGGCCTATCCCATTGCGGCGGTCATCAACGGCTCGGACGGCCGCGACGGCGCTCGGCGCGCCCTGAGCGAGACGCTGGCTGCCGCGGAGCCCGGCTGCTTCGTGGAAATGTCGGCGAGTTTGGCTCGCATTCGCGGCCTGGCCACGGGGAAGTGGGCCCGCGTGTTCAACGAGCGCGGATCCGCGGAGGCGCCGGTGCTCGTCACCGACCGTATCCGTCCCTTCCAATGCGAAGGCAACGAGGGCCACTATGTGTGCTTGAACGGCATGGCCCTCGGCAGCGAGGACGCCGCGGCGGCCATGTGGGGCGTTTTGGCCCCTGCGGCGGAAAGCCCCGTGGGGGCGGCCCGCGATGTCAAGGGTTTCCTGGTCGATATCGAGAAGGCTTAGGGGGAGCATCATGGCTGTCAAGGCAATTCTTTTCGACAGCAGTCGGTGCTCTGCCTGCCAGGCGTGCGTCGCTGCCTGCAAGGGCCGCTTCGGCCTCGGGCCTGCGTCGTCGTCGGAGGATATGGCGGCGCGCGCGTTCGGGCGGGCGGCCGTGCTGGACGAGGAGGCGCCGCTTGCCGTGGCGCGCTTCGAGCGCACGCTGGCCGACGGCGGCACCGTGTGGGAGGCGGCCCGCGCCGGCTGCGTGCACTGCGCCGAGGCGCCTTGCGCGGAAGTGTGCCCCACCGGGGCGCTGGCGGTGAGCGGCGAGACGGGTTTCGTGTCTCTGGACGCGGAGCGTTGCGTGAGCTGCCATTTGTGCGCCATGGTATGTCCCGCCGATGCCCCCCGCCATCGGGGAGAGCGCGGCGAACTCTGCCTGTGCGACGGGTGCGGGGCCGAGGTGGCCGAAGGTTCCGTGCCGGCCTGCGTCGCCGCCTGCCCGCTGGACGCTCTGGCCTTCGACGACCGCGATGCCGTGGTGTCCCGGGCCAACGAGCGGGCGGCGGTGCTGCGCGAGCGCGGCTGGGCCAACGCTTCAGTGCTCGGTGTGAGCGAGCAGGGTGGTCACCATGTAGTGCAGGTGATGAAGTACGGTGTGGGTGGTTCCATGCACGAGGCGCTGGCGTCTACCGGCGAGGTGGAATGGCTCGATGCCGTAAAGGCGGCCGGTCCTGCGTCCGTGGGCGTCCTCGGCCTTGCCGCTGCGGGCGCCGTAGCGGGCTTGGTTTCTGAGTCCCGCAAGCAGCGCACTGCCGAGGCGGAGGCGGCTGCTGCCTCGATGGCCACGTTCAACCCCCTGCTTGACAACGAGAGTGTCGAAGGCGGGGAGGGTGCCGATGGCGATGCGCGTGAGGTCGTGGAAGAGAGCGCTCTTCAGGCCGCTCTGCGCCGTCGCAATGCCCTGCGCACCAAAAAGGGCGCCACGCCTGGTGCTGCCGCTGCGGCCGCGTTGGCCGCGGTGCCCGTGGAGGAGTACCACTGGTACAACGCCGAGACGACGGATGACGACGAGGCGGAGGATGTCGAGCCGCGCCTCGTGAGTTGCGGTCGTGCGCGCTTCGGCATGAAGGACTACGGCGTTGCGGACGGCTGGGGCGAGGACTTTGCCGGCGATGCGGACGACGCTGACGAGATTCTCGTGGTGGACGAGCTGAGCGACACCGGCGAGCTGTACGACGTGGAGGAGTTCAACCGCCTTCTGGCCGAAGACGCCGCCCTTGCCGCGGAGGCCGGGGAGGCCGACGACGCCGAAGAGCCCGGCGATCCCGAGCCGGCCGATGAGCTCGAGGCGATAGACGATTCCGAGCCAGTTGACGACGCTGAGGAAGAAGAGTCGGCTACAGAGCGTTCATAACGTATAGCGCATCTCTCGGCTATCCCGCGGTATCTCCATTCGTGCTAGAATGAAGACAGCTGTGGGGGACGGTTCGGTTCGTCCCCCACGGGGCTTGAAACCCGCTCGTCGTTGGTAGCGCAGGGCGGGTTTTACTTTGTCTTCAGGTAGTTCAGCTTGGCTTTGAGCTCGTTGTAGTGGCGTCGCTCCTCGGGAGTCCAGGGGTCGAAGAGGATGGTGCGTAAGGCTTTTTCGGCGCTGTCGCCAGCTCCCTCGCGGGGGAACAGACGCGTTTGGCTTCGGTCGTAGAGGGCGATCTCGTCGAACATTCCGCTTGCTTCCAGGACGCCGAGGTTGGAGACGATCTGATCGATGATCTTGTTGTGGTGCGCCGGGTCGGTTGCCCGGGGGGTCGTGCCGGCTACGCGTATCTCCTCGTAGCGAATTTGGCAGCTGACGAGTGAGATCTCTGGCTTTACGGCCATGAGTGCGAGGGACACCCCGTAACTGCGCTGGCGCAGCAGCTCCGCCGTTTTCAGGGGCACCTCTGCCGTGCGCAACGTGCTCTCGATGACGAGGTTGTACCCGATGCGCGAAAGCGAGTCGATAAGCGCCTCGGTCATGCGTCCTGCCCATGGCGCAGTATAGTTAACGGCCTCGTCTCCGTAGATGCGCTGAAGCTCCAAGAAACGGGGGTGGAACTTTCGATAGTCGTCCCCGTTGATGCTGATGCCATTGCCGTCCAGTCGGCGATGGATGATCTTGTGGAGCGTGGTTTTCCCTGCCCCGCTCTGGCCCCCGAGCAAAAAAGCCTGAGGTGGCGATTCAAGGGTAGGGCGATAGGCGCTCAGGAGATTCCAGCGCAGCTCTTCGAACTTTTCGCTGAACTCTCTTTCGGTGTATTTGTCTTCATCGCCCATGATTAGGCCGCCTTTGCGAGCTGGGTCGAAAGAAATTGCTGAAAGCCTTTCAGTTGCCCTCGTATCTCATCGATAGCATGTTGGTTGGCCGCTGAGTCCGAGAGAATTTCGGGCACAAGGCGAGCGATCTGTTGCTCGATGTCGTCGTAGATTATCGTTAGCTCGTCATTTCCCTTGAGCTTTGCCTCGGCGCGTGCTCTGGAGATCTGCGCCATGATGTCCCAGGCGGATTCGTTCAACACCTCCTGCTGCAACGTTATCTCGTAGATTTCCGTCGTGTCCATGACGTCTCCTCCCTCGTCAAAGGTCACTTCCGCGTAGACGATCTTCTCGACCGATGCGCGCTGCTTGGGGGTAAGCGCGTCGCCGTCGCGCTCGAGGCAGCCGGCCATGAACGCGGGAATCATGGTGGCGCGAATGAGGTTGGCGTTGGCCTTGGTGGGGGCGATACCCTTCTCGTAGCGAGTGATGCTGGCCTCGCCGATGCCGAGTAGCCGCGCAAAGGCCTGTTGGGAGAGCCCGTAGTGCTTCCGGATCTCCTTAATTTGCTGGGACATGTCGTGTTCTCTCATGATTATCCAATCTATAGATTGCCTAATAGGGGCATCATATCAGTTAGGTTAGGACATATTCGACATGAATTCGAAAAAATGATAGAGAAAAGCTCAGCAATATATCAATCAAAAGATAGAAAGAGGGCGATCCCTGTGAGACCGCCCTCTTCGATGGGGGAATATGATAAGTGCGCCCTCGTCGGCCCCAGGGCCACTGTCGGCGCCTAGTCGCGGGTTAGTTTGCGGTGGAGGCGGTGGGGCTTGGCGGCCTCCTTGCCGAGACGCGCCTCGCGGTCGGCCTGGTAGGCTTCGAAGTTGCCCTCGAAGAAGTGCCAGCGGCCGGGGTTCTCGTCATCGCCTTCCCAAGCCAGAATGTGCGTGGCGACGCGGTCGAGGAACATGCGGTCGTGGCTGACCACGACCGAGCAGCCGGGGAAGTCGAGCAGCGCCGCCTCCAAGCTGGAGAGGGTCTCCACGTCCAGGTCGTTGGTGGGCTCGTCCAGAAGGAGCAGGTTGCCGCCCTCCTTCAGGGTGAGCGCCAGGTTCAGCCGGTTGCGCTCGCCGCCGGAGAGCACGCCTGCGGGCTTCTGCTGGTCGGCTCCCTTGAAACCGAAGGCGGCCACGTAGGCGCGGGAGGGCACTTCCGTTTCGCCGACCATCATGTAGTCGGTGCCACCGGACACCACTTCCCACAGCTTCTTGTCCGGATCGATCCCGGCGCGGTTCTGGTCGACGTAGGCGATCTTCACCGTCTCGCCGATTTCCAGCTCGCCGCCGTCGAGCGGCTCTAGGCCCACGATGGTCTTGAAGAGGGTGGTCTTGCCGACGCCGTTGGGGCCGATCACGCCCACGATGCCATTGCGGGGCAGCTCGAAGGACAAGTCGTCGATGAGCACGCGGCCGTCGAACTCCTTGTGCAGGTTCTTCGCAACGAGCACCTTCGAGCCCAAACGAGGGCCGGCGGGAATCTGGATCTCCGCGAAGTCGAGCTTCTTCGCCTTGCCGGCCTCGGCCACCATGGCGTCGTAGTTGGCCAGACGCGCCTTCGACTTCGCCTGACGGGCCTTCGGCGAGCTGCGCACCCATTCAAGCTCGCGCTCCATGCGCTTGGCGAGCTTGGCCTGGGCCTGTCCCTGGGCGGCCATGCGGGCGGCCTTGGTCTCCAAGTAGGTGGAGTAGTTGCCCTTGTAGGGGAAGAGCTGCCCGCGGTCCACCTCGCAGATCCACTCGGCGGCGTGGTCGAGGAAGTAGCGGTCGTGGGTGACGGCGAGCACGGCGCCGGGGTAGGTCTTCAGATGCTGTTCGAGCCAGAGGACCGACTCGGCGTCCAGGTGGTTGGTGGGCTCGTCGAGCAGCAGCAAGTCGGGCTGTTCCAGAAGCAAGCGGCACAGCGCCACGCGACGGCGCTCGCCGCCGGAAAGGATGCTCACGGGCGCGTCCGGGTCGGGACACTGCAGCGCGTCCATGGCCTGGGAGAGCTGGGAGTCGAGATCCCACCCGTTCGCGGCGTCGATCTCGTCCTGCAGCTTGCCCATCTCGTCCATGAGGGCGTCGAAGTCGGCGTCGGGCGCGGCCATCTCCTCGCCGATCTGGTTGAAGCGCTCCACCTTGGCCAGCACATCGGCGAAGGCCATCTGAATGTTCTCGAGGACGGTCTTGTCCTCCTCGAGCGGCGGCTCCTGCAGAAGGATGCCCACGGTGTAGCCGGGCGTCAGGCGCGCCTCGCCGTTGGAAACCTCCTCGAGGCCGGCCATGACCTTCAACAGGGTGGACTTGCCCATGCCGTTGGGCCCCACGACGCCGATCTTCGCGCCGGGGTAGAACGACAGCGTAACGTCGTCCAGAATAACCTTGTCGCCCACCGCCTTGCGGGCCTTGTACATTTGGTAGATGAACTCTGCCATGATGCTCCTGTTCCCTCTGCTCGGTCCCTCGGCCCGCAGCGCGAGGCGCATGCGAGAAGGCCGTCTCGCCGAGCGAGCCGTCCAATGCTTGGGCGGTATTTTCCCAGAAGTAACCGACGGGTGCTATGGCGCCTTCGCGATACTGGAAGAAAACCGCGACTTGTGGCTTAGGGCGATGGGGGTTGCTGTGAGATAATATGCGCCGTATCTTTTAAACAATCGGTCTCCTTGCAAAGGATTTCCCCATGCCCCAGTCTCCCATTCGCGTCCTTTTCGTCTGCCACGGCAACATCTGCCGATCGACTATGGCCGAGTTCGTGCTGAAGGACATGGTGGCGCGGCGGGGGCTTGCCGAGCAGTTCCGCATTGAGTCGGCGGCGACGAGCACCGAGGAGATTGGCAACCCGGTGCATCCGGGCACGGCGGCGGTGCTGCGCGAGCATGGTATCGGCGGCTTCGAAGGCAAGCGCGCCCGCCAGCTGCGCCGCGCCGATTACGACGCCTTCGACTTCATCATTGGCATGGACACGGCCAATATTCGCAACATGAACTGGATCCTCGGCGGCGACCCGGACGGCAAGGTGCTCAAACTCTTGGAATTCGCCGGCACCAACCGCAGCGTCGACGACCCCTGGTACACGGGTGATTTCGAAACCACCTATGCCGACGTGTGCGATGGCTGCGAGGGGCTGCTGGCGTATTTGGGCGTTTGAGGCTGGACTCTGATGTGGGGCACTGTGGTGGTTCTCTGCCAAAGCGCGTTATCGTGTGCTCGCTGGCCATGGTGCTCATGGCTGCGGGGGAGTTGACGGGGGCGGTCATCTGGGTGTCGAGTACTGGTTTGGAGATGATGAACGATCAGCTTGCCCTGACCTATGCCCCGCTCACCATCTTCATGGGGCTGGCGGGCTACGGGCTTGTGATGACGCCGGCCATGATCGGCATGGGGAAGGTCGTGCACCGCTTCTTTCCCGACGCGAAAAAGGGCCGACGCGGCCGACGTGCATCAGGGGCTGCCTCTCCGGTGTGGATACGGCGATTGGCGCTGTTTCCCCTGATGCAGGTGCCGCTCATCTTCATTGTGCTGAGCATTTGCTTCAGCGTCACGCGGGGAGAGACTGCGTTCGTTGTCGCTTCCACGGCAATTTTGCTGCTGTGCGCGGCTATTGATGCGCTGCTGTTTCTGCAGATGCGCCGTTCTGCCGAGAGGCAGCGGGCTGAGATTAAGGCGGCGTTTCTGGAGGAGCGATTGGCGGGATATCTGCGCGAGCTGACCGCCGTGCAGGAGCTCCTTGGCGACACCGCGCGCCTGCGCCACGATCTGCGCAACCACCAGGCCGTGGTGGCGACGCTGTGCGAGCGCGGGGATCGCGCCGCTGCTTTGGACTATCTTGAGGATGTTGCGAACTCCCTTTGACGTTCTGGGCTCTCTTTAAAGAAAGGCATCTCATGAGCCACTCGATTCTCCATCGCATCTCGTTTCTGCTGTATCCCGCAAGCCAACTCGTCATGGTGGCGGTGTCGGCTGTTTGGATCGTGCGTCTCCAGCTGCCCGAGGTGTATCTCTGGGTTGTGGGGCTTCTCGCGCTGGCTTGCATTCCCGTCGATTTCCAGCTGTTCCGCGAGGTGCGCAAGACGCAAGAGGCCGACATTCTGCGCGAGCGGGTGCGCATGCTGGAGGAGCAAGAGCGCGTGCAGGTGGCCTATCGCGAGCAAATCGCGGCCGATATGGAAGACATCATGAAGCTGCGCCGCGAGGTGGCGGAGGAGATGGACGAGGCGGTGCGACGCCTGCGCGAGCAAGAGGAGGGGAGCGCCCAGGAGCGGCTTTCGCGCGCTGTCGACATCATGGGCTCGACGGCCTTTCGCCTGTGCGAGCATCGCTCGGCCGATGCGGTGGCGACGATGAAGCTGAAGGCGTGCGAGGAAGCGGGCGTGCGCCCCCGGTTCTCCCTTGAGATACCCCACAACGTGGGGGTGCCGGCGGTGGAGTTGTGCGCGGTGATTGCGAATCTCGCGGACAATGGTCTGGCGGCTGCTTTGCGGGCGCGGAATGCGGGCGGCCCGGGCGCGTCGAGCGAGCCGGGTGCGTCGAGCGCGCCGTTTCTGTCGCTGCGCTCCTCGGTGCGGCAGGGCCATTTGGTGATTGAGGCCAAAAACAGCATCTCCGAAGCCGATCGCGTTGCCTGGGAGGAGTCCGCGAAACGGTCGCGCAAGCGGCAGCGCACCTGGGATGAGGCTCATGGCTGGGGGCTTTCTATTATCTCCGGCATCGCGCAACGACACGGGGGATCTTTGGAATGCGCCATCGAGGACGGCGTGTTCCGCGCTACCGTGATCATGCGGTTGGGCAGCGCTTCCGACGCCGCAGCGAGGGGCGAGGCTGAGCGCACTTTGCCCGATCGCGCAGCTTGCGCGGATGATTTGGAGCTGGCCGGAGGCGTGCTGTGATGCCGGCGCATCTTCCCGCTGGATGACGGCAGAAGTGAGCGGGTCGGGCGACGGGGAGCTGCGTGGCTTCAGCGGTTTGCTCTCTTCCCGCTGATCCAGGTTGCGCTCATCTATTCTATGGTGTGGATCGCCTTCGATGTTATGCGCGGGGATGGGGCCTGCATGATGGCAACAGCGGCGCTTTTCGTGCTCTGCATGGCGGCCGATGTGCTGTTGTTTTTGCAGATGGACCGATCGTTTAAACAGCGCCGAGCCGAGCTGGAGGCATCTGTTCTCGAGGCTCAGGTTGGGGAGTATTTGGAAGAGCTCGCGGCTATGCAGAGGCTTCTGGACGACACGGCTCGGCTGCGTCATGACGTGCGCAACCACCAGGCGGTCGTGAGCGCCCTGTGCGCCAACGGCGAGTACCGCGAAGCCGAGCAGTATCTGGAAGGCGCCCGGGCGCTTTTGAAAGGCGAGGGGCGCTAGGCGGTTTGAAGGGC
>OLPF01002706.1_pt1 | contig 10954 bp, 2 predicted proteins | sample 1673121 | NCBI WGS metagenome assembly OLPF01 (sample SAMEA3136756, study PRJEB25190) | human gut metagenome | reverse complement strand
GACAAGACCGAAACCACCACAAAGGGGACAGGCACCTTTGTGGTGGTCTGATGCGATGCCCCCGTAGCAAGGCGGCGGGGGCATCTTTAACCGTTCACGCATTAATTTCTAAGACGCTTAAATAAGATATATAATCAATCATATATGGAATTACTGTGCCGAAAGGCGCAGTGGAAATTGCAGTTGATGTATTACCTTGCAGCATTGATTTGCCGTGATTGTTTTGTTGGTGCGCTAGAAGAATAAACAACTCGTAAACGCATCGGCAACCGAACAGCGGCATCGATGGGAACGAGAGGGCTGCTAACTCTCGACTGAACTTGCATGAAGCAACGCCTTGGCTGCGCGCCGCGACACACCGCCGCGGCGGGACGAACGTGCTCGGGGGAGTCATCATGTTCAAGCACGCAGACCGAAAAGACGGGGACACCGAATTTGCCAAGGGGACGGGGGTCGCCTCGACGGAGATGCCCCAGCGTCGTTGCTTTCGCAAGACACGCCTGAAGGCCGCCTTTGCTGCCAAGATCGCTCTGGTCACCATTGCTTCGGCCGTGATGGTCATGCAGACGATGCCCGTTTCCGCCATAGCCGAAGTGGTCGAGCAAGAGCAGCAGGACCAGCAACTGCTCGCAGAGGTTCAGAGTGCCAACGAAGGCTCTACTGCAAATGTGGGCGAAGGCGACAACACTGGTAGCAACGGTAACGCCACGAACGATTCTACGTCTCAGGGCGATGTCACACCCGACTCCGATACTTCCGACTCCTCCTCGACCGACAACGCCGACAAGACTGATGTCGCTACGACGCCCGCAGCCAACGCCGCCGACAGCACAGACGCCGACTCAACCGGCATCGTCGACGCCTCCAACTTCGACAGTCCGAACGTCAAGCTCGTTGCCCCGCCGGCACAGTCTGAGCAGGCGCTTGCGGCGCAGGCATCTCCCTCGGCCCTGCGTGCGGCGAAAAAACAGGGCAAGCAAGAGCCCCAGACAAATAATCAGAATCCTATTTCGGGCGACGACCAACGCATCGAGAACATCACCGTTGCATGGGCGACGCCCGATGATGCCGAGGACAACAGCCCGGCGCGTCTTTCCCTTGTGCCCAAAGCCGACGAGTTCTCGGTCAAGATGAAGCTCTCGGTCGCACTCTCGGGCCAGTACAGCTATAAGGAGGGCGAGATCCAAATCGTCGTCCCCAAGTACATTTTCTCCGACCGCGACGGCAAACCGGCGGGCGAGCTGGAGGCGGCGGTCCCCGAGGCGCCGAGTCAGCAGTCCACGTTTGCCTACACCGAGATGGACGACAGCTATGTGCTGAGCAACACCTGCGAGTTCTCCGCCGCCACGCAGGCGAGCTTTGAGTTTGCCGTGCGTAAGCTTGACCCCATCGAGCTTGTGGGCAACGGTCAGCTCGCCGACGGCGAGAAAGCGCATGCTGTTGACGCCCTTCCCACCGAGGTGGAGAAGTACGTCACCGACAACTTCTACGGCACGGTCAACCTCACCACGCACGCCGGCAACGTGCTTTCCATGACATCCAATAAGCTCGATGCGAGTGTGGATACGCAAGAGGCCATCAGCGGTGCCGAGCTGCGCGGCCAGAGTCTCTCCGAGAACTGGCCTTCCAATTGGCCCGAGGAGCTCAAGCCCGCCGATGCCGACAAGTACATCTATATTGACTGGTACTCGTGGACAAGCGCGCGTGGAAACCAAAAGTACGTGCTGCAGGGATTGACCGACGGCAGCGACAGTGGTTACAAGTCGAAGCTTTTGGGCGTGAGCTATAACGGTAAGACGGTCGGCAACAAGGACGACGATGCCGCGCAGGATATTCGCTTTACCGCCGAGAACTGCCTTGATTATGTGAGCTCCAATAAAAGTACGGGTTATCTGCACACCTACATGGCATACCCCAAGGACCAGTTTAAGCTGGGCGGGCACTATAAACTTAAGCACAAGGTGGGCTACACGCTCACCTCGGCAGATGATCACGAGGTCACTTCTGCCCCGGCAACAGCGCAGCTTACCTACTCTCCCATCAAGTTCCAAGACCCGCACGGGCATTTTAACGTGTTCAAATATTCAAACGGCTCGTACTCGAGCAAGCGTGGCAAGTGCGATAACTACTCCTATGCGCTTGACAGCCTGCGCCTGGGGCGCGATGCCGTGTGTAGCTACAATGTGAAGACCGTGGGTTTTACCGGACCCTGGACTACGGACAAGGGCGGCAAGACCGACTACAACCAGTTCCTCGCGGGCGACTACGGCAAGCAGACCGTGCGCATGGGACCCCCGATTACTCGGTGCGCTTCGACCATACCGACGACGACCTCACGGCGGACGACTTTGAGTTTGAGGGCGTGAGCGTCGACAAGCCCACGGTCTACGGCTACCAACGCTACACGCAGACGGGTTATGGCTATTACGAGGGTTCAGACGGTGCTGTTCGCTATGGCAGCATCGGGGCGGGCAACTACGGCTATGTGGTGGACGGCGATAACGCCAAACAGCCCGATATCGAGATCTGGGGCTCGGTAAAATCCGGTACCGAGGAGGGCGACAACTGGGTGCGCTACGGCACCGTCAGCTACCGTTCCGGTGTAGTTGCCGTGGAGCCGCAAAATGGTGCGAGTGTGAGTGCAGACGGAACGCGACTGCTGTTCCCCAAGGACGCCGGCGTGACCGATATCAAGACCTGCTTGAGCACCAAGACGGCGGGCGTCACCTATACCATGCACCCCTACGTGCGCCTTAAGCCCACGGAGCGCATCCGTGCGCGCGTGGACCAGCTCTTTAAGGACTCCGACACGCCCGAGACGATTCTGCGCAACACTGCCAAGTCGTACAACTACGACTACAAGGGCAATCTGATCGTGGAGTGCGGCCCCAAGAGCGATGATGATTTCCTGACGGGCGCGGCATCGGGCATCAGCATGGACAAGGGCGTGAAATACGATACCGACAAGGACGGGCAGACAACCACGCTCCACTACACGGCCAATGTGTACGAGCAGACCAACCTCACGACCCTTTCCGACTACAACGAGGCCGCGGCGGCGGGCATCTTTACGCCCGATACGGCCGGCACCTTCTATGATCTGCTGCCCAAGGGCGTTGAGCCCAAACTGGGCACCGTCAAGCTCAATGGCGACAACGCGGTGGAGAGTGTGGGCCTCAAGCGCAACTATAGGGGCACCGGGCGTACGCTCATGACGGTGAAAGCTCGCGTTGCCCCCAATCCGGAGTACCGCAGCAGCTGGAGCGCCGGTAACCAGCCCTACGAGGGCTACGGCGATAAAATCACGCTGACGTTCGATGCCGTCTACTCGTTCGACACCGAGCGCGACTATGGATTCACGCTCGTCAACAACATTGCCTACGAAAGCGCGGAGCCCAGCTGGGGTACCATCGCCGGCTACAAGGGCGAGCCCGACAACCCGCTTGCGGGCAACAACCAGGCGTCCAAGGATGCGGTCAAGGGCGTCGAGGATGCCATGACCGACCTTGATCCCGAGAGCGATAACTCGTCGTTCGTATATGCCCGCGTATCGGTCAAGCTCGACCACCTGTCGTGGTCGGTGGCACAGCTCGACAAGAAGGTCGATACCAACGACGAGGGCGCGTGGAGCTCGGGCCTCGACAAGGACGGTGCTCGCAACGTCTTTGAGAACGGCGTATACAGCTATCGCATCTCGCTCAATAACCCTGACAACTCGAGTGCCAAGGACATTCGCTTCTTCGATGCAGTCGATGCGTTCGACCCGGCGAGCAAGACCATCCAAGGAGACAAGCCCGATGCAGGCGATGTCATGTGGAAGGGCCACCTGCTGGGCGTGGACGTGAGCGCTCTCGAGCGTGCGGGTGCCGATCCGCATGTGTATTATTCGACGGCGCCGGCAGACCAGCTTACACTCGATTCCGAGAGCAAGGAGGCTCAAGCCGACCTCAAGGATCGCTCCATCTGGACGCCGGCGGAATCGTATGAGGGGAGCCTCGATGACGTGACCGCGGTTGCCGTGGACGCCACCAAAAAGACCGACGGCAGCGACTTTGTGGTGGGCGAGGGCGATACGGCGGCGTTTACGATTCGCATGCGGGCGCCCGAGGCCAAAGACCTTGAGCAAGATCCCGCCGCGTACGGCAAGTGGTTCGATACCAACCTGACAGAGGGGGAGAGCGAGTCCGGTCTCACCGGCGGCGCTCATGCCTACAACAATGCCATCTTGCGCTGCACGACAATCAGTAACGTGGGCGTGGAGTCGCCCAACCAGGTGATCCGCAAAGACTACACCAAGGTTGGTCTCAAGCCTTTTGGCATCACGATAAAGAAGGCTTGGTCCGACAGCGATGACCGGGACGGCAAGCGCCCCCAGAGCGTGACGGTGCATCTGTACGCCGATGGGCAGGACACGGGCAAGAGCGCCGTGCTGAGTGATGCCAACAATTGGCAGGCAAGTTTTGGGTCTGATGATGGACTGTGCGTTCTCAATGACGAGGGTGATACCATCGCCTACAGCGTCAAGGAAGAGACGCCCGAGGGCTATCTGGCCGACGTGCGCATGAATCCCACCGATACTGGTTATGAGTTTACGGTCACCAACAAGCATAGGGTCGAGACGGTCGAGATCGCCGGCCGCAAGATTTGGGACGACGCCAACGACGCCGCAGGCAAGCGCCCCAAGGAGGTCAAGCTCGACCTCTACGCCGATGGTGAGCTGGTCAAGAGCAAGACCGTCAAGGCCGCGGACTCTGGCGATTGGAACTACAGCTTCGGTAGTCTGCCCAAGTATCGCGACCATGGCATAGAGATTGCATACGAGGTACGCGAGGATACCTACTATGAGGGCTACGTGACGAGCATTGCCGGCACGGATGTAACCAACACGTACAACCCTTACGGTACGCTCAAGATCAGCAAGGCCGTACAGGGCGCCACGGACGTGAGCGCACAGAAGGAGTTCTCGTTCAAGCTGACGCTGACCACCCCCGAGGGCGAGCCCGAGGGAGGCACGTTCGCCTACACGGTGACCGATGCGGCAGGGGCACAGGTCGCCACGGGTACGGTGGGCAACGGCGACACCATTAAGCTGCGCGGCGGCCAGACGGCGACCATCACGGGTATTCCCTCCGAGACTACCTATAAGGTGACCGAGGCCAAGGCCGCGGGCTTTAAGAAGACCGATTCCACGGGCGCTACGGGCACGATTCGTGCCGGCGAGGAGCGCGCCGCCACCGCGAGCTTTACCAATACATATAACGCCACCGGTAAGGCATACCTCAAGGCCACGAAGGTGCTCGAGGGGCGCAAGCTCAAGGCTAAACAGTTTACGTTCGACGTACTGGACGAGGCCGGTAACACTGTGACGGCCGCGCGCAACGGCGCCGACGGTACGGTGAACTTCGGGGCCATTAAGTATGGTCTGGCCGACGTGGGCAAAACATACACCTATACCATCCGTGAGCGAAATGCCGGAGCCGCGGGCTACACCTATTCCGATGCCGCCGCCAAGGCCAAGGTCTTGGTGACCGACAACGGTGACGGCACGCTTGCGTGCGACGTCTCCTACTGGGATGGTTCTTCGTGGGATGGTTCTGCGCCGACGTTCACCAACGCATACCATGCGTCAGGAGCTGTCGACCTCAAGGCATGGAAGACGCTCGAAGGCCGCGACCTCAAGAACAATGAATTCACCTTTAAGCTGGAGAAGCTGACGGGCGAGGGCGACAGCGAGCAGGCCGAAGCGGTCGGCACTGCCACCAACTCGGCCGACGGCAAGATCGTCTTTAGCCATGAGAGCATCCAGGCGCTGCAGTTTACCGAGGCGGACGCCGGCAAGACCTATCGCTTCCGCGTGAGCGAGGTTGTGCCCGCGGGCGAAGATGCCGATCCCACGGTGGACTACGACAGCCAGAGCTCGTTCGTCTATACCGTGAAGGTGGTGGACAACGGCGACGGCACGCTGGGTTTTGACGTAAGCTCCGATGCCAAGCCGGTCTTTAAGAACAAACTCAAAGACGGTAAGCTGCGCATCGCTAAGACGATGGCAGGCGACAATCCCGATCCCAACAAGGAGTTCACGTTCCGCGTGCAGCTCACCGGCAAGAACCTGCCCGAGGACGGCTCGTATTCCTTTAAGCGCGAGGCCTATACCGGCGAGGGCGACGCCGCGGACGAGGCGGCGACTGCCGCCGCCCAGTCGAGCGAACCTCCTGCCGCAGAAATGGTTTTGAGCTCGGACGGACGGTCACTGAGCACCCTCCCGGGCGCAGCTGCCGTTGCGGCAAAGCCTGTTGAAGCATCCGCGAGTGCGGTTGCGCCGCTCGGGGCGCAACTTGCCGCCGCCGGCACTAACAATGAAGTCGGTGAGGCTGCCGAATCCGAGCAGGCTTCTGCAGGAGTGGGCGATTCATCCACGAATATGTCAAAGGCACCCACAAGGGCAAGGGCAAAAGCAAAGGCGGCTGCCGCCGAGGACCCCAATATCAAGAAATGGTACGGAGAATTCAAAAACGGCCTCTACAAGGACAAAAAGGTAACGCTGCCTGACGCTTCGGTGCACGGCACGCTCAAGACCCTCGGCTGGGTGGGTTACAACAGATGGGACCTCTACGAAGACGGCACCATGCGCGTGCGCGGGGGCATGTTTGCGTTTGAGTGGTCTGAATTGATGGAGCAGGTGCGCAAGACGGGCGCCAAGTACCTTGAGCTCGAGGATGGGTGCACGGCAAGCAGCTGCAGGAACGATTACCCTTTGCAGGGGGTGAGCCTCATCTCAATCGTGGGGTCCTTGTCAACTTCCGGCGTGACGGACATGTTCCGCATGTTCGCCATGTTCGACGGTTACTCGGGCCCGACGTACCTCAACCTCTCCGGCCTCGACACCTCGAGCGTGAGGTCCATGTACGGCATGTTCCGCGGCTGCTCGGGCCTGACGTCCCTCGACCTCTCCGGCTGGAACACCTCCAAGGTAAGCTCTGAGGTAAACTCTGCGTTGGGAATGTTTTCCTCCTGCAAAACACTCAATGAAGTAGTTTTGGGGGGAGAGACCAGACTGCCTGAGGATTCAAACTTCGGGTCCTCTTATGATCATTCCTTGTTTACCGATACGTGGGTGTGCGACGAAGACGGCGTCAAGTTGACTTCGTCAGAGCTTGCCGACGGTGTCGCTCACCCCGGTACTTGGCGCCGTATGCCGATCGATTTTTCGTATACCGTGAACTATGCTGCGGGTCCCGATGACGTCACTGGAGAAATGGCCTCCGTGACATCCAAGGAGGGCGATACCTTCACCTTCCCAAAGTGCATGTTCTACTCGTTGAACAATGAATTCGCGGGCTGGAAGGTCGCTGGCGACAATCTGAGCGAAAGTGTCGACCAGTCCAAGATCTATCAGCCGGGTGACGTGGTCGAGGGTGGCATCAGCCGCAGGGGCGGCACGGCGACCCTCACCGCACAGTGGAAGCCCATTAACAACAACGTCGATATCAAGGACGGCTCGTTTGACATCACCCTGCGCGCTGGCGAGGCCGGCGCGATCGACGGCCTGCCGGCGGGCACGGGCTACAACGTGTACGAGAAGACGCCTGCGGGCTACAAGCTCGTGAGCTCGTCCGATACGTCGGGGACTATCGATCCTGCGGGCATGAAGACCGCGGTGTTCACCAACGCGGTCTCGGATGGCGAGAAATCTGCGAACGCGTCGATCACCGCACTTAAGACGCTCGACGGCGAGCCCGCCACGGACAAAGCCTTCGACTTCACGCTTGCCGCGAAGGACGGGGCTCCCATGCCCGAAGGTGCTGCGGGCGGCAGTCTGAAGGTCACCAACGGCGCGGGCGGTGCGGTGAACTTCGGCTCAATCACCTATGACGAGGCGGGAACCTATACCTACACCATCTCCGAGGTCGAGCCCGAGGGTGCCGTCGACCATGTTAAAGATCACATCACCTATGACGGGACCGCGCACAACGTCACGGTTAAGGTAACCGCTGCCGACGACGGCTCCCTGAGCGCGGACGTAACCTACGACGGCAAGTCCTCGCTGCCCGTGTTCGCCAACAAGACCAAGACCGTTGAGCCCCGCTACGGCTCGCTCACCTTCACCAAGAAGGTCGAGGGCGCGCCCGAGAGCGACGCGGGCAGGAAGTTCAAGTTCCGCGTCGACTGGGACTCCGCGCGCGATGGCGAGGAGTTCGCCCTCGCGGCGGGCGAATCCAAGACCTGGAAGGACTTGGAGCCGGGCCTGGGCTACACCATTACCGAGCTCGACGTCCCCGCGGGCTACAAGGCGAGCGGCAAGGTGACGGGCTCGATCGAGGCCGATAGTGAGGCCATGGCGAGCATCACCAACACCTACACCGTGAAGCCCAAGGGCAGCTTTACCGTGAGCGCTAAGAAGAAACTCGAGGGCCGTGAGCTCAAGGCCGGCGAGTTCACCTTCGAGCTCGTTGAGGCCGGGGCGGACGGCACCGCCGGCAAGACGATCGCGACGGCCACCAACGACGGCGACGGCAACGTGGCGTTCCCGAGCGTCGCGGTGACCTCCGCCGGTGAGCACCGTTACCTCATGCGCGAGAAGGGTGGCACCGAGACGGGCGTTTCCTACGACACCGGTAAGCACTATGTGACGGTGGCCGCTACCGTTGCGACCGATGACCCCGCCAAGCTCGACTGCTCCGTCAAGTACGTGGACGGCGGCATCTTCAACGCTTCGCCGACGTTCACCAATACGTACAAGGCTCCTGAGGGCAGCTTTACCGCGAAGGCGGTCAAGAAGCTCGACGGCCGCAAGCTCACCGCGGGCGACAAGTTCTCCTTCGATCTGCTCAAGGTGAAGGCCGACGGCTCCGACGGCGAGATCGTCGCGACGGCAGAGAACGACGCTGACGGCAATGTGACGTTCCCGAGCGTCACCGTTGCCTCCGCCGGCGAGCACCGCTACCGCATCCGCGAGAAGGCCGGATCGGCGGCCGGCATCACCTATGACAAGCGTGCGTACGACCTGACGGTGACTGCGCGTGCGTCCCAGGCCGATGACAGCAAGCTCGAGTGCACGGTTGCCTATATCGGCACCGACGCCGCTGCGGAGCCTCCTGTGTTCACCAATAGCTACGAGGCGAAGGGCACGTTTGCCGCCCATGCGACCAAGAGCGTGAAGGGCGCGGACCTCAAGAAGGATGCCTACACGTTTGAGCTGCTTGAGGTGGAGACCGACGGTTCCGACGGCGAGGTCGTCGCCACCGCGAAGAATGACGCTGAGGGTAACGTGACGTTTGGCGACGTGACCGTGACCTCGCTGGGCGAGCATCGCTACCGCATGCGCGAGGTCGCCGGCGACGAGGCCGGCATGGCCTACGACACCGCGGCGCGCGACCTGACAGTTACGGCGACGGACGCCGGTAACGGGAAATTGAACTGCGAGGTCGCCTACGAGGGCGGCGCCGAGCCCGAGTTCGTCAACGTGTTCCAGAAGCCGGGGACCTTCGTGGCCCGCGCCCACAAGGCGCTCGACGGCCGCGACCTCAAGGAGGACGAGTTCGAGTTCGAGCTCGTGAAGGTCAAGGACGACGGCTCTGACGGCGAGGTCGTTGCTTCCGCAAAGAACGACGCCGCGGGCAACGTGGTGTTCGGCAAGCTGAGTGTCGACGCCAAGGGCCGCTATAAGTACCGCATCCGCGAGAAGGCGGGCAAGGACGGATCCGTCATTTACGACAAGACCGAGTACGACCTGGACGTGGTGGCAACCGACGACACGGATGGCAACCTCAGCTGCCAGGTGGTCTACGGTACGCCCGACCACGTTGTGCCGACGTTTACGAACAATATCAAGACGCCCGAGGGTTCCTTCAAGGCCCAGGCGACCAAGAAGCTCGAGGGGCGGAAGCTCAAGGAAGGCGAGTTCGAGTTCGAGCTCGTCGAGGTCGAGGCTGACGATTCCGACGGCGACGTGGTCGCCACCGCGAAAAACGATGCCGACGGCAAGATCTCGTTCGGCAAGGTCGAGCTGAAGGGTGCTGGCGAGCGCAGCTACCGCATCCGCGAGGTCAAGGGTTCCGAGTGCGGCGTTGCGTACGACACCGCGGCGCGCGACCTGACCGTCAAGGCGACGGATAACGGAGACGGCACCCTCAAGTGCGTGGTCTCCTACGAGGGCGGCTCTGCCCCGGTGTTCACCAACAAGTACACGGCGCCTAAGGGCTCGTTCAGGGTCGAGGCGAGCAAGGTCCTCGAGGGCCGCAAACTCAAGGCCGGCGAGTTCGAGTTCGAGCTGGTGAAGGTCAAGGCCGACGGTTCGCTCGGCAAGGTCGTCGCCACCGCGAAGAACGGCGCCGACGGCAAAGTCTCCTTCCCCGAGGTCACCTTGGATGCCGCCGGCACCTACGGCTACCGTATCCGTGAGGCCAGGGGCGACAAGCCCGGCGTGGCCTACGACGAAAATGAGTACGGCCTGACCGTGGCCGCGACCGACAACGGCGACGGCACGCTCACCTGCAGCATCGCCTACGCGAATGAGTCGGAACCGCAGTTCGTGAACACGTACACGCCGCCGGCCAACCCGCCTGCTAACCCGCCATCGACCACGACGACTACGCAGACGACGACTACGCACAGGCGGAAGCGCGGCACGATGCCTTCGACGGGCGACGATACATGGGCACTCGCCTGTGGCATGGCACTTGCGGGCTCCGTGATCTGCGCGCTCGGCGTTGCCTCCCGCCGTCGCAAGCGTCGGTAGAATCTGACCGGCGGGCAGCCATGCGAACGCACACGGCTGTCCGCCGGCTAACCGGTGCCTCCACCCTTAAGCCGGAGGTCATCAAGGGCGTTGACATGGTGCTCGTGCGCGAGCTTACGGGCGGTATCTACTTTGGTGGCCATGAGCGTTTCTACGACGAGCAGGGCGCTGGCGCACGCGCGACATCGCCGATTCCGATACGCCTGCCGAGAAGAT
>OLPF01002705.1_pt1 | contig 10955 bp, 10 predicted proteins | sample 1673121 | NCBI WGS metagenome assembly OLPF01 (sample SAMEA3136756, study PRJEB25190) | human gut metagenome | reverse complement strand
GGCTGGGAGACGCGCTTCCCCCGAGGGGCGGCGCGGGTCAGGACCCGGCGAGCATGAGCGACGAGGCGTATTACGCGGCGCGAATGCGGTAAACAGGCGGGAAGAGGGAACGAAGAGGCGGTTTTTCCGGGCGGCGCGACGCGGGGCCGCGGAAGGCCGGAATACAGGCGCACAGACCCGGGGAAAACCGCCGGAACAGAGGAAGAACAAAAAAACAGGAGGATACCGAATGGCCAATACGTTTGTAACCCTGAAGGAAATCGCCCGGCAGGCGCTGCCGGTGCTGCACCAGAATCTGCTGTTTCCCAACATCATTTACACGGACTACGCCCAGGACTTCCACGGGGTGGGCGACACGGTGAAGGTGCGCAAGCCCGTGATCTACGAGGCGGGAGACTTCAACGAGGCTTCCGGCGTGCAGTGGCAGGACATTGTGGAGGACAGCGTGGAGGTGACGCTGGATCACATCGCCACCGTGGACGCCAGGGCTTCCGCCATTGAGACGGCCACGTGCATCGACGATCTGAACCGGGTCTTTGTGGAGCCGGCGGCCATCGCCATTGCCGAGAAGATCAATTCCGACGGACTGAACCTGTACAAGGACGTATTCCGCCGGGTGGGCACGGCGGGCCAGACCCCGTCCAAGCTCAGCGACATCGCCGCCGCCCGGAAGGCGCTGAATCTGGCCCAGGCTCCCACCACGGGCCGCTGCGCCGTGTGGGACGTGGACGCGGACGCGAACTTCATGTCCCTGGACGCGCTGGTGAACGCGGAAAAGGCCGGCAGCAATCAGGCCCTGCGGGAGGGCAGCATCGGCCGGGTGTTCGGCATCAACAACTACATGGCCCAGGGCGTGAAGAAGCACACCACCGGCATCACCGGAGCCTCCGCCGTGAAGGTCAACGGCGTGGTTACCGCCGGCGCCACGAAGCTGTCCATCGACGGCACCAAGCTGGAGGGCAAGCTGGTCCGGGGCGACGTGCTGGAGATCGCCGGGCAGTCCTACGTGGTCACCGCCGACAGCGCCGAAGCAGCCTCCAACGCCATCGCGAACGTGGCCGTCTACCCCGCCCTGCCTGCTCTGGCCGACAATACCGACGTTACCCTGGTGGGCAGCCACACGGCGAACCTGGTGTTCTGCCCCATGGCCTTCGCCTACGTCACCCGCCCCCTGTACAATCCCAACGGTCAGGGCGTGGAGAGCTACGTCACCAGCTACAACGGCATCTCCCTGCGTGTGACCAAGGGCTACGACCAGAAGTACAAGCGCTCCATGTACTCCATGGACGTGCTGTACGGCTACAAGACCCTGTACCCCGAACTGGCGGTCCGGGCCATGGGCTAAGGAAGGAGATGGCCGCCATGTATCTGACGTATGACCGGTACAAAGAGCTGGGTGGCCAGATCCCCCAGGAGCAGTATCCCCTCTATGCCGCCAGGGCGGACGCTATTATTACCCGCATGACCCACGGGCGGATCCGGCAGGAGACTCCCGTGCGGGCCTGCGTGCAATACGCGGCCTTCGCCCTGGCGGAGACCATCCACGCGGACGTGCGTCAGGGCGCTGACGGCCGGGAGATCGCCTCTGTCAGCAACGACGGGGTATCTGTTGCCTACGTGTCCGGGGGCCTCTCCGGGGCCGCTGAGCAGATACAGCGATATACCAGCGTAGCGCGGGCCTATCTGGAGTATGAGACCGACGCGAACGGGGTGTTCCTGCTGTACGCGGGGGTGGACGCATGATCCCCTTCGGAACCGAAACCGTCACCCTGCTGCACAAAAGCGGCAATACCTGGCGGCCCGTGGCCATCGCCGGGACCAGCTGGCGGCAGAAGACCGTGCGCGTCTTGACGGACAGCGCGGTGCGGTACACCACGGAAACCACCTGCCGCATTCCGATCAGCGCCCTGCGGCCCGATCCCGGCGACGTGATCGTCCGCGGGACCTGTAAGGACAGCGCCGGAACGGCCATTGAACTGGTGCGGCTGCTGGAGAAGTATCGGCCCCAGGGCGCTTTCCGGGTGCAATCTGTGGCGGACAACACCGGCGAGGGCGTTCCCCTGCCCCACTACGCCGCCCGAGGTGAGTAACCCATGAACATCCACGTTGACACCGTCATTCATGACGACGCAATCCTGAAGCAGCTGCACAGCGACCGGGTGGGCAAGTTCGCCGCGGCGGAATGGCTCAGGCTGTACACCCCGTATGTGCCCTATCGCACCGGCGTGCTGGCCAACGGGGCCACAACCATCTCCCCCTGGAAGATCGCCCACACGGCCCCCTACGCCCGCTATGTCTACAACGGCGACAGCTTCCGCTTCTACAAGGGCATGCACCCGCTGGCGGGCTCTCGCTGGGACCAGCGGGCGGCCCCGCTGCAGAAGCCGAAGCTGATCCAGGCGCTGCAGGCCTTCATCGACCGGGGAGGGGTGAACCTGAATGGCTGAAACCGCAAAATCCAGGCACGACGCGGTGCGGGACTGGCTGCTGCAATGCCCCAGCATACCAAAGCTGGGGTTTAATTTTGCCGAAGCCGCGGACGAAGCCACCTACATCGTACCCGCGGACACTCTCCTGCGCAGCTACATCGACGGAGCGCAGGAGCGCACCTACGCCTTCCAGCTGGTGCGCTTTCTGCCCATCGACTTCGAGACCGCTGATAACATCGACATGCAGGAGGAAATGGACGCCCTGGCGGACTGGGTGTCCGAGCAGAACGATGCCGGCAACCTGCCGGTATTTCCCAAGGGCTGCATCGTACAAGAGGTGGAGGTGTTGGACACCGAGGCCCCCTACGCTACACCCGTGGACGAAAATCTGGCGAAGTACATGATCCCCTTCGCCGTCAACTATCTGAAGGAGGCAACCAGTAATGGCTGAAACCAAGCTCAAGAAAACGGAATTTATCCCTTTCCTGGACGTGTCCGGCGGCACCGGCACCGCCACCTGGAAGCGCATTGACCGGAGCACGATCTTTGCGCTGAATCCCAATCCTCAGACCGAAGAGCGGGACTACATCTCCTACGAGTCCCCCGTCACTGAGATCGTCAGCTACAAGCCCGAACTGCCCCAGGAAATCGCCATCTATGAGGGCAATCCCATCTATGACTTCATCTTCGGGCTGTTCTACGACCTGCCCGTGGGCGACTCTGTCATGGTGAAGTCCCTGATGTGCTTCGGCGGAACGGAAAAGAAGGCCTGGCAGGTGGACAAGACCACCATCACCCTGGGCGAGCTGAACACCGTGGACGGCAAGATCAGCTTCACCCTGGGCTTCGGCGGAGACATCAGACGGGGTACCTACGCCATCACGGACGGCGCACCCACGTTTACCGCTGCCACGGAGGGAACCTGATGCGCCCCAATCTGGCTCAGGATGCGCCTCCCACCTCGCTGCAGGTGGGAGGCGGCGATTATCCTGTGAACTGGGACTATCGCGCCTGGCTGGAGATCACCGCCAAAATGGGTGAGATCGTCCCGGAGGCCGATACCCCCGACGACATGCAGCGAAACATGGCCCTGTTCGAAGAGATTCAGGCGCTGGCCTTTGGCGGCGTGCTGGCGGACGAAGCCCCGGAGGACATCCTGCGGGCCGTTGCGAACTTCGCCCGGGGCTATCCCTCCGCGCCGATCGCCGGCGAGGAAGACCATCGCGGAGGAACGCCCCTGTACAGTCTGGACTACGATCTGAACGAGATCCTGCTGGCCATCCGGAATCAGGGCGGCCCGGATCTGTCTTACCGCCGCAGGGAGCCCTATCATTGGTGGGAATTCCTGCTGGAGGTACGCACGCTGGCCGGGGAGCACTACATCACCCGGCTGATGGAGATTCGGGGCTATAGCGGCAAGGACAAGGAGCTGCTGGCCATGAAGGCCCGATATGCCCTGCCGGAGCGTTCCCGGGCAGCCCATGAACAGCTGATGAACGATCTGGACGCACTGTTCTACAATTCGTAATCAAGGAGGAGAGAGTATGGTCATCAATACCGACATCCGAGACATTATCGTCGAGATCGACGGCGCGGAATACCCCGTGGCCGCCAAGACCATTGACGTGGCGGAAAAGCTGGAGGACGCCAACCGCAGGTACGTGGGCAAGGCCCGGCAATACGAGCTTTGGCTGGCGCACCTGCGGATCCTGCTGGGGGCGGAAGCTGTAAAGGAGATTTTCCCTGGTGGCAAAAAGGAGAACCTGGACCGCATGGAGGCCATTTACATCGGCTGCATGCAGGCCTTCAATTACAATCGCCCGAAGGCGGAGGAAACGGAGCAGGCGGACGCGCTGAAGGGGAACCTGGAGGCCATTCGGCAGGTGAACGAATTCCTCCGGCGCATGGATCGCCTGCCTGAAAAGGACAACGTCCGGGCGATTCGCAGAAATCAGTAAGAATCGGCCCCGCTCCTGGGGCCTTGTGAGGTGGTAGCGTGGCAAGCGGCAACAGCGTAATCATCCGGATCACCGGCGATGACAGCGACTTCAGCGCCAAGCTGAAGGGCGCTGCGGACAAGGCCAAGACAGCGTTTAAGGGCATGGGGCGCGTGGCTGTCCCAGTACTGAAGGGCATCGGCGCGGCCGTCAGCGCCGTGTCCGGGGCACTGACCGGCATGGCCGTAGCGGCGGCGCATGTGGGCGCGCCCTTTGAAACCGCGTTCGCGAAGACGCAGACCATTATGGACACGTCGGCGGTATCCGTAGCGCAGATGCGCGACGACATTCTGGGGCTATCCAACGAGATGGGCATCGCCGCGAGCGAGCTGTCCGACAGCGTGTACAACGCCATCTCCGCCACCGGAGACACGGCCAACGCCGTCTCTCTGGTGCGGGACGCGTCCCGACTGGCCTCTGCGGGCTTTACGGATTCGGCCAGCGCCCTGGGCGTGCTGACCACGGCCATCAACGCCTACGGCATGGCCGTCACGGACGCAGAGAAGATCTCCGACAGCCTGATTATGACCCAGAACCTGGGCGTAACTACGGTGGCGGAGCTGTCCGCCGGCATGGGTAAAGCCATCGCCACCGCCAGCGCCTACGGCATCGACCTGTACAATGTTGAATCTTCCTACATCAGCCTGACCAAGGCCGGTATTAACACCGCTGAGGCCACCACCTACATGGCCAGCATGTTCAACGAGCTGGGGGACAGCGGCAGCGAGGCAAGCAAGCTGCTGCTGCAGGTATCGGGCAAGAGCTTCGCCCAGCTGATGGCCGAAGGGGCCTCCGTCGCCGACGTACTGGGGCTGCTGTACACGGCGTGCAACCGGGACAGCACCGCCCTGATGAACCTCTGGGGCAGCGCTGAGGCCGGCAAGGCCAGCAACGCCATCGTAAACCAGGGGTTGGAAACCTTTAACGACAACCTGGGGGCGCTGCAGAACAGCGCGGGTACCACCGCCGTGGCCTATGAGACCATGTGCGACACCTTTGAGCACCAGACGGCGCTTTTGAAGACCAACGTCCAGAATCTGGGCATTGCGCTGTATGACGGCCTGTCCGGCGTGCTGACAGATAACACTGCGCTGCTGAACGAGTGGGTCGTGTCCCTGTCGAACGGCTTTCAGCGGGGCGGCGTAGACGGGCTTATTAACGCCTTTGCCGACGTCCTGCCTCAGGCCATCGGCAAGCTCTCCGAGCTATTGCAGACCGCCGGCAACGCGCTGGCGAAGTATCTCCCGGTGGTAGTGAAGAACCTGATGAAGGCGGTACCCGGGGCACTGAAGGCCGCCACCGTCATCATCCCGCAAATCACCGAGGCAGCCTTTGAGGGCCTCAGCGCTGTGGTCAGATCCCTGATTACCATGCTGCCCGAACTGGTGCCCATGCTGCTGGAGGGCATTGTGAATCTGGTCAAGAGCCTGATTTCCGGCCTGGGCAAGGTGCTCTACGGCCTGGGCGAATCGATCTTCGATTTGATTGTAGGCGACCACGGCCCCCGGAGCGTGGGCGAGGCCTGGGACGCGGTGCTGGAGCAGGGCCGTCAGAGCGGCGAAACCTTGACGCTGACCGCCGACGTGGACGCGACAATTGAGACCGAGAAGGCCGTCAGCGCCATCCGCACGGCGTTCCAGACCATCCGGGACGCGCTGGCAGGCTACGATCTGGGCACCGAGACCATTATCGAGCTGATCGGGCGGGACTACGACGAGATTTACGCGGCGCTGCTGTCCTTCGGCCTGAGCGAATCCGACGCTGCGGCGGTGACGAACCAGGTGACCGGCTTGAACGATACGATTGCAGACGCTCTGAGCGGCCTCAGTGTCCAGCTGAGCCCCGCCGATTTCTCCCGGCTGGTGCTGGAAGCGGGCGGCAGCAAGGTACAATTCATGAACGCCATCTCCGCTATGGGGCTGAAGCCCGAAGACATCGAACAACTGGGCAGTATGTGGGACGACGTGGTAGGCTCCATCGCGGACCGGGTGCCCAGCGTGTTCAAGGCCATCGTCGCGGCTCTGACCGACGGCAAGGCGGACACCGTCGAGGTCATAACCGAGATCAAGAGCCTGCTGGCCGCGCTGACCGGCGACGCCACCTACAGCATTGACGCCTATATCGCAAGCCTGGACCCCAACGACGCGAACTACCAGTCGCTGGTGGCGCAGGCCGAAGCGGACAAACAGACGCTGGAGGAACTGGCCCAGGCGGGCTATACCTGGATTGACACCTACGCCGGCCAGAGCACCGAGATGGTGCGGATGCACCTGAGCGAGCTGGAAGAGATCGAAGCAAAGATCGACGGCATCACCGGCAAGTATGTTGAGGCCCATTCCGCGGTGACCACCGTGGGCGAGAACGCCTTCTACACGGTGCGCTCCGGGGCCAAGGTGGACGCCGGGGACATTGAACTGGCCTTCACCTGGAGCTACAACGGGTTCAAGACGGCTAGTCAGGCCCTGGACGACGAATTTGAACGTGCCAAGCAGGAGCTGCAGGCAGAACTGCACTCCGGCAAAATCACCCAGGAGCAGTATGATTATCACATCAAAAACCTGCAGGTGGATCTGGATACGAACAAGGAACAGCTGCGGCAGCGGTATGAGGCGCAGCTGCGCGACCTGTTCCGAGGGCTGGGCGATAGCCAGATGGACGACGTCAGCCGTGAGCTGATCGACGGCGCACTGGGCAAGCTGGATCTGGCCAACGCCGCCCAGCAGTGGATTGACGAGAACACCGACGATCTGGGCGTGGTAGATATGTCCAAAATCCCAGAAGCCTTGAGGCGGCAGCTGTACGACGCAGGTTTCTACATGTCCAGCGAGACCCTATCCGCCGCAGAGCTCCAGGGACTCTGGAACGACCCCATTAACGCCCTGCGGGCCGCTGCCGGCGAGGCCATCGCCAACGCCGACTGGGGCTCGCTCAGTACCGCGCTGGCCTATGCACTGGACAACGGGCTGTTCGAGGGCACGGAATGGGAGAACATGGACCCCGAAAAGGACGCGGAGCGGTTTTTCCGGATGATCTTCGGCGGCCTGGAAGAGACGGCTGAAGACAGCGCGGAGCCCATCGAAGTACAGCCGCAGGTGGAAGTCACCCCGGCGGTCACCACGGATCCCACCACCGGCCAGCGGGTGAGCGACAGCGTCACCGAAACCGTAGGCGCGGATACGTCCTCGCCTTTGGAAGTGACCCAGCCCGTAGACGTTACCGTAGAGACGACGACCACTGACGAAAGCGGCGTTGAGAAGGCGGTAAACAAGGAGCTGGAGGCCCAGACCATGGACGTGAACGTCAAGGCCGCCGTGTCGCTGGAGGTGAATGTCTCCGACAGCAACGCCGCCGAAGTGGGCGAAGCCGCCGGCGCGGAAATCGGTGCGGGCGTAGCGGCCGGTCTGAAGGCGCAGAACCGGGCCATCCGCAGCGCCGGGAGCATGGCCGGCGAGGGCTTTGCCCGAGGCCTACTGAGCCGCAAGGCCCAGATTCTGGCCGCGGTGCGAAGCATCACTGGCGACGTGGTGCGGGAATTCAAGCGAACCCTTGAAATCCGATCTCCCTCCCACGTCATGCGGCGGCTGGGCGCCTTCACCGGCGCGGGCTACGATCAGGGCCTGCAGGACAGCATGCGCGATATCCTGCGCACTGCCCAGGGCATTACCACCGGTCTGGTGGGAGCGCTGAACGTGCCCTACCGCACCGATCTGAGGGCCACCGCCGCGTCCGACGCAGACAGCGAGACCACCGCCGAAAGCCGCGACGTGCGGCTCTACGTCAACGGACGGGAGCTGGCACGGACCACCGCAAAGGACACCAAAATCGCGCAGAACGCCCGGAATCGGCGGCTGGCCGTGGGCGTAGGAGGCCGCTTATGAAACGACTGACCGAGCCCTGGATTGAATTCAAGGGCGCCAAGAACACAGCGCTGGGCGCGGAGCTACTGTCCATGCCTCAGCGCCCCCGCCCCAAGGCCATCGGCGAATACGCCGAGATTGCCGGCCGAGGCCAGGTATGGATACCGGGCGCGGAAACGCCCCTGTATGAGCCGGTTACGCTGTCCTGCACCCTGGTGGTGGAGCGCCCGGACCTGTACATCGACCAGGTATACGCCTGGCTCACGGGCGAAGGCCTGCTGCGATTGGGAGATGATCCCAATCGGGCCTACTACGCCCGGGTCGTCAAGGAAATGTCCTGCAAGCCCAAGTCGTCTCGAATGACGGCCTTGGAGCTGCAGCCGAAGTTCGACTGCGACCCGTACCGATACGTCTACCCGGAACCGGCGGCGATTATCGCCAGCAACGGAAGCACGATCTCCAACCCGGGAACCGCGCCCTCGGAGCCGCGCATTACCGTCACCGGCAGCGGCGACATTACCCTGACCATCGCGGGGCAGCTGGTGGAGCTGCACGGCGTGTCCGGAGGCTGCGTCATCGACAGCCGGATGCGGGACGTGTACGAATCCGACGGGCTTACCCTGTGCAACGGCAAGGCCGTCATTGAAGGCGACGCGTTCCCCACCCTGCCGCCGGGCAATTCGGCCATTACATGGACGGGGAGCGTAACCGCCGTTCAGATTCTGCCCAGATGGAGGTATCTATAAATGATTACGATCTATCCAGCTGACGCTACGGATTTTTCGACCTTGGGACTGGGAACGCTGGATCCGGATTCCGCCAGCCTCGAAGAGATTGCCGGGGGCATGTACTCCCTGGAGCTGAGCCAGCCCATCACCAAGGACGGGCGCGACCTGCTGATCGACGTAGGGCGTATCCTGCGTGTCCCCTGCCCCGTGCGGGAAACGCCGCTGCTGAGCCGGGACAGAAGCGCCGCCGTTACGCGGGAGATCTACAAGGTGACCACCAGTGGCGCCCGGCTGCACCTGCGGCAGGCCGCGAGCCTGTCCGCCAAGATACTGGGGCGCTACAAGCCCGGCACGGAGGTCATCAAGCTGGGCATGGACGGAAAGTTCATGCAGGTGGCCATTGTGGACGGCGGCGCGTCCGGGTACATGTGGGCGACCAACCTGACCTACGTGCGGTCCGAGACAGATTCCGCGGCCAACGACGACCCCAGCAATGCGGTGACGGTCACCCAGGCCCGGGAGCAGCTGCTGCGAATCAAGACGGTTCGGCGATCCGACACTGACAACCGGGTGACCGTATCCGCGGAGCACATCACCTATGACCTGGCCGGGGCCATCGTCGCGTCCGTCTATGCCCCCGAAAAGGTGGCTGCAAACACGGTGGTGGCCCAGCTGCTGGCCAAGGCGGACCACGACGCCGGAATATCGGTGCATTGCGACGTCACCACGCCTATCACCGGCGACTACACGGGCCGGAATCTGATCGACTGCCTGCTGTCCACGGAGGACGGCGTGGCCACCCAGTGCAGCGCACGGGTGTACCGGGACAACTTCGATCTGTGGATTCTGCCGGACGAAGAGCGCGCTACCGGGGTGGAAATCCGATACGGCAAAAACCTGACCAGCGCCACACTGACAGAGGACATCAGCGGCGTCATCACCCGGATCCTGCCCATGGGCCGGGACAAGGACGGAAACCCGCTGTTGGGTGATTACGTGGAATCCGAGCACCCCGGCGCGGCCCCCACGGTAAACGCCAAGGCCGTGGAGTACGACGTGCAGATTGGGAAGGACGACATCAAAACCGAAGCCCAGGCCAAGGCCAAGCTCCGGGAGTTGGCGCAGGCGGACATGGCCGCCGGGGCCGATGGCAAAAGCGTCGAGCTGGACGTGGACTTTGTCCGACTGGAGCTTACGCCCCTGTACCGGCATCTGGCCAACCAGTATGCGCTGCATCTGTACGATACCGTGCCCGTGATCGACAGCCGGGCGGGCATCAACGCGTCGGTACGCATGACGTCGTACACCTGGGACCCGCTTACCCTCCGGTATACGGAGACTGGTCTTGGTGAAATCGTCGAGATGCAGCCCAGCGTATACGGGTACGACGTGGCCGACGGAAGCCTGGGCGGCACGAAGCTGCTCCCCGGCAGTGTGAGCGACAGCCGCCTGGCCACAGGCGCGGTTACGGCCCGATCAATACGGGCGAACGCGGTATCTGCAGACGCCATCGCTGCCAAGGCCGTAACCACCGAGAAACTGGCCGCAGGGGCTGTGACTACGGAAACCCTCGCCGCCAGGGCCGTCACTACCGAGAAATTGGATGCTGAAGCCGTGACCGCGGAAACCATCGCCGCCAAGGCCGTTATCACGGATAAGCTTGAAACCGAATCTGTCACCGCGGAAAAAATCGCTGCGAACGCCATCAAGACCACTCATCTGGATACGGGATCGGTGACGGCGGAGAAGATCAAGACCGGGAGTATCACCGCCGACCGGATGAAGGCGAAGACCATCACCGCCGAAAGCGGCATACTGGCCGACGGCGTAGTTGGTACGGCCCAGATTGCGGACGGCACCATCACCAGTGCAAAAATTGTGAGCCTGAACGCGGACGTGATTACCGCCGGAACCCTCAGCGTGAAGCGGCTGATTCTGGTGGGC
>OLPF01002699.1_pt1 | contig 10984 bp, 7 predicted proteins | sample 1673121 | NCBI WGS metagenome assembly OLPF01 (sample SAMEA3136756, study PRJEB25190) | human gut metagenome | reverse complement strand
TGTGGGATACCGCTATTTTGATACTTTTGAAGTTCCGGTGCGCTATGGATTCGGTTACGGTCTTTCCTATACAGACTTTGAGATCACCGGATGTGCTCTGAAAGCGGTATCAGCAGAAAAGATCCGTGTTACGGCAACGGTCAGAAATACGGGAAATGTTTCCGGTAAAGAAGTCGTACAGGTTTACGCATCCCTGCCGGGCGGCATCCTCGAAAAAGAGGCACATCGTCTCGTGGCTTATGCCAAAACATTTGAACTTAAACCGGATGAAAGCGAAAAGATCACTGTAGAAATTTCTCTGGAACATCTGACTTCCTATGATGAAAAGAGAGCCGCATGGATTCTGGAAAGTGGATTCTATGGAATCTGGATCGGCAACAGCCTTGCAGATGCAAAACTGTGCGGCGGTGTAAAACTTGATAACGAAGTGATTCTTCGTCAGGTAAAAAATCTTTTCCCGCTGAAGCAGGAACTGGATGAAAAAACACAGACTTCCGGAAAAACATCATCCCGCGAAAAAGAAGCGGAGAAACTGACAGCAGAACAGAAGCTGAACGTTGCGCAGCTGTATGCGGCAGATTTTACGACAGAAGTCATCGAATATAAGAAAAACGGTGAACTCTGTGAAAAAGATGCGCTGGATTTTGTCAACACACTGACAGAAAAAGAGCTGATCGATCTGGCAGCCGGAGATCCGGGTAAAGCACAGGGCGGAAACCTCGGTGCGGCAGGTATTTCTGTTCCGGGATCCGCAGGTGAAACACACCGCTGTGCAATCGACAAAGGCCTGGCAAGTATCGTACTGGCAGACGGTCCGGCGGGGCTTCGTCTCATGAAATACTACCACGTGAACGATGGAAGCATTGTGACCATGCCGTTTGAATTCAGTCTGGAAGGCGGCCTTTTCTACGATGATTCCAGAGAACTTCCGGGCGAGAGATACTATCAGTACTGTACCGCGATTCCTGTAGGAACCCTGCTTGCACAGACATGGAACCGTGCACTGATCCGTGAAGTTGGTGCGATGATCGGTACAGAGATGGAATATTTCGGTGTGACACTCTGGCTGGCACCGGGAATGAACATTCACAGAAATCCACTCTGTGGAAGAAACTTCGAATATTATTCTGAAGATCCGTATGTGGCAGGAACCATCGCAGCAGCAATGACAGAAGGTGTACAGTCCAACTATGGATGTGGCACAACTATCAAGCATTTCGCATGTAACAACCAGGAAGACAACCGTATGGGATCTGACAGTGTGATTTCCGAGCGTACACTCCGCGAAGTATACCTTAAAGGATTTGAAATCGCAGTCAGAGAATCTCAGCCACTGTCTATCATGACAAGCTATAACCTGATCAACGGTGTTCATGCAGCGAATAATTATGATCTCTGTACAGAGACCGCACGTAATGAATGGGGCTTCAAGGGTATGATCATGACAGACTGGACAACAACAGAAGTTGATGAGAAATGCACCGCATCCGGATGTATGAGAGCTGGAAACGACCTTGTGATGCCGGGATGTTTCGGAGACCATGACAACATGCATAAAGAACTGGCAGAAGGAACCTTAAAGATCGAAGACCTGAAAGCATGTATTGCACGACTGGTAAGTGTGATCTGGAAATCCAACCAGTACCTTCAGTAAAGCTATGAATCGTTTAATTTTTCATATTGATGTAAACAGTGCGTTCCTTTCATGGGAATCGGTACGCAGAGTGAAACAGGGACTTCCGGATCTCCGGAATGTCCCTGCTTGCATTGGAGGAGATCCGAAAAAGCGCACGGGAATCGTTGTGGCGAAGTCCATTCCGGCAAAAAAATACGGAGTTCAGACAGGAGAACCTGTGGCAATGGCACTCCGAAAATGTCCGGACCTCGTCATTGCAAAAAGTGATTTTGAACTGTATATCAAATGCTCCAGAGCGTTCAAAGAGATCTGTGCATCCTATGCGCCTGTAATGGAATCTTTTTCAATTGATGAAGTTTTTCTGGACATGACAGGCACTTCATTGATTTATCCTGATCCGGTTCGGACGGCTCACGAGATCAAAGATAAGATACGAAATGAGCTTGGTTTTACAGTAAATGTGGGGATTTCTACGAACAAACTTCTGGCAAAAATGGCATCTGATTTTGAGAAACCGGATAAGGTGCATACTCTTTTTCCAGAGGAGATTCCGACGAAGATGTGGCCGCTTCCGGTACGCGATCTTCTGTTTCTGGGTAAAGCTTCCGAGAAGAAACTGACAGAAGCAGGCATTCATACGATCGGTGATATGGCACATGCAGGAGAGGCGGAAATCCAGACTTTACTCGGGAACAAAGCTGGCCATCAGCTCTGGCAGTATGCGCGCGGAATTGATGATTCTCCGGTCAGGGCACAGCCGGAAGAAGCAAAAGGTTTCAGTGTGGAAACAACCTTTAATGATGATATTGTTTCCGTAGAACAGGTGCTTCCGATCCTTCTGGAACAGTGCGATGTTGTAGCGACAAGGATGCGCAGAAAAGAGAAAAAATGTACCTCCGTATCGGTAACTTTCCGCACACTGGATTTCCGAAACAAATCGCATCAGACAACTCTTCCGAATGCAACGGACATGACAGATGAGATATACAAAAATGCGAAAAAACTGTTTATCGAATCATGGAAAGGGGAGCCGCTTCGTCTGATTGGAGTGGCACTTACAAACCTTACGGACGAGAGTTTTGAACAGATGTCTCTGTTCGAAGACAATGAGCAGAAAGAGCGCCACAGAAAGCTGGATGCTACGATGGATGCAATCCGTCAGAAGTTCGGAAATGACAAAATTACCCGTGCGAGTATCATGAACAGCAACACCGGAATTGCGCGAAAAGCACGCGCACAGATGAAAAATGAGGACGAGAAGAAATAGAGGGAGAACCATTATGAGAGTACTGATTACAGGGACGAGCTCCGGTATCGGAAAAGGAATTGCAGAAAAATTTCTGAAAGAAGGACACAATGTTACAGGCATTGACCGTAAAGATGCATCAATACAGCATAAGAATTATACGCATATCTGCATGGATATCCGGGCCAAAGAGCAGTATCCGGAATTGGAGCCGTTTGATATTGTGATTAACAATGCAGGTGTACAGAACGAAGAAGATATTGATGTAAACTTAAAAGGGACCATAGGCATTACAGAAAAATACGGGATTCGTCCGGGCATCCGATCGGTACTGATGATCGGATCTGCCAGCGGACACAACGGCTCGGAATTTCCTGAATATGTAGCAAGCAAGGGAGGAGTTCTTTCCTATACAAAAAATGTTGCCCTGCGCATTGCAAAATACGGTGCAGTATGCAACAGTCTTGATTTTGGCGGAGTCCTTACAGAACTGAACAAACCTGTCATGGAAGATAAAGCTTTGTGGGACGAGATCATGGAGCAGACGCCGCTTAAGAGATGGATGACTGTAGAAGAGACTGCTGACTGGGCATATTTTATGACCGTGACCAACCGTTTCTGCACCGGTCAGAATATCCTGATCGATGGACTCGAAGCCGGAAATGCGCATTTCGTATGGCCGGAGACAGACAACTGAAAAAGAATGATAAGTGACCGGATCCGAAGAGGATTCGGTTTTTTTGAGCCTTTTTGAGATTGAATTTTTTTTGTCAAAATGCTACAATGGTGGAAACCGAAAAACCTAAAAGAGTTTCCGGGTTTCCAAATGGAGGATTGAATGCGGGAAAAAATTATTGATGCAACGGTTGAGGAATTTAAACAGAACGGTCTGAAATTTACGATGAACGATCTGGCGAAACGGCTGGGAATCAGTAAAAAGACAATCTATACCGTTTTTGAAAGCAAACAGGCAGTTCTGGTAGCGGTGGCTGACCGTTATGCAGCAGATTTATACAGTATGCAGGAAGAACTGGAGGCGGACGTAAGCCTGAATGTGGTACAGAAACTGGAGAAGCTTTTGTGCGCGCTTCCGGAGAAATATTACAACATCGGACTGAGCCGGATTTACGAACTTGCGGAGAAATATCCGAAGCCATACAGACATCTGATGCGGTCAGTAAACAATGGATGGGAACAGGCAGAACAGTACCTGAGGAAAGGCATGGAAGAAGGTCTGATACGGGAAGTTTCTATTCCGGTAGTCATGGCAATAGTAAAAGGTACTGTAATCTGTTTTATGGAGTCAGATGTTCTGTACCAGAATGAACTGACCTATGAACAGGCCAAAAAAGAAATGGTGGAAATATTAATGAAAGGAATAAAAGCAGGTGGAAAAAGTTAGAATTCTTGAGATTAAGGAAAGCGTGTTTGCAGACAATGACAGACAGGCTGACCAGCTTCGAGCCAGGCTGAAAGAAAAAGGTGTATTCCTGATGAACCTGATGTCATCACCCGGTTCCGGTAAGACGACAACACTGAAAAAAACGATAGAAACACTGAAAAATGATTTCCGTATCGGTGTTATGGAGGCAGATATTGATTCGGATGTGGACGCACTTGCGATTGCAGAAACAGGTGCAAAAGCAATCCAGTTACATACCGGCGGCATGTGTCATCTGGATGCAAAAATGACAGAGAAGGGGATCGAAGGATTGGGCATTGAAGATGTAGATCTGGCAATTCTTGAAAATGTGGGAAACCTCGTCTGTCCTGCCGAGTTTGACACAGGTGCATCCAAAAATGTGATGATTCTTTCCGTACCGGAGGGACACGACAAACCACTGAAATATCCGTTGATGTTTGAAGTATGCGATGCTGTTCTGATCAATAAGATCGATGTACTTCCATACTTTGATTTCGATATGGAACTGGTGAAAAAATACATTCATCAGAGAAATCCCAAAGCAGAGATTTTCCCGGTCAGTGCAAAGACAGGAGAAGGTATAGAGGCATGGACAACATGGCTGAAAAAGCAGGTTGCTGACTGGAAATCATAAAAAGAAACAGAGAGAAGGGAAAGGAAAGAGAGATGAAAAAAGAACTCGACAAAGAACTTTATCCGGATTATGTTTACCCGGAATTCACTCCGGATCCGAATGAACCATTTCGTGAACCAATTGCGAAACTGGGTAAAAAGATCACGGACCGTATTCCGCAGAAACTGGGCCTTAAAAAGATCACCAGAAACGATCCGGAGTATTGGGGACTGGCCGGAGTGCTTTCCGATGAGGAAGCAGAACTGGCACTGAAACTTGGGGTAAGAAAGCCAAAAACATTGCCGGAGATCGTGAAATTATCTGGTATGGAAGAGAAAAAATGTGAGGCGCTTCTGGAAGAAATGTCACGCAAAGGTCTTCTCGAATACAACTGGGAAAACGCTGCACACGAGAAGCAGTATGTCCTGCCGATGTATGTACCGGGATGCGCAGAATTTTTTAATATGAATGCAAAAATTCTGGAATCCAATCCGGAGATGGGAACCTTTTTTGAGCATATGTCCCGCCTGCCGTTGGAAAAAATCACTCCGTTTGTACCGGAGGGCGGTGCCGGAATAGGCATGCATGTCATCCCTGTAGAAAAAGCAATTGAGATGGAAAATGAGTCTGTAGATCTGGAACACATTTCCTACTGGCTCAGTAAATACGAGGGAAAATATGCTGCAAGTCCATGTTCCTGCCGTCGTTCCAGACTGACACATAATGAAGGCTGTGCAGATGATCCGGAAGGCTGGTGCATTGCGATCGGAGACATGGCGGACTACGTTGTGGAGACGCAGAAAGACGGACGTTATATTACGAAAGAAGAAGCACTGGATATTTTCAGACAGGCAGAAGAAAACGGCTTTGTACATCAGATTACAAATATTGATGGCAAAGATAAAATTTTTGCTATCTGTAACTGTAACGTAAATGTCTGTTATGCGCTTCGTACATCACAGCTTTTTAACACACCGAATATGTCCCGTTCTGCGTATATCGCAAAAGTTGAGAAACAGAACTGTGTTGCATGCGGCAAATGTGTGGAGGCCTGTCCGGCAGGTGCTGTCAAACTGGGACAGAAATTATGTGATAAAGAAGGCTGTGAGATTACATATCCACGTATCCCGCTTCCGGGTGATCAGCCATGGGGCGAACATATGTGGTCACACAACTACCGCGATACGAACCGCATCAACTGCTATGACACCGGTACTGCACCGTGCAAAACAGCCTGTCCGGCACATATCGGCATACAGGGATATCTGCAGCTCGCAAAAGAAGGCCGCTATGAGGATGCACTTGCGCTGATCAAAAAAGACAACCCACTTCCGGCTGTCTGCGGACATGTATGTAATCGACGATGTGAAGATGCCTGCACAAGAGGCACGATTGACGAAGCGGTAGCAATTGATGAAGTTAAACGCTTTATCGCAGAACGTGATCTGAATGCAGAGACACGCTTCATTCCGAAAAAAACAATTCCGTCACTGAAAGGTGGATTTAAAGAAAAAATCGCGATCATCGGCGCAGGACCGGCTGGTTTATCATGTGCATATTTCCTTGCACTGACCGGATACAAACCGACGATTTTTGAAAAAAATGCAGAACCGGGCGGCATGCTTCGCTATGGAATTCCGTCCTACAAACTGGAAAAAGATCTTCTTACTGCAGAGATCGATGTGATCCGTCAGCTTGGCGTAGAGATCCGCTGTGGTGTAGAAGTCGGAAAAGACGTTACAATTGAAGACTTACGAGAGCAGGGCTATAAAGGATTTTATGCTGCAATCGGATGTCAGAGAGGAAGAAAACCGGGAATCAGTGGAGAAAATGCCGAAGGTGCATATACGGCGGTGGATTTCTTAAGAAAAGCAGGTGGATCAGAAAGCTTCCCGCTTGAAGGTGATGTGGTCGTGGTCGGCGGCGGAAACGTAGCCATTGATGCGGCAAGAGTCAGCAGCAGATGTACCGATGCGAAGATTTCCATGTTCTGTCTGGAAACAAGAGAAAAAATGCCGGCGAGCAACGAAGAAATCGAAGAAGCTCTCGAAGAAGGAATTGAGCTGAACTGTGGCTGGGGACCGAAAGAAATTCTGGAAGAAGACGGCCATGTAAGAGGCGTCGTTTTCAAAAAATGTACTCGTGTGTTTGATGCACAGGGCAGATTTTCACCTGAATATGATGAGAATGATACAGTGACAGTGCCGTGTCGTCATGTGATCTTTTCCGTAGGACAGGCAATCGACTGGGGCCATATGCTGGACAATCTCCATGTGGAACTTCGCCCGAACGGCGGCGCACTTGCCAACAAACTGACTTACCAGACTTCCGAACCGGATATTTTTGTAGGCGGTGACGTTTATACAGGTCCGAAATTTGCTATCGATGCGATCGCAGCCGGACGTGAAGGCGCGGTTTCTCTGCATCGTTATGTGCATGAGAATTGTACACTGACCATTGGACGTAACCGACGCGATTTCATTGAACTGGATAAAGAAAATATCAAAGTGGAAACTTACGACTCATCCAGCCGTCAGATTCCGCCGAAAGCAGATGTAAAAGAACAGGCAAAAACCTTCCGTGATCTGTCACATAGTCTGACGGAAGAACAGGTGAAAAAAGAAACTTCACGATGCCTGTCCTGTGGCGCATCTGTCGTGGATCCGAATAAATGTATCGGTTGTGGTATCTGTACTACGAAATGTATGTTTGATGCAATACATCTGCACAGAGAACTGCCGGGAGCATCTGTGATGCATACATCCGAAGAAAAACTGAAATACATTCTTCCGAATATGGTGAAGCAGTCGATCAAAGTGAAATTCAAAAAGAAAAAATAAGAGCTGTGCAGCAGCTCTCGGGTAAAGGAGAAGCGTTATGCACGAGCTTGGAGTAACATTTCATATCATGGATCACCTTGAAAAGGTGGCCGAGGAAAATAAGGTGACACATATTCGTAAAGTCACCCTTGAGCTGGGGGAGGTCTCGACAGTGATCGAGTCCTATCTGCAGAATTGCTGGACGTGGGCGGCCCAAAAGCGGCCGCTGTTCAATGAATCTGAATTAGTGGTGGAAACATTACCTGCAGTTACATACTGTGAAGACTGTCAGAAGACATATTCGACCGTGGAGCATGGCAGGATCTGCCCACATTGCGGAAGCGAGCACACATATTTACTGCAGGGAAATGAGTTCAACATTAAGGAAATAGAAGTGGAGTAAAGGAGAGAGAGTATGTTTTTTCAAATCTATGGAGAGACAGCCGGATGGCAGCTTCTTGGATGGCTGCTGGTATTTACCGGACTTGTCGTAATGAATGAAATCGCAAGAAGATCCAAAGCAGGCGGCATTGCATGTTTTCTGATTCTTCCTGCAGCACTTACCGTGTATTTTATTGCTATCTATGTCGGTGCAGCAATGGGAGCTGAATGGGCACTTAATAATGATACGTACGTGCATATGAACAGCTGGTTCCATTATGCAAAACTGTATGCTGCAACAGCCGGCTGTATCGGATTTATGATTCTTAAGTATCACTGGGGAAAACTCGGAAAATCTCATGGATTTAAAGCGTTTCCGTTTATCATCGTTGCAATCAATATCCTGATCGCGGTAGTATCAGACTTTGAATCAGCAGTCCGTGCCGGTTCTCTGGCAGGTGGCTGGTGGCTTTCTTCCGAAGGCGTATGGCTTTACGGTGGCTGGTGGAACGTATTAAACGGACTGGCCGGTCTTTTGAATATTTTCTGTATGACAGGCTGGTGGGGAATCTACTCCTCAAAAGACAAAAAAGATATGCTTTGGCCGGACATGATCTGGGTATATGTCCTTGCATATGACATCTGGAATTTCCAGTATACATATCTGAACCTGCCTACACATTCCTGGTACTGCGGTCTCGCACTTCTGCTCGCACCGACCTTTGCAGCAGCACTCTGGAACAAAGGCGGCTGGATACAGAACCGTGCCAACACGCTGGCACTCTGGTGCATGTTCGCGCAGGTATTCCCGCTGTTCCAGGATGCGAGCCGTTTCACAACAGTCACTTCCGTATACGGACAGGGCGGCATCGCAGCAGCCATGGGAAGCAGCATGCCGACCATCGCAGAACCGACCGCACAGGGAATTATTTCCGTACTGTCCTTTGCAGTGAATGTATTCGTCTTCGCATACATTTTGAAGCGCGCAAAAGTACAGAAAAAGAACCCGTGGAAGAACGAGATCTTCACAGATACAAAAGATTACAAAGAAGCAATGGAAAGAGCATAACGATGAGAAAGACACTGTCGGAGGGCAGTGTCTTTTTTGTTAGGTGATAGTTGCAATTGAGCCTATTAAATAGTCTCAGGTGGTCTTAATTGAGCCTGTTAAATGGTCTCAGACGGTCTCGATTGGGCTCATTAAATGGAGTATATAGTCTCAGAAGGGTTTTATGATGAAAACTGGTTAAACGAATCATCGGAAAAATAAAAGGCATGGATCGAGACAGGTCAACGAAAATAAAAATGCGACTTAAAAAGAATAATTTGCGACTAAGGACAGTGAAAGTGCGACTATGGGAAGTAAAACTGAGACTAAAAGAATTGCTGACAATGTGGAAGTAACTTCAATTGAGTCTTACGCTGGTCTCAGACGGTCTTAATTGAGTGCATTAAACTAACCAGAGTTTGCAGAAGGAGATTTGTTCCGCTGGATGAAGAGTATTCATACGACTTTGGTCAGGATATGCAGACAAACCAATTAGACCAATCGAACCAATCACTGTTGACAGAAGAGGAACAAAGACTGTTGGATATGATAAAAGAATATCCAGATATGACAAATATTCTTTTGGCACAGACTTTGGGATGGTCAGTAAGTAGGGTGAAATATTACGTACAGAGATTAAAAAATCAGGAAAGATTAAAAGAAAAGGAAGCAGCCGTAATAGGAAATGGAAAATACTGTAAATAATAAATACAGAGGAAACTTTAATAAAAATATGGGAATGACGAGAGAAAGACACTGACCGCGGTCGGTGCCTTTTTACGTTCGTTAAATAGAAAGAGTAGGGCGAAAACTGTAATTGTGATGGTAATAGTTAAATGATATAATTGTATTAGTAAATAAAATTGCGATAGAAAATCAAATGAATTGATGAGAAATTTTAGAAATATAAGCGATTGAATAGGGGGGAGACTTGGAAATGTATATACCGGATGAAAGTGGAATAAATAGTTTAGGAGGATTTGCTTATCAAATAAAAGTATTTGTTTCATATATGCTGTCAATGGAGGAAGGAATGCAAGCTGAATTTGAAACTGCAGACGATATAGCTATAAGCAAAATGACTCCAGATATAATAGACGACAATGAAGACAAGTTTAGAAATTTAATTGTTTCTCCTAATGGCATTAAAGCGATTCAAGTTAAAAGAACTTCTATTACTGAAAAAGTTGCAAAACAGGTCTTACTCAATTGGATGTTGTTAGAGAAATCTGGTAAGACAATAACGAATTATATTCTTTTTACTGACAAGTCATATAAAAATAGTGATATTGTTTTTGATGTTTCAGCAGAAGTGTTGTATGAAGAAATATTAAATAGTAAAAAAAGTGAAAAAGCAACTATTACTAAAGTAAAAAAAGAATATGAGAATGACAAGTATAGATTCCTTAATGTATATGAAATGATAAAAAGTAAATATACTTTTGTGTCTGTTGATAGCATAGATGAGGAAATTAATGAAAAATGCAAAGTGCTCTTTAAAAAGGCGGGAGTAAATAGAATTACATATTGTAATCGAATTCAGGAATTATTACGACATATTACTTTTAAAATTATGCAAAGCGTTAATGAAAAGAAACCATATATTGTTAGTTATGAAGAAATGATTTCATATTCTGAAGACATATGTACTAGATTTACAGATCAGTATATATATCCTTTATATTCGGAGTTTAAAAAATTAAATAAGATTGACCTTACGGATTTGAAAATTGCTCAGTCGAGGGAATATAGGCAGTTATTAGCATGTAAAATGCCACGACATTTAATAGAGCGGCATCTACAATATTGTAGTTATTA
>OLPF01002696.1_pt1 | contig 10989 bp, 8 predicted proteins | sample 1673121 | NCBI WGS metagenome assembly OLPF01 (sample SAMEA3136756, study PRJEB25190) | human gut metagenome | reverse complement strand
AGCATTTCTATCGCCTGGCGCTGCTCCGCTTCTTTCTTTAGCATCTTCATCACCTGTCCTTAGTATAACAAAAAAGGCCGCATAATGCGACCTTTTTTGACAGGCTGAAAGGCCGGCGAAGCCGGACTTTTTCGACACGCTACGGGGAGAGGCCAAACGGCCTCTCCCCCACACATGCTTCTCAGTCGGTCCAGAAGATCGACCGCTGGTTTTCCGTCATGCTCTGCACAGCATTTGTTTCGTCCTCGCCACCCCCGCCGAAGAAGTTGCGCACGGCATCCCACAGGCTGCCCGCGCCGGACAGCTTGGCCTGCGCCACCTGAACGGCCTGCACGCCCTCCAGCAGGATGCCGTTGTTGAGCAGCTCGGCGTGCACGGGAATGACGCGATAGGTGTAGACTACGCCGGGCTTTGCGCTGGTATCGGTATAGTAGAGGGTTTCGCCTGCGGTGCCGTAAAGCTCGGTGAGCACGAAGCTCTCGCCGTAGGTATCGCGCTGTACGCGGTAGATGGCGGTGTCGGCCGGCTGAATCATCAGCAGCGGATAGCCGCTGTCATTATGACCCACGGTGAAGTTGTTGGGCGAGCGCGGCGGGGTCCAGATATCGCTCTTCTTGGTGGGATAGTTGCTGGCGGAGAAATATTCGGTGTAGCGGTATGCCTTGGGCGTGAGGTCCACGGCGAGCATCGGTTCACCCCGCCACTTGATGGCCTGCTTGTCGATCTCCAGGGCGATGATGCCCTCCGGCCTGGTAAACTGCGGCTTGTCGCGGTTCTGGTAGAGGGCCTTGAAGTAGTCACGGGCCATGGCGGCAGTGTTGTCGCCGCCGCTGATCCAGCCCTGCAGCTTGTGGCTGCTGTCCGGCTCGTCAAATCCCATCCAGAAGGCGCAGGTAATCTCGGTGTTGTAAGCGGCCATCCAGATATCGCGGTTGCCGCCGCCGGTCATGTTGACGGTACCGGTCTTGCCCGCCACGGGCGTGCCTGCGGCGGAGAGCTTCGCGCCCGTTCCCGACGAGGTGACCGATTGCAAAAGGCTGGTCATCAGGAATGCCGACTGCTCGGAGAGCACGCGCTCGCCTTCGCTGCGGTGCTGGTAGAGCACACGGCCGGACGCGTCCGTCACCTTGGTGATGAAGTGCGGGCTGTTGAACACACCGCCATTGCCGAAGGGGGCATAGGCAGCGGCCAGCTGCACGGGCGAAACGCCGTAGGTCATCGCTCCCAGCGCAAGGGCCAGGTTGGAATCGCGATCATCCAGCGGAATCCCCACCTTTTCCAGATAGGCGCGTCCCGCCTCCACCCCAATCTGGTTGAGCAACGCAACCGTGGCTACGTTGAGACTGCTTTGCAGCGCCGAGCGGATGCTCACGTTTCCGTAATACGTGTAGCTGGCGTTGCGGGGTTTGTAGCCGTTAAAGTTGGTGGGCTCGTCCTTGAGAACGCTGGCGGTCGTGTATCCGTACTGGTCGATCGCCGGTGCGTAGGCCACCAATGGCTTGAGCGCCGATCCCGGCTGGCGTCGCAGGCGCGTGGCACGGTTGAAGCCACGGCGCACGTCATAGCTGCGCCCGCCCACGATGGCCAGCACCTCGCCCGTCTGGGTGTTGATGCACGCGGCCGCGCCCTGCACGGGCGTACCGTCCGATGCGTCGGCGGGAAACACGTTTTTGGTAAACTCCTTATCCAACTGATCCTGATGTGTGCGGCTCATGGTGGTTTCAATCACCAAGCCGCCGGTGAGCACCTGATCGCTGGTCATGCCCAGCAGGGTTTCGGCCTCATCCAGCACCGCATCCACAAACCAGCCGTATTGCAGCGTTTCCGCCGGGCGCTCCACCACGGCAATGGCCTCGGCCGCTGCCTCGTCGTGCATGGTCTGGTCGATCATGCCCTCCTTGAGCATGGTGTCCAGGATGTACAGGCGGCGGGAGCGGTTGTTTTCTTCGCTCACATGGGGCGCGTAGTAGCTGGGCGCCTTGATGCTGGCCGCCAGCGAAGCCGCCTGCGCCAGCGTCAGATCCTCCGCATCTACACCAAAATAGGTTTGCGCCGCAGCCTGAATCCCGTAGGCCCCGTTGCCAAAATAAATGTAGTTGAGATACATGGCCAGAATTTCGTCCTTGCTCATCTGCCGTTCCAGGTTGACGGCCAGCCACATCTCCTCCAGCTTGCGGGCAATGGTCTTTTGCGTGCTCAGATGGCTCTGGCGGATCAACTGCATGGTGATGGTGCTTGCGCCCTGGGCATAACTTCCCTCGCGCAGATTGGCCGCCAGCGCGCCAAACAGGCGCACGAAGTCAATGCCATGATGGTTGTAGAATCTCAGGTCCTCTGCCGCCAGAAACACCTGCCGCGTCAGGACCGGTATGCGCTCCAGCGGGATGACCACACGGTTTTCCGCGCCCTGAATCTTGGTGATCAGTTCGCCCGCATTATCATACATCCGCCCCGTCTGCGGCGCGGCGGTGATCTTGCTTATGTCCAGCGTCTGCCAGTTAGGTACGTCAAAGGCAAAGTAGGCCGCCACCAGCCCGATGACACCCAGGCTTGCCAGCACAGCCAGCGCCGTGCGCAAGCGGTGGCGTTTGCGCCGCCCGTCCTTTTGCCGCCTCCGCCGGGCACGGCGGCCCGCCCGCCCGGATGACTCCGCTTCCTCTCCGTCCTTCGTGGCCTCGCCTTCGTCGGCCTTCACATCTCCGTTTTCCATATCCTCCGCCACGGTTTCCGATGCGGACAAATTGCTTTCGTCGTTCAGGGCATCTTCCGGAGGCATATCCTCCACCCGCTGCAAATCCTCCTCCGGAAATTCGTTTTCCGGAGGAAGGCTGTCATTTCCCTCCTCGCCGCCATCCGGATCTTCTGCGTCTTCCGGCTTGGTTGTGACACCTTCCATGCCCGAATCGTTCTCGGAAGGCAAACTGCCGTCCCGGAGATGATTCTCCGGGGCCTCACTGTCATCGAGGTCTTCTTTCCGTGGAGCCTCCGGCGCGGATGTGCCGTCTTCGCCGCCCGAATCACTTTCGGGTGGCAAATTGTCCTCCCTATGCGAATCGTCCTGCGCAGGTACTCCGCCCGCCAATGCCCGGCTGTCCCCGCTGCGCGCGGCATCCTCGGCCAGGGCGGCCTCACGCGCGGCCGGAAAGTCGGCGTTTTCCACCCTGTCAAGGCCCTCCGGGCGCGGTGCCTCGCCGCCTGTCCGCACGTCGGGCCGCCTGGCAGCGTTCTTGCGCTTGGCTTTCTTCATCCAAATCCCCCCAAACCTTCCGCGCCGCATTTTCTCGCGGGCCATACGTGCTTACTATGTGCGCTTTCAAGCCTGAAAAAACCGTGGAAACCCCAACAATAACTACCATTTACACATACACCCGCGCCCGTGTATACTCATTTTGAAACAGGCACGGAGGTGTTTTGAATGGGTTCCTTTCAGCCGGGCTACGCCCTTCTCCTGGGCGCCATGATTGCCGTGCTGGCCCTGTACCGGTTTCGACGGCGCCAGCGCGAACCCGCCGGACGCGGCGTGCCCTTTCGGCCATCGCCTGCGCCCAGCGCCCGATTTTCGGATGTGGCCGCCAACGACGAGGCCATGGAAAGCCTGCGCGACGTGCTGCATTTTATTCGTTCGCCCGAAACCTACAGCCGTTTCGGAGCGCGGGTACCGCACGGTGTGATGCTCTATGGTGCACCCGGCACAGGCAAGACGCTCATGGCGCGGGCCCTGGCGGGCGAGGCGGGCGTGCCGTTTTTCGCGGTCAACGGTGCGGACTTTGTGGAGATGTACGTGGGCGTGGGCGCAAGCCGTGTGCGCGCACTGTTCCAGGCGGCGCGCAAGGCCGGACGCGCGGTCATATTCTTTGATGAGATCGACGCCATCGGCAAAAAGCGTGACAACCGCAGCGACGAGCGTGAGCAGACCCTTAACGCCCTTTTGTCCGAGATGAGCGGCTTTGGCGAGCGCGACGGCGTGGTGGTCGTGGCCGCGACCAACCGTCTGGACACACTGGACGAGGCGCTTTTGCGCGCCGGACGCTTCGACCGGCAGATTGAGGTACCGCTGCCGGGTCTGGCCGAGCGCCTCCGCATCCTTCAGGTGCATGCGCGCGGCAAGCCGCTGGCGCAGGATGTGTCACTGGAGGCGCTGGCGCGGGATACGGCGTTGTTTTCCGGCGCAAAGCTGGAGTGTCTGCTCAACGAGGCCGCCATTCTGGCCGCCAAGCGAGACGCTCAGTCCATTGAATCCGCAGATGTGCAACATGCGCTGGACACTTTGCTCTTTGGTATGGAGCGTCCCGGAGCCAGCCGTTTGGCACACGAGCGCGAGGTAACCGCCGCCCATGAGGCAGGCCACGCCATCCTCACCGCCGTGCTCTTACCGCAGAGCGAAATCCGCAAGGTATCCATCATCCCCACGGGACGCGGCGCGGCGGGCTACAGCATGGCCGTCCCGCAGGAAAAGCTGTTTCACGAAAAGCGTGAATTGATGCATCACATCGCTGTGGCGCTGGCCGGACGAGAGGCCGAGGCCCTGCTCCTGGGTCCGGAGCGCGTAAGCACTGGCGCGTCCAACGACATCGAAAAGGCTACGCTCATCGCCCGGCGCATGGTGTGCGAATGGGGCATGCTGCCCCTGAGCGACGAGGTCTGCCTCTTCAGTCAGCAGCAGAAGGACCAGGCAGCCCAGCAGTGGCTTTCGCAGGGACGGCTGCTGGCCGCTGGTACGCTGCGCGCTCATCAAGCCGCATGGGAGAGGCTCACGCGCCTTCTGATGGAACGCGAAAGCGTGGACGGCGAAGAGGTAGCACGCTGTCTGGAAGCATAGAGAAAGCATGAAGCGGGCCGGTTTTCCCTCCTGATGGGAGAAAGCCGGCCCGCCTTTACATTGCCGCCAAAATCCGCTATAATGACCATAAAAGCGTCTATCTTGATCGTACGGAAGGAGCACGCCCATGAAAGGCATCATTTTGGCGGGCGGCGCAGGCACGCGCCTGTATCCCCTCACCATGGTTACCAGCAAGCAGCTTTTGCCCGTATATGACAAGCCCATGATCTACTACCCGCTGTCCACGCTCATGCTGGCCGGCATCCGCGATATTCTGATTATCTCCACCCCGGTGGATACCCCCCGCTTTGAGGCTCTCCTGGGTGATGGGAGTCAATTCGGCCTGTCGCTGTCCTATGCGGTACAGCCCTCACCCGACGGGCTGGCCCAGGCGTTTCTGATCGGCGAGGACTTCATCGCCGGTGAGCCGTGCGCCATGATCCTGGGCGACAACATCTTCTACGGCAACGGTTTTTCCGGCATGCTGCGCGAGGCCGTGACCAACGCCAGAAACGGCCTGGCCACCATCTTCGGCTACTATGTCAACGACCCCGAACGCTTCGGCATCGTGGAGTTTGACAAGCACGGCCGCGTGCTGTCCGTGGAGGAAAAGCCCGCGCATCCCAAGAGCAATTACTGCATCACCGGCCTGTATTTCTATGACGGACGGGTGACGGAGTTCGCCAGGCGTGTCAAGCCCAGCGCCCGTGGGGAGCTGGAAATCACCAGCCTTAACGACCTGTATCTCAAGGATGGTTCCCTGCGCGCCAAGGTGATGGGCCGCGGCTTTGCCTGGCTGGATACCGGCACCATGGACAGTCTGATGGATGCGGCCAACTTTGTGCAGCTCATCGAAAAACGTCAGAGCATCAAAATTGCCGCGTTGGAGGAAATCGCCTACAACCGCGGATGGATTGATCGTGACACACTGTTGCAAAGTGCCGGGCGCTACGGCAAATCCCCCTACGGCGAGCATCTCAAGCGCGTAGCCGAGGGCCGCATTCTCTACGACAGCAATACCAACGATTAAAGGAGCGAAGCGTTTTGAACATCATCGTTACCGGCGGAGCAGGCTTTATCGGCTCCAACTTTATTTTCTACCTGCTCGGACATCACCCGGAGGACCGTGTCATCTGTCTGGACAAGCTGACCTATGCCGGCAATCTGGAAACCCTTGCTCCCGTCATGGACGATCCGCGCTTTCGCTTCGTTCGCGCGGATATCGCCGATGCGGAGGCGGTCGACCGCCTCTTTGAGGAGGAAAAGCCGGACATCGTGGTCAACTTTGCCGCTGAAAGCCACGTGGACCGCTCCATCACCGACCCCTGCATCTTTGTGCGCACCAATGTGATGGGCACGCAGGTGCTGATGGAAAGTTGCCGCAAATACGGTGTGCGGCGCTTCCACCAGGTATCCACCGACGAGGTGTACGGCGATCTGCCTCTGGATCGGCCGGACCTGTTTTTCACCGAGGAAACGCCGCTGCACACATCCTCGCCCTATTCGGCCAGCAAGGCCGGAGCCGATCTGCTGGTACTGGCCTATGCCCGTACGTTTGGCCTGCCGGTAAGCATCACCCGCTGCTCCAACAACTATGGCCCTTATCACTTCCCCGAAAAGCTGATCCCCCTGATGATTTCCCGCGCCCTGGCGGATCAGTCCCTGCCCGTCTACGGCAAGGGGGAAAACGTGCGCGACTGGCTCTACGTGGAGGACCACTGTGCCGCCATCGACCTGGTGATGCGCCTGGGCCGCGAGGGTGAGATCTACAACGTGGGCGGTCACAACGAACGGGCCAACATCGACGTGGTGCGCGCCATTCTGCATGAGCTGAAAAAGCCCGAAAGCCTCATCACCTATGTGACCGACCGTCCCGGCCATGACCGCCGCTATGCCATCGACCCCACCAAGATTCACAACGAGCTGGGCTGGCTGCCCCAGACCACCTTTGAAGACGGCATCCGCCGCACCATCCGCTGGTATCTGGACAACCGTCCCTGGTGGGAGCACATTCTGGCAGGAGAGTATCAGGACTATTATGAAAAGATGTATGCGAATCGTTGATCCGCAGGCCTTGCGTCGAATCAAATAAACGGGAATTTCTATTGACAAATTGAAATACCCGTGTTATAGTTAATGTCGCTGTGACGGATAAGTTGTTCGTCGGAGTGACAATGGGATTATAGCTCAGTTGGTTAGAGCGCCACGTTGACATCGTGGAGGTCATAGGTTCGAGCCCTACTAATCCCACCATTGTGAGTATCCTTATAGGATGTGAAAATCCTATAAGGATATTTTCTTTTGCAGAAAAATGTTATAGGATTTCATCATCCTGCTGCGTCTGAAGGCTCATATGCCACGCGGACACCCTTGCGAGTCTGCAAAATGACTTTCGGTGTTTCCAGTTTAGGCTCCTTGGGAATATCAAGCGTATTTTGATAATAAAAGGTGACAAGGAACGCCATGCAAAGCGTCATTCTTTTATTCAAGTTTTACTGCTTCTTGACCATGTTCTCAACCGCGCTGACCCACGCATGATCGGGATCGTTCACGCGGCAGAAGCCCTGGTGCTTGCCGGCCATGAGCCACAGGAAGTAGGTGTTGTAGCCGGGAGCGGAAACGGTGGTGTGGTAGCCGTAGGGGAACTCGACCAGCTCGTCGTTCTTGACGCGGTAGGCCTCGTCGATGGAGCCGTCGGCGGTGTAGAGGCACTGGCTGCCGAAGCCCTGCTGGGGATCGAACAGGAAGTAGTACACTTCCTCGGCCACGCACTCGCGGGGCATGTCGTCCACGTCATGCTTGTGGGGCGGGAAGCCGGCCCAGTTGCCGGGGGTGCAGTAGGCTTCGCCGATGGTGAGCTTTTTGGCGTTGGTGGTGCCGTCGACGATGAAGCTGGTGTCGCGCTCCCAGGGCTTCACGCCCAGACGGCTGACGCGCACATCGGCCTGATGGATGGCCTGAGGCTCGGTATCCACATCCAGAGGAGTGGCGCAGACGGCGATTTTGCAGTTGTGAATGCTCACGATGTCCACCTTGGTGTTGCGGCCGGCATAGAAGCACTCCGCCTTGGGGTTGGCGAAAACGGTGGCGCGAACGCCCAGCTTGCCGTAATCAGTACCCTTGGCGCTGAAGTTGGCGGTGCCCCACAGCATGACGAAGGCGGTTTCCTTGTCCTCGGTGTCAAAGGTGTAGCTCTGGCCGGGGGTGAGCTCGATGATGCCGAACTCGAGATCCTTCAGGGAGCACTCGCCGATCTTGCACAGAGGGGTGTAGCCGTTGGCAGGGGTATAGCTTTTTTTGTAGTTCATGATAAAACCTCCTTAGAAAGAATGGTTGTTTTTACTTGAGCATGGCGATCATCTGATCGCAGATGGTTTCCCAGTCGCCGACAATGGCGTAATCCGCATGGGCGAAGATGGGAGCAAGACGGTCGGTGTTGACGGCGATGACGGTTTTGGCTCTGTTCATGCCCACGGTGTGCTGCACGATGCCCGCAATGCCAAAGCCAATGTAGAGCTTCGGGCGCACGGTCACGCCGGTCTGGCCGATCTGATGAGGATAGGAGATGTAGCCCGCATCCACCGCCTGACGGGTCGCGCCCACAGCACCGCCCAAAAGACGCGCGAGGGTGAAGAGCTTCTCAAAACCCTTCTTGCTGCCGATGCCCTTGCCGCCCGCGATGATGACATCCGCCTCCTGAAGCGAGACGGTGTTTTCAGCAGGGGTGAAGCCGGTGCGCTTGCAGTAGCTTTTCAGCACATCGGGCAGGCATTCGGTCACGGTACCGGAAGGGGCGGGCGCATTGGACAGATCCGGCATGGGAAACACGCCGGGGCGCACGCTGGCCATCTGCGGACGGTGCGTTTTGCACAGAATGTCCGCCGTCAGGTTTCCGCCGAACGCGGGACGGCTCTGCAGAAGCAGACCATCCTCAGTTACATCCAGCGCGGTGCAGTCGGCGGTGAGGCCGGTTTCGAGCCTCGCGGCCACCCACGCGGAGAGAAAGCGTCCGCGCACCGTGGCGGGGAAGAGCACGCTGTCCGCGCCGATCTGACGAATGGCGTTCGCAGCATGATCGCCCTGCGCGCAGTCATCTTCCGCGCAGCCGATGATCACAGCAGACTGAGCGCCTGCCTGCATGGCTGCTGCAGATGCGTCTGCGTCCTCGCAAAGGGCAATGATGGTTTCGGAGAAAGAGGAAGCCTTCGGGATCAGCTCCAGCGCATGCAGGCGGCCTTTTTCGCAATACACGATGGTTTTCATGGCACAACCTCCAGCGAACGGATGATCTCCACCGCTTCCTGAACGGTGATTTTCTTGGTGGGTCGGACGCCCGCGGGACGCGCACTGGCCTTGACCACGCGGGTGGGAGAGCCCTTCAGACCGGCTTCCTGCACGTCCAGCCCGATTTCTTCCGGCGTGAGCATGCGGATGTCAGCCTTCTTGGCCTTGCGCAGACCCATCAGGGTGGGCAGGCGCAGGGCGTAGCTCCAGTCGCACATGGTGATGGCGGCAGGCAGCTTCGTCTGCCAATGGATGTTTCCATCCTCGGTGAGCTGATCCGCGCAGAGCGTATCGCCCTCCAGATGTGCAGAGACGCAGTTGGCAATGCAGGGGATATCCAGCAGCGCGGCCGTCATAGGGCCGACCTGTCCGGTTTCGCCGTCCGCAGCGCGGCGGCCAAAGAGAATCAGATCAAACGGGCCAAGATATTCGACGGTTTTGGCCAGCGCACGGGCGGTGGCCAGCGTGTCGCTGCCTGCGCATTTGGGAGAGGTGAGCAGGGCGATGTGATCCACACCGCGCGCCACCAGCTCGCGCAGGGTTCCTTCCGCACGGGCGGGGCCCATGGTCATGGCGGTCACGGTTCCGCCGTGCTGGTCGCGCAGCTGCAAGGCCAGCTCCACGGCGGATTCATCCGCCTTGTTCAGTACCTGCGCCACGAAGTCGCGCTGCAGCGTCAGGTCGCTGCCCATGTGGACTTCGAGCGAGTCAGGCACCTGCTTGATGAGGCACAGAATGTTCACAGCTGGTGATAGATGGGAGCCAGCGCATCCGCAATCTGCTTGTACAGCTTGAAGCGCTCCTCGTAGAAGGCAATGCCTTCGGGATCGGGCGTGATTTCATCCTGAATGCGGATGCACTTGTCCGCCGCCTCCTGATGGCTGGCAAACACGCCGGTGGCCACGCCGGCCAGCATGGCGCTGCCCAGCGAGGAGTCAACGTCGGATACGGTGTGCAGCGGGATGCCCAGCATATCGGCCATGATCTGCCGCCACAGCGGAGCCTTCGCGCCGCCGCCGATGAGCACGGCTTCCTTGGGGGCGATGCCGAGGCGCTCAAGGGTGTGGTAGCAGTCCTTCATGGAGAAGGCGATGCCCTCTAGCACCGCGCGGTTGAAATGCGCCTTGGTGTGGTGGCCGGTCGCGCCCACAAAGGAGGCGCGCAGCTTGTCATCCAGATACGGGGTGATTTCGCCCTGCAGATAGGGGTGGAAGAACAGTCCGTCGCTGCCGCGCGCAACCTGCGCAGCCGCGTCGCTCATCTCGCCGAAATTGCCGCCGAAGGTGTCGCGGTACCAGCGGTTGCTGGCGGCGCAGGACTTCGTGGCTGTACCGGGATACCACAGGCCGCTGACCACATGGCGATAGGTGACCAGACGGGGATCGATCACTGCGTGGTCGGTGATCGGGCAGATGCGGCCGGCCGTCGCCAGCTTCACCGTCGCCTGTCCGGGAGCCACAGCGCCCGCAGCGTACACCTCCATCACGGTGTCCGTCGCGCCCGCGATGACCACCGTGTTTTCGGTGAGGCCGGTGTCCTCCCGGGCCTGCCTGGTGAGTTTTGATAGCTTGGCCATGGGATCCACAATGGGCGGCATAATGGAGGGATCAATCCCCGCAAGGCCGCACAACTTTTCGGACCACGCATTGGAGCGCGCGTCCAGAAGCAGAAAGCCCATGGCCTCGATGGTATCGGTCACATAATCGCCCGTGAGGCGAAAGCGCACATAGTCCTTCATCGCCATCACGCGACGCGTTTTCAGAACGCTTTCGGGTTCGTTTTCCCTCAGCCACAAAAGCTGCGGCAGCGTCCAGAGGCTTGACACGCTGTTGTAGCACTCCCGCGTGATTTCCGCGCCCATTTCGCTTTTGAGCTTTGCGGCCTGA
>OLPF01002694.1_pt1 | contig 10992 bp, 10 predicted proteins | sample 1673121 | NCBI WGS metagenome assembly OLPF01 (sample SAMEA3136756, study PRJEB25190) | human gut metagenome | reverse complement strand
CTGGCCTTTTTGCCCATGTAGAGCAGGTGGTAGTTGGCGCTTACCGTCGACTGATGCAAATTCCAGCCGAGTGCCTCCCACATGGCGGTCTGTGCGATGCAGTAGAAGTAGATATTGTCCTGGCCAATAAACTGGTAGATGGCAGCGTCGTCGGAGCACCACCAGTCATGCCAGTCGAGAGACCCGTGTGCATATGGAGGTTCGGGCACCTGTGTGGAATCGACCGAGGGCTCGCCCATGAGGGCTGCGTCCTGTGCTGCCACGCCCTCGGTGATGCCCAAGCGCTTGGCATCGCGGGCGAGGACGGCACGCGTATAGCTGATGGGCGCCCAGAGGCTTTCGGGCCAGCACCAACAGGTTACGTCATGCACGCCGTCGATTTCGGGAACGGGGACGCCCCAGGTGATGTTGCCGGTGATGCGGAAGGGTACAAGTGCCTTGCCGGAGCGGAAGCGAACGCCTCCGCGTCCCAAGACCGCATGGGCCTCGTCGCGCTCTTTCCAGCTGGGGAAGACCACGGTGAAGGAGCTCTTGTTGCCCTCGGGCTCCACGATGGTGTGCTCGGGCAGCTCGGATTCGATGGCGTCGAATGCCTCGCGGAATTTATTTTGAATATAGAGCTGTGCGGGAAGCAGCCACTCCTCCATGGTCTTGGATACAACGGAGCGAACCTGTGGATCGCGCGCGAGCTCAGCGGTGTAATCCTTCATGAAATCGAGGTAGGCAGGCAGGTCAAAATAGAGGTTGTCGACCGGGCGAAGCTCGGGCACCTCACCCGTGAGCTGGCTTTTTGGTGCAATGAGCTCCTCGGGTTCAAACTGATGACCCAGATCGCACTCGTCAGCGTAGGCCTTCTCGGACTTGCAGCCCTGGATGGGACAACGGCCGATGACCTGGCGGCCATTGAGGAAGGTATTCGCGCTTGTGTCGAAGAACTGCAGGGTGCTGCGCTTCGAGATCACGCCGCGCTCATGCAGACGGTTGACGACCTCGGCGGTTACCTGCTCATGGATGGGGGCTGCGGGCTCGAGTCCCGAGCCGCCATAGATATCGCAGCTGATGCCGTAGTTGTTGAGAGTCGCTGCCTGACGACTGTGATTTGACTCGACGTATTCGCTGATGCTCTTGTCGTATCCCTCGTTTTCGCGAAGCTTGCGGTAGCTCTCCATGATGGGGGAGCCGTAGCAGTCGGTGCCCGAGGTGAAGATCACGTTCTCGCGCCCCAATCGATCGCGCAAAAAGCGCGCGAAGAAATCGGCGGGCACAAAGACGCCTCCCACGTGGCCAAAGTGCAGGCCCTTGTTGCCATAAGGCTCGCCGGCGGTGACGATGGCACGGCGCGGCCAGGCGGGACGGGATTCCATATCATACGTTGCGGCCATAAGGCTCCTATCAATGCGTTCCCGCTAGGCGGGTTTTGCTGCTCTTCGGTATCCGTAGCATTATCGCACATGCGGCGCGACCGTGCCTAAAATGCGTGTATGCTGGATGGCATGCACGAAATCGGTAACATACATACGTTTGAGGATTCCGCGTTCCTGCAGTCCATCTGCCGGGCGTCTTATGCGGTGCTGCTGGCGGGGACGCTTGGGGGAGTGGCCCTTTTTCTTTGCGGCGCCCCTTGCGAGTTGCCCACGGCCATTGCCGGAGGAATTGGGGGAGTTGCCCTCTTGCTTGCCGGCATTGCGGCGGCGACGTTTGTGTCCTTCGCGCTTCATGAGTGCGTTCACGCCCTGTTTTTCAAGGTGTTTGGTCCCAGCGGTTCGCATGTTACCTTTGGCTGGAATCTTGACGTTGCCATGATATATGCCTGCGCTGAGGGGATTGTCTATTCAAGGGAGCGCTACCTTGCAATCGTGCTGGCACCGACCATTATCGTGACGGGTGCCGCCTTCGTTCTGGGTGCTTTCTCTGGATACAGCCTTGCTTCCTGGGTAGTTTGCGTGCTCCATCTCTCCGGGTGCACCGGCGACTGGTTTTACGCGCGTGCCATTGTTTCGGACCCTCGGATACGTTGGTGTGAAGACGAGGCCTGGGGCGTTCGCTTTTACGGTGAGGAAGAAGGCGAGGGGAATGACTGTGAATAACAGCTCTGCGATACCGTTATTGCTGCATGCGTGCTGCGCTCCATGTTCCCTGGAGCCGGTCCGTCTTTTGATGGAAGAGGGGTTTGCGCCTACGATCTGCTGGACCAATCCCAATATTCAGCCCATGCAGGAGCACGAGCGTCGATTGGCAGAGCTTCGCCGCTGGTGCTCGGCTGAAGGGATTGCGCTTATCGAGGCGGACGAGGACAGCGCCGCGTGGGAGCGAGCGGTCGCGCCGATCGGCGCGCGAGATCGCGAGCGTCGATGCCGGGCCTGCTATGGCCTTCGCCTGGCTGAGGCGTGTCGTGTGGCGAAGCGCGAGGGGTTTGATTATATTGCTACGACGCTTGCGGTGTCTCCCTATCAGCTGTTTGAGACATGCAACGACGTTCTCGTTCGCCTCGCTGAATCTCATGGCCTTACGCCTGTAATTCGTGACTTTAGACCCTGGTACCCGCAGGCAACGCTTCGCTCGCGCGAATTGGGGATGTATCGTCAAAACTACTGCGGATGCCGTTTTTCGGCTGCCGAGGCGGCAATGGACCGCGCGCGGCTGCGCGATGAGCGAAAGGAGTCTCGCAAATAGCGCCGCTGCTGGGGTGCGGTGCGATCGATACTGCGCCCGTTTTGCCGGGCGTTTTACGTGCAGCATGTGTGGCTTGCCCGATTGCGCTGAGCTTGCCCCTGCGATGGGGAACAATACATTGCATTGTGTGGATGTATTGCATGCCATGCGCGCGCATGCTTCTTGGAAAGGATGGTCATGAATCAGACGTCGAGCAAGAGCGACGTGAACGCAGTTGGGGTTTTCCGACGCCTCAAGAGGCTTGTTCGCGCCAATTGGCGTGTCATCGTTTGCGCTTCATGTCTTGCAGTCTTTCTCTACTTGCTTGACGAGGTGCTCGAGGGCGAAATCATGCGCCTTGATTCCTTGGCCTATAGCCTCATTGTCGAGCGCTTGCGCAGCGATGCGCTTACTCCGGTGATGGAGGGCTTTTCCGCCCTGGCGACACCGGCTGTATTGGTGGTTATGACCCTTGCCATTGCGGCCTTTGCACCCGGCAGGCGACCGGGATGGTGCTGCGCGGTGAACCTGGTGCTTGTTGCGAGTCTCAACGTTTTTATTAAATCGCTTGTTCAGCGTCCTCGTCCCGAGGGTTTTAGGCTTGCGGTCGAGACCGGCTTTAGCTTCCCTTCGGGTCATTCTATGGCGGCTATGGCGTTTTACGGTCTGATCGTCTGGCTTATTTGGCGGTACGAAAAGGACCGTCGCCAACGCAACCTGTTCACGATTGCGTTTGGCTTCATCATCTTGATGATCGGCATCAGTCGTATCTACCTGGGGGTACACTATGCCTCCGACGTTTTAGGAGGTTTCTGCGCCGCTTTGATTTGGCTTGCGCTTTTTACGCATCTGGGCGCCCCGCTTTTCATGGACGAATCAAAGGTTACCCAAGGTTAACTTATGGAGGGAGTATGAAGGCGGGGATTTAGGAGGGGAGAGCGCGTTGAGTTTACTATAGTTAACTTAACGACGAAACAGGTCACAGGCGATATTCGATCGTTTCGTCGAAGTTTGATTGCATCCCTCCCTTCTGTGCGATCAACGGTGTACTTCGAAAGCGACCCGCCATCTGAAATCAGGTGACGGGTCGTTTTCGTTAGTACGGTATGCGTTTGTGACGGGTTGTGGACTAGGGTTCCAAAAAACGCTCGACGAGTTCGGACAGCGCTCCGTCGAAACAAGTTGAATTGAGCACGACGTCGCAATGCTCGCGCGCGTCATCGGTGGCGTTTGCGACGCCGACACCCAGGCCTGCAGCATCGAGCATGGCGATATCGTTAGCCGAATCGCCGATGCCGATGATCTGGTCGAGGCCAATGCCCAGAATCTCGGCAAGCTTTGCCAGACCAGTTGCTTTGGTTACGCCCTGGGGCATGAACTCCATGTATCGATTGGAGGAGAACGTGATGGCCGTTCCGAGGTCTTCGGCAAAATCACCCATCGTAGCCCCCAGTTCACGCAGCGCATCAAAGTCATCGCTCATGTAGAGCACCTTGACGATGGGCTTTGCCTCGAGGAACGAAAGATCCGGGTGACCCTCACAGGTTTGATAGCGAATCGACGGATAGCTAGCCAGGAAATCGCGCTCAGAGGCTGGCGGGTCAAAGACGTTGTAGGTGCCGTCGTCAAAGCAAACGTGGACGCACAGTCCCAGCTCACGTCCGCGGCGGTAAATCGTGTCTGCGGCTTCATGGGAAAGCCCGCAGGTGCACAGCGGCTTAGGGTCGCCGTAGCGATTGATAAAACCGCCGTTGTAGGAAACGATATAGGTCTCGCCCAAAAGCTCGGGGTCGAGCGTGTCGAGGTTCGCTGCAATCGAGTTGTACGCGCGCCCAGAGCAGGGGACGAAAAGCACGCCCAGTTCGCGCATGCGCGCGAGGGCGGCCTTGTTGCCCTCGGGGATAATGCAGCTGTCGTGCAGGAACGTTTCGTCCATATCGCTTGCGACGAGTTTGTAGCGAGACATTAATAGACCATCCCCATCGCCTCAGCCACCTCGGCAAGCGTTGCCTCGGCGATCTCGTTGGCACGGCGGTTACCTTCGGCAAGGACGTCCTTCACGTAATCAAGGTCGTTCTCAAAGCGATGACGACGCTCGCGGATGGGCTCGAAGTAGTTGTTGACCGCCTCGGTGACGTATTTCTTGAGCTGGCCAGATCCGCCCATGCCGATTTCTTCTGCAATCTCAATTTCGGACCTGCCGGTGCAGATGGCAGCCGTGGAGAGAAGGCCCGATACGCCGGGGCGGTTCTCGGGATCAAACGTAATCATGCGCTCGGAGTCGGTCTGGCTCTTCTTGATGCGCTTGGCGGTCTCCTCTGCCGTCATGGAGATGTTGATGGCGTTGCCGTAGCTCTTGCTCATCTTGCGACCGTCAAGGCCGGAAAGCAGGGGCACGTCGGAGAGAAGGGCGTCGACCTCGGGGAAGACCGGGTCGCAGTTCTTGCAGAAGCGGTTGTTAAAGCGGCGGGCGATGGTGCGCGTGAGCTCGATGTGGGGCAGCTGGTCGCGACCGACGGGAACCACGTTGCCCTTGCAGAAGAGGATGTCGCAGGCCTGGTGCACGGGATAGGTGAGGAGCAGGCCCGTGAGCTCGTGGCCGCTGGCCTCTTGCTCGGCTTTGACGGTGGGGTTGCGCAGGAGCTCCGCCTCGGAGACGAGCGAGAGGAACGGAAGCATGAGCTGATTTGCCGCTGGCACTGCGGAATGCGCATAGATCATGGTCTTGTCGGGATCGATGCCACAGGCAAGGTAATCCATGACCATGTTGTAGACGTTGTCTTGGATTTGGTCGGTGGTGTCGCGGTCGGTGATCACCTGATAGTCGGCGATGAGCACGTTGGTGCGGCAGCCTTTGTTTTGAAGCTCGACGCGGCCCTTGAGGGTGCCGAAGTAATGACCGAGGTGCAGGCGGCCGGTGGGGCGGTCTCCGGTGAGCATGGTGTAGTTTTGCGGGTTCACGTCAAGATCGGCGCGAATGGCGTCAGATTTCTTGAGGGCAACCTCGTAGCTGTTCTCGTTGGGCATGCGAATGGTCTCCTATCGGTTATCGGTGTGGCGGTCGTTACGGTTTCTATGCTTCTTTTGATGCTGGGGATGCTTGGCTTCTGCAGCGGCTTCCTCGTCAGCGAATGCAGGGTCGTCGGGGGTGACTATTTCGTCTTCATGGGTGTCTGCGTTGTAGTGATGGCGCAAAACGGGTTCGAAGAGATGCAGACGTATTGCGAAGGCGGCAGAGCATGCTAAAAGTGCCAAGAAGATGAGGACGCGCCAAATGACGCCTACCTGATTGATGGCCGCGGCGCCCAGCGAGAGCAAGATGCACCACGCGTAGATGAGCAACACGGCTTGCTTCTGGTTGTAGCCCTCTTGGATCAGGCGATGGTGAATATGCCCCTTGTCGGCCTGACCGATGCTCACGTGCGCTCGCGTGCGCCTGATGATTGCAGAGAACGTGTCGATGATGGGCACGCCTGCTACGATCAACGGGATGAGCAGGGAGGTGACGGCGGCGGTGCGCGAAACATTGAGCAGCGAGATGATGCCTAGTGAGAATCCCAGCAGCAGCGAACCCGAGTCGCCAAGAAAAATCGATGCGGGGTTGAAGTTATAGCGCAGGAATGCGAGGCAAGAGCCTGCGAGCGCAAGGGAAAACGCTGCTGCATCATGCCTGCCGGCGAGGATGGCAAAGGAGAACATCGAGAGCGCGGCGATGCAGGAGATGCCGGAGGCGAGTCCGTCCAAGCCATCGATAAGATTGATGATATTGGTAAAGGCAGCCAGGTAGATGACAGTAATGGGGTAAGCGAGCCAGCCGAGTTCAATGTAGGTGTCGCCTGCAAAGGGGTTGACGATCTGGTGAATCACCAGGCCTCCCGCAACGGCAACGCTCGCGGCGATGATCTGGCCTGCGAATTTGGCCTTTGGGGAGAGCTGGACAATATCGTCTGCGGTACCCGTTGCCACCATGAGCAGGACGGCGACCGCAAGCAGATGATAATCGACGGCGAGGCTGGGGGGCGATACCAGGACAGACGGCCATCCGAGGTGCGTGCCGCCAAAGACGGCAACGACCATTGCGACCAGGAGGCCGAGGAAAACGGCGAGTCCACCGAGGCGAGGCGTCGGCTTCGTGTTGATGCGTCGTTTGGATGGGTAGTCGACGGCGTCGAGACGTATGGCCAAGCGCTTTGCTGCAGGCGTGCAGACAAAGGTCACAACGAACGCCGTGGCAGCCACGGCGATATATGGAAGGAATCGTTCCATGCGAAAAGTAATACGCCCGTCTGGTAGATGGTCAGATGCGTGCGGATAATGGAGCGGGTGGGGCGATTATCTGCACAAGTCATATCATGATACCCCATATACCTGGATACGCGCAGCGCACGGCGCTCATCACCATCACGCCAGATTCGCTCTCCTTTTGTGGTGCCTACGCGCTATCATGGGCAAAGTTCGATATCATGCGCCCCTTGGCGGCAAAGGCGAAAGGAAGACGAGCATGGCAAGCACCAACACGAACGGACGTAATCGAGCGGGCCGCAGGGATGGGGCTCCGCGTGACGGAAGGCGTGAGCAGCGCGCTCGCGAGCGCGAGGCCTACACCCGCCAGGTTGGCGAGCGTCTTGCGGCCGAGATCGATCGCGCTTGCGCGCAGTGCCAGCGCATCGACGGCGCGCCCGCTTCGGTGGCAAAAGAGGCAACGGAAGGCGAGCAGCCGCGTCTGCCCGAGGTTCGTGTCCTCGATGCCGACGCTTGCGCGGCAATTCTGGAAAACGGCCGCGGCCGCGCCCAGTTCTGCGACCTGACGGTCCTTGATTTTGGTTCGTATACCAATCCCGCGGGCGGATTCGATAAGGGTTTCATGGGTTTCGAGCAGTCTTTGTGCGAGCACTCGTTTCTCTATAACGTCCTTTCCCAGCAACGCGACTGGTATGGCGAAAATCGCCGCCGCAACATCAACTGCGAGCTTTATCGCGATCGCGCGCTGGTGATTCCCGCTGTTCGTTTTACCCGCGATCGTCTCCATGCCTATGCAGACGTCGTTGTGCTTGCGGCGCCCAATGTGCGCCGTGCGCGTTCGGAGTACAACATGAGCGATGAGCAGCTGACCGATGCCATGCGTGAGCGCATTCGCTTTGCCCTGGCGGTTGCCGACAACTTGGGCCACGAGAAGCTCGTTTTGGGTGCCCCCGGCTGCGACGCGAGCGGCTGGGATGCCTCCGTGGTCGCCGAGATGCTTCGCGAGGAGCTGGCGAGCGGCGAGCACGTGGCGACCACGGTGATCTTTGCCGTTAGGCGTGAGCGCTTCAACCAAAACTACGAGCGTCTGGCTCATGCATTTGAGACCTTCCCGGCCAAAAATGAGACCTCGTATGAGGATGTCCGCGCGCACGAAGAGGCGGCTCAGGCTCAAGCCCATAAAGACGATGATGACGACGATTGGCGTGCATACCTAAAATAAACATGACAAAAGTCCACAGGTTTGTTCTGTCATATTTTGCGCGGAGAGGCGGGAGACGCTATGCGTAACGTACTGTTTTTTGGTGATAGCAACACGTACGGATTCGATCCCGAATCCCGCGCTGCCGGCACAGGCGAGCGCTTCCCGGCCGATGTTCGCTGGTGCGGCGTTGCTGCGCACGAGTTGGGCTCGAGCTGGCATGTGATCGAGGAAGGGCTCAACGGTCGCACGACGGTTCATGAAGATCCGTATCGCCTGACCACCCATCTTTCTGGCGGGGCGCTTTTGCCCACCCTGCTTAAATCGCACCTTCCCCTCGATGTGGTTGTCATCATGTTGGGCACGAACGACCTCAAGCCCGTGTATAGCCTTGGGCTTGCGGACATCGCCCGCGGTATGGCGGTGCTCGCCGAGGCGGTCCGGGAATTTCCGTGGCCGTCATGCGCGCCCTGCCCGCAGATTTTGCTCGTGTCCCCTCCGTCTTTGACAGATGCGGCGACATGCGGGCTGCTGGCCGAGTTTGACGCCCGCGGCGTCGCGCTGTCAAAGCAGCTTGCGGACGCATATGCCGGCGTGGCAGAGCTTGAGGGGTGCGACTTTCTCGATGCGGGGAAGGCGACAAAGGTCGGTGACTTCGACGGTGTTCACTTGGATGCTGCCGGCCATCATGCTCTGGGGCTTGCCGTGGCGACCAAGTTGCGGGAAATGGCGGTTCGCTAACCGTCGCCGCTCATCGCGGCTTTGTCTTAAGACCGATGAAAAAAGAGGCGTCCTCCTGAGAGAGAACGCCTCTTTCGTATGGGTAGGGCCGTTGCTTTCGGTGCCGTTATCCGATGAGCTTGTTCAGACGCTTCTGCTCGTTCAGCGCAAGGCCGATGGAGATGATTCCGGTGATGGCGTCGGCCACTACGAGAGCGATCCGGATGCCCTGGACGCCCATCATGTTGCCCAGCAGGTACATGAGGGGCACCGAGCAGATCACGTAACGAAGCAGGCTGCAGAAGGTGGAGAGAACGACTTTCTCAACCGACTGGATGTAAAACGAAAAGCTCATGTGCCCCACCCTCGAACGGTTTCAAGCGATGCTGCCCCGGGTTTTGAGACCTTGTATCAGGGGATCTTGCGAGGCTCTAGCAATATCCTTGGCGATAGCGCCACATGTGGTCAAGGGGACCGGAGCCCTGGCCAAGGTCGAGTTGAGCCTCAAGGGCGCCGGTGAGATAGCGCTTCGCCGCTTCTACGGCGTCGACGAGCGACAGATTTTGGGCGAGCCCGCAGGAGATAGCCGAGGAGAGCGTGCATCCGGTGCCATGGGCGTTGGGGTTGTCGACGCGCGGATGGGTGAACCAAGTCGTTTGGAGCCCATCGTTCGTTTCGCATGCCAGCACGTCGCTTGCTTCGTTAACGCGATGGCCCCCCTTTACCAGCGTTGCGCATCCGTATCGCTGTACGAGGAGACGGGCGGCTTGCTCTTGGGATTTTTCGTCTTTGATGGGTGCGCCTGCAAGGAGTTCGGCTTCCGGGATATTGGGAGTGATGAGCGTTGCAAGAGGGAAGAGCTGCAAGGTGAGCGCCTCCTGTGCCCCCGCATCGATAAGGCGGGCACCGCTCGTTGCCACCATAACGGGGTCGACAACGATGTTTTGCGCCTCCCAGCGCTTCAAACGCTCGGCGATCTTCTCGATGATCGCCGACGACGAGACCATGCCGATCTTTACCGCTGCGGGCCGGATATCCTCAAATACCATGTCGATCTGGTCGGCCACGACGGCGGGGTCGATGTTTTGGATGCTGCGCACGCCGCAGGTGTTTTGAGCGGTAATCGCCGTGATGGCGCATTCGGCAAACAGGCTGTGTGCGGCGATGGTCTTGACGTCTGCCTGGATGCCTGCCCCTCCGCTCGAATCGGAGCCTGCAATGGTCAGGACGGCTGGCAATGTCGATGTGCCCATGTGAACGCCTCGCAATGTGAAAGCGGGCCCACGGCGCCGGGTGAAGGACGCTATGGGCCCGATAGGAATCGAAAAAAGAGGAGAGATTACTCGTCATCCATGCCGAGGTCGATCGTTGTTCCCTCAAACACTTTGTTGACGGTGCGCACGGCGCACATCTTGCCGCACATGGTGCAGGTTCCTTCGGTTGCGGCGGGCGAGCTCTCGTAGCGCTCGCGGGCACGTTCGGGGTCAAGGGCGTGCTTCCACATCTCTTCCCAGTCGAGCTTGCGGCGCGCTTGGCCCATGCGGTCGTCTTCATCGCGAGCATGGGGGACCTTCTTAGCGATGTCTGCTGCATGCGCCGCGATCTTGGTGGCAATCAAGCCGTCGCGTACGTCCTGCGCATCGGGCAGGCACAGATGCTCGGAGGGGGTGACGTAGCACAGGAAGTCTGCGCCCGCGCTCGCGCTGATGGCACCGCCAATGGCAGCGGTGATATGGTCGTAGCCTACACCGATATCGGTGACGAGCGGCCCCAGCACGTAGAAGGGGGCGTTATGGCACAGGCGCTTTTCCATCTTCATGTTGGCAGCTATCTCGTCGATAGCCATGTGGCCCGGTCCCTCGATCATCACCTGCACGCCGCGCTTCCAGGCGCGGACGGCGAGCTTGCCCAGCTCGATGATCTCGGCGGTCTCGGTGGCGTCGTTGGCGTCGTAGAGACACCCCGGACGGCAGGAATCGCCCAAGCTGATGGTGACGTCGTACTCGTGGCAGATGTCGAGGACCTCGTCGTAAAACTCGTAGAAGGGGTTCTCGTTGCCGGTGACTTCCATCCAGCCAAAGAGCAGCGACCCTCCGCGGCTCACGATGTTCATGAGACGGCCGGTCTCCTTGAAGGTCTTGATGACAGGGCGGTTGATGCCTGCATGGATGGTCACG
>OLPF01002691.1_pt1 | contig 10999 bp, 14 predicted proteins | sample 1673121 | NCBI WGS metagenome assembly OLPF01 (sample SAMEA3136756, study PRJEB25190) | human gut metagenome | reverse complement strand
AACCGCGAAGAAGCGATGGCCGCCTAGACCATGCTGACCAATGGCTGCGTGATGAAGCACATCGCCGACGACGTCGACAAGGCCGACGAGATGGAGATCCGTTTCTACTCCGAGGCCAGCAACCCCGCGACCTACACCCCGACGGCCAAGTGGGACGCCACCGGCGGCAAGATCCTGAAGGATCTGGAGGCCATGATCCGTATGCTGACCAAGCGCGGCCTCCGCGCTTCTGATCTGGTCTGCTCCCCGGACGTGGCTGACACCATCATCAACGACGCAGCCGTGCAGAAGCTCCTCGACAACCGCCGCATCGAGATCGGCAACGTGGAGCCTGAGCTGCTGCCTGACGGCGCCGCCATCGTGGCCCACCTGAACGTCCTCGGCCGCATCATCAGCGTCATCTCCTACGACCTGACCTACACCGACGACGAGGGCAAGGACAAGCTCTACATCCCGTCCGGCAAGTGCGTCCTCACCGCTCCCGGCGCTGGCCGCACCGCCTACGGCGCCGTCTCTCAGGTCGAGCAGAGCGACGGCGAGTTCCACACCTACGCCGGCCGCCGCGTGCCGAAGTATGTGAGCAGCGCCGAAGGCAACAGCCGCACGCTGACCATCTCCAGCCGCCCGCTGATGATCCCCAACAACAAGAACCCGTTCATCGTTGCGGACGTCCTGACGGACTGAGCGCAGCAGAAAGGAGCAGAGCATGATCCAGATCATCAAGGGCACCTTCGGCTACTATAACGGCCGCAAGGTGATCCCCATCACTGAAGCAGATGGCCCTCAGAAGTTCGACGACGAGCTGGAGGCCCGTCTGGTGAAGGAAGGCGTCGCCAAGTACATCGGCGAGCTGGGCGAGACTGCCGAGCAGCCCGCACCCGCTCCCGGCGACGACGCCGACGAGCCTGCCAGCACCAACACCGCGGCCGACGAGGCCCCTGAGTACAACGAGGACATGAAGCTCGACGAGCTGAAGGAAGTGGCCACGCGCTATGGCGTGGACGCCTCTGCTATGCGCAAGAAGGCCGACGTCATCGCTGCCATCGAGGCCACCAAGGCCGAGCAGCCTGATGACGGTGCCGACGACGAGGAGCCCCCTCAGATCGGCGCCGCGGATCCCGTCTAATGGCCTTCGACTTCAAGAAAATGGTCGCTGACGACCGCCGCCTCGTGTTCCTCAACCTCGCCGAGTTCGGCGAGGAGCACAAGGTCGACGGCAAGACCATCACCGTCGTGCTGGATGACAACGCCCTGAAAGAACGCCAAGGGGGGCAAGAGCTGAGCGTCGCGGAGTCCTCTCTGCTGCTTTACGCGGCGGTCGAGGATCTGCCCGCTCGGCGCCCGGCGGGCGAAGGGCTCAACGTCGACGGCCGCGAGTACATCGTCAACGACTGGAGTGAGGACATGGGGATCGCCACCGTGGCCCTCGGCCAGACTGTCACCATGTAGGAGGTGCCCCATGTCCATCGTCAACAGCATCGAAACCGTCCGGGACTGGCTGACCGCCGAGGTCTGCCCTCTGGTCAAGCTGAAGCTCCCCGACGACAACGCAACGGACGCCTCCTACCCATACAAGCTGGTAAACCCGGCCGCGTTCTCGCTTTTCGTACCATCGAAGGACAGGACGCCCCCGAACATCGCCGCGCCGATCCCGTCGGTTTGCGTGCAGATCGTTCAGGGCGACGACGACCTGCTCCAGAGTACCCGAGATATCAAGATCCGGCTCTGCTTCTCAGCGTGGGATCCCGGCTACCACGGGCCCGACATCTTCAAGCCGAAGGGCGACGGCAGCGGCACCTACATCCAGCAATACAACGAGGCGGCGGCCTCCTACTTCGTGAAGAACGGAGAGGGCTGGCGTGACGCATGGAATTTTGTGGACACAGCTCTCCGGCTGATTGAAAACGCCGAGTACCTCGGCGACCTCCGCGTCATCAAGGAGAAGGGCATCACCTTCGGCCCCGTCACGGAGCAAGACGCCGTCCCCGACTTCTACCCGTACTGGTTTGCATGGGCTGAGTTCTCCGTCGAGGAGACCCTGACCCGCAACCCGAAAAGCTACCAACACCTGCTTTAAGGGCAGCCGCTCGGCTGCTCTAATTTCATGCAAAGGAGGATAAGCAGATGGCAAACGAATACCTCTACGGCGCCTACGGCCACATCGGCGAGACCGTGGCACAGAGCGCCGTGCAGGCGGGCACCACGCCGGTCTATATCGGCACGGCACCCGTCAACCTCGTGCGCGGCTTCGGCGAGGCCGGCATCATCAACGCGCCGATCAAGATCACCAGTCTGGTCGACGCTCAGAAGAAGATCGGCTACTCGTCCGACTGGGGCACCTTTACCCTGTGCGAGGCCGTGTACGCGCATTTCAACAACACCCTCGGGAACATCGGCCCGATCTACGTCATCAATGTGCTCGACCCCTCCGCGGGCAAGCACCGCAAGGAGGCGGCCACCACCAAGGCCCTCACCTTCACCGGCGGGCGCGCCGAGTTCGCCAGCGACAAGATCATCCTCGACACCCTGACCATCGCAAAGAATGACAGCGGCAACTACGTCGAGGGCACCGACTACGCTGTGGACTATAACTTCACCAAGGGCACGGTCATCATCACCAGCCTGAAGGACGACGCGCAGCTCGCCGGCAGCCTGACGGCCAGCTTCAGCGAGGTGGACGACTCTGAGATCGCAGACAGCGACATCATCGGCGGCGTCACCTCCTCCGGCGAGTACAGCGGCCTGAGCGCGATCGCGCTGCTCTATCCCGAGCAGTTCGCGGTCTGCAATCTGATCGCGGCCCCCGGCTGGAGTCACAGCCCTGCCGTCTACAACGCCATGCTGACGACCTGCAAGAAGATCAACGGCCACTGGGACGCCTTCGTCGTGGCCGACCTGCCCCTCGTGGACAGCACCGCGAAGGCGGTCGACACGATCACCAAGGCGATCGCATGGAAGAAGGCCAACGCCTTCACCGGCGAGCGTTCTAAGGTCTACTGGCCGCAGGCTGTGGACAACCTCGGCAACGTGTTCCACCTGAGCACGCTGGCCGTGGTCGAGCTCATGCGCGCCGACTTCAGCCACAACAGCGTCCCGATGGAGACCTGCGGCAACAAGGCGATCCCCGTCATCAAGCAGTATTTCGGCGCCAACGCGAAAAACCGCGGCTTCGACCAGCAGAGCGGCAAGGAGCTGACGCAGAACGGCATCAGCACCGCCGTGGCATGGGGCGGCGAATGGGTACTGTGGGGCGACCATACGGCTGCCTACACCTACGGCGCAGACGTGGATCCCCGCGCGATCTTCGACGTCTCCATGCGGATGCTCATGCACATCACCAACGACTTCCAGCGCGAGTGGAGCCCGGAGATCGACGAGCCCATGACCCGCGCGCTGAAGGATCGCATCATCAACCGCGAGCAGGAGAAGCTCGACGGCTATGTCAGCATGGGCGCGCTGCTCGGATCCCCTGTGATCCTGTTCCTCGAGAGCGAGAACAGCACCACCGACGTGATGAATGGCGACTTCCGCTGGGACATCGCCGTCACCCCGACCCCGCCCCTCAAGTCTGCGAGCGTCTACGTCGCCTACACCGACGCGGGCTTCTCCGTCTACTACGAAGGAGGTGACGAGTAATGGCAAACCTGTGGCTCGACCTGAAGGGCCCCATCCTCGCCGATACCGTCTATGTGGACGGCGTTCTCGCCGCCAAGGACGTGACCATCGCCCTGCCTCCCGTCAACCTTGTGACGGCTGACTTCAAGGCGATGGGAACCTACACGGCGCCGCTGCCCGGCCAGATCGAGGCGATGGAGGCATCCATCACCAAGATCGGCATTGACCTCGGCCTGCGCAGCCTCGTCAAGCTGACGAGCAAGACCATCGAGATCCGCTGGGCGCAGGACGTCAAGCTCTCCGACGGCTCCACCAAGACCGAAGGCTGCAAGGCGTTCCTCCGCTGCGTCTCCAAGGGCATCCCCGGCCTGAACGTGGATCCCGGCAACGCCAGCGAGAACGAGATCGCGCTGGCCGTCAGCCGCTACCAGCTTTTCGTCGCTGGCAACGAATACTGGCTGATCGACCAGCTCAACACCATCATGCGCGTCGGCGGCGTCGACTACGCCAAGGGCATCCGCAGCGTCCTGTAACAAGAAGGGCGTCGCCTCCGGGGCGGCGCCCTCTATTTATCGAAAGGAGACACACATGGAAAAGCTGACACTCCAGAACCCCATCACCATCAACGGCAAAAAGGTCAAGACTCTGACCTATGACACCGACGCGATCACCGTGGGAATGTTTGCCGATGCTGAGGCCCGCAAGCTCCGCGCGACCTCCAACAAGGGCGGCGGCAGCGCCGGCGCCTGCGAGCTCGACTACTCCCTGCACGCCTATCTCGCCATGATGGCGATCGTCGCCGTCAACAGCGACATCGACGTCAGCGACCTCGAGCGCATCAGCGGCCCCGACGTCATGGAGCTTATGAGGATCGGCCGAAATTTTACTACGGCGAGGTCGGCGGCACAATCCGAGGAAAGCGGCTCGGAGAGCTCGTCCGAGACTACTCTCGAGCCTTCCACACCTCAGTCGGCGAGCTCCGACGGGAACGCCTGACCGACTTCCTGATGGAATACTACGAGGCAGCCGAGGAGGCCAAGCGGCAACGCGACAAGGCCGCCTCAATGCCCCGGAATAACTTCAGGAAATACAGAAGGAGGTGACACTGATGGCAGGCAAAAACAAGATCATGCAGGCCGTCGTCAGCTTCGCCGGCGCCATCGACCCCTCCCTCGGGAAGGCGATGGACAACGTCGCGGGACACCTCGACAAAGTAAACTGGAAGGCCGTTGCCGTCGGTGCTGCCGTGGGCGGCATCGCTGTGGCAACGGGCAAGGCGGTCGTCGAGGCCGGGAAGTATCTGGCAGAGCTGGGCGACGACTACAACAAAGCCATGAACCAGCTCTCTGCATCTACCGGCGCCACCGGCGACGAGCTGGACGCGCTGGGCGAGAGCGTAAAAAACATCTACGCGCAGAACCTCGGCGAGGACTTCAACGACGTGGCCGAAGGGCTGGCCGCTACGCAGAAAGCGAGCGATCTGGCAGGCGAAGCACTGGAGCAGGCCACCGCGGCCGGCTTCGTGCTGCGTGACACCTTCGACTACGACATCAGTGAAAGCGCCAGAGCCGCCTCGGCTCTGATGAAAAACTTCAACATCAGCGCCGAAGAAGCCTACGGCCTAATCGCCACCGGCGCACAGAACGGCGCAGACAAAAACGGCGACCTGCTCGACACCCTGAACGAATACTCGGCGCAGTTTGCGGCCCTCGGCCTGAGCGCCGACCAGTTCATGGGCTCCCTCGTGGAAGGCGCTGACGCCGGCCTGTTCAGCATCGACAAAGTGGCCGACGCCGTCAAGGAGTTCAACATCAGAGCGAAAGACGGCAGCGACAGCAGCGCCGAAGCCTTCAAGGGCCTCGGCCTCAACTCCGACAAAATGTTCGCGGCCTTTGCAGCCGGCGGCGAGACCGCGCAGGCTGCATTTTTCGACACCGTCGAGGCTCTGAACAAGCTCGAGGATCCTCTCAAGCGCAACGAGATCGGCGTCGCACTGTTTGGCTCGCAGTTCGAGGATCTGGAGGCGGGCATCCTGCCCGTGCTCGGGGACATCGAGACCGCAGCCTATGACGGCGCCGCTGCACTCCAGCAGATCAACGACGTCAAGTACAACGACCTCGGCTCTGCCTTCGAGGCGGTCAAGAGGTCGGCCGAAGTGGCTCTGCTGCCTATGGCGTCGATGATCGCCAACACACTGACATCGCTGGCCCCGATCCTGACCGACACCTTCGAGGAAATCAGCCCGGTCATCACCGACACGCTCAACGCTTGTATGCCGTTTGTGCAGGACTTCCTCGTCGGCATGGGCGACACCCTGAAGAAGGTCATGCCGATGGTCACGGAGCTGGCTGCGGGCATCCTGCCACTACTGGCTCAGCTCGTGGGCTCGTTCCTGCCGCCTCTGCTCGACCTCGCACAGCAGCTACTCCCGCCGCTCATGCAGATCGTTCAGGCTATTCTACCGCCGATCGCCAGCATCCTTGCCACCGTGCTCCCGATGCTGACGCAGATCATCTCGACCGTGCTGCCTGTGCTGGCGAACCTGATCGCCGCGCTGCTGCCGGTCATCACCCCGCTGCTGGAGGTGGCCCTGCAAATCGTCAACAGCGTCATCATGCCGCTGCTGCCTCCGCTGATGCAACTGATCGAGGCCCTGCTGCCCCCGGTCGTGAGCCTGCTCAATGCGATCATGCCACTCCTCTCGCCCCTGCTGGCTATTCTGGAACCCATCGCAAGCGTGCTCGGCACGATCGTCGGCTGGGTATCGAAGATTGTCAGCTTCGGCTCCGGCGTCATCAGCAAGATCGCGGGCCTGTTTGGAGGTGGAGGCGGCGGCAGCGCCGACGTTTCCGGCTATGCGACCGGCGGCTTCACGAGTGGCCCGTCCATCGCGGGCGAGGATCCGCGCTATCCGACCGAGGCGGTCATCAGCTTCAACCCTGCGTACCGCTCGCAAAACCTGTCCTACTGGGCCGAGGCTGGCCGGATGCTGGGCGCATCCAGCGAGGCCGACTACGAGCCCATCAGCAGCGGATCGGGCACGGCTGTGGTCTATGACCTGAGCGGCCTGTCCTTCTCACCTCAGATCAAGGTCGAGGGCGACACCGACGAGGACGCCCTGATCCGAAAACTCCGCGACCTCGAGCCGGAGTTCATCGACTTCATCCTCGAGGCACTCAGCAGAAGGGAGGGCGGCGCCTATGTCACAGCAGACAGTCGGCTTTATTGATTATGTGGCGCAGGGCGGCGACACCTTCGACAGCATCGCGCTCGTCGCCTATAACGAGGAGCGCATGGCGAGCACCATCATCGAGGCCAACCCCGACCTCAGCGACGTGCTGATCTTCGAGGGCGGCGAGGCTGTGCGGATCCCGATCGTCGAGACCGTGGAGACGCCGGAGACCATGCCGCCGTGGAGGAGGTGACGCCGTGAAGATCCTATACGAAGGCGTCGACATCTACCCGGACGTCAGCGTCCACCGCTGCTATCACGATATGTACGCCGAAAAGCAGAGCGACGAGCTGCTGCTCAAGCTCAACGACACCCGCGAGCTGTGGGACTCGTGGAACCCCAAGAAGGGCGACACCATCGCCATCGAGGACGGCGCTGCCAAGACGGGCAAAATGTTCGTCGAGAGCGTCGTCCCCGAGTCCGGCATCATCACCCTGCGGGCCTATTCCGTCCCGCAGTCTGCGAAGGATAAGCGGAGCAAATCGTGGGAAAAGGTCAAGTTCCTGCAACTGGCTCAAGAGATCGCCGGCCGCCACGGCCTGACGCTCGAGACCTACGGGATCACCGACCAGACCTACGACTACGTCGAGCAGAACAACCTCGCAGACTTCGCATTTTTTCAAAACCGCTGCACCCTCGAGGGCGCGGCGTTTCTGGTGTATGACGGCAAGCTGGTCGTCTACGACGAGGCGTACATGGAAAGCCAGCAGCCCGTCGACACCATCACCATCACCCCGGCCAATGACTTCGAGTACCGCGACGAGGGCACCAACGCCTACGGCTCGGCCGAAGCCGTCAACGGCGGCCTGGCCGGCACCTTCACAGCCACGAACGGTGGCGACAAGGTGCTGCGCCGGATCCTACCCTTCCGCATGACTGACCAGAGCGAGGCCGACCGCTTCGCCAAGGGCCTCCTCCGGGACGCCAACAAAAACGCGACCGTCGGCACCCTCTGGACGGGCTCGCTGCTGCGAGACTATGCGGCGGGCTCTGTGGTCACGCTGGCGACCGAGGGCGTTAAGTCGTGGGACGGCACGGCCTTCATCAGCCGGATCCGGCACGACTACGTCAAGACGCGGAGCAAGCTATACCTCCGCAAGCCACTGGAGGGATATTGATGAACAGCAACAACCAAATGATCCAGAAGGGCAAGATCTCCAGCGTGGAGGGAAAGACCGACAGGAACGGCGACAAAACCACGGCCAGAGTGCTCCCAAGCACCGCCGACAGCATGGTCACACGGCCGCTGACGATCCCGTGGTATCTGCGCGGAGAGATGGGAAACCTGACCCCCGGCACAGAAGTCGCCTATGCTATGTTCGAGGACGGCACCGGCCTGATCCTCTCCCGCATGGACGGGGAGTGGCCCGGCATCGTCCCCGGCGACATCACCATCAAGAAGGGCGCGCTCACCGTGCAGGACAAGGGCGTCAGCGTACCGTCGGCCGATGTCACGGCCAGCGGCATCAGTCTGACCAGTCACACCCACACCGCACCACACGGAGAGACAACCGGCCCGCACTAAGGAAGGAGGCCGAGCATCATGTCCGTCATGGCATCGTGGAACGGCAAGACATGGGGCGTCTCCCCCGAGCGGATCGCCGCCCTGAATGGCGTCTCCTCCAGCGTCGAGCTCGACACGGAAAACAGCGACGACAAGGCCGGATCCCCGGCCACCAAGACCAAGGCGCTCAAGCTGCAAAGCATGAGCTTCGACTTCGATCTGGCGTCTGCCGTGGGCGGCGACGCCCGGGGAGAGTTCGAGTCGTGGACGTCGCTGGTCGGGCAGTACGCCCCCTTCTATCTGGCCGGCCGGCGCTTCGGCCCGGCCAATCTTCAGCTCACCGGCGTCAGCCTCTCAGACACCACACTCGACAACCTCGGCCGGATCCTGAAGGGCAAGATCACGATCAACCTGACGGAATACGCCGAGGAGGCCAGCAGCAAGAAGGCCGGCGCAGGCGGCTCGAGCAAGAGCTCGTCCGCGGCCGGCGTCTCGTCCTCTGGCGGCGTCGGCCGGCGTCTGAGCGCCGTCACCGTCGGAGCATCCAGCAGCGACAAGGCTGCGAAGAAACCCAACAACGCACAGCTCAAGTAAAGCGAGGTGATCCCATGAAAGCATCCGGCAACGGAGCGCCCGAGATCTGTGTGCAGAACCTCCTCAAGACCATCCGCGGGGAGGTGCCCTATGAGCGCATCAAAGGGATCGACCGCACGCTGATCGACAAGCCGAGCGAAACCGCTGCGACCGATCTGGCCGCCGACGTGGAGTTCCTCGTGGAAACCTACGAGCCCCGCGTGCAGCTCAGTGACTCCGACCTGAAGGCTCTGACCGCTCAGGCCGGCGACTTCGAGCTGCTGGCCAGCATCGACAACATCACATGAAGGAGGTGAACAGCGTGAGCGACGCGACAAACACCTACGGCGAGGACATCAAACTCACCACGACAGACGCGAGCACCCTATACAAGGCCATCATCACCGAGCTCGAAAAGGGCGCCGGCGAGCCGCTCTACCCGGGCGACGAGCGCCGGATCTTCGGCGAGGCTCTCGTGCCCGTGTTCGTTGCCCTCTACAACAGCCTCAACGACGTCGGCCGGCAGACGCTCCTCCGCTATGCGAGGGGCGAGGTGCTGGACGCCATCGGCGAGCGACAGGACGTGAAACGACTGGAAGGCACACCGGCCAAGACGACCATGCGCTTCTCTGTCTCCACGCCGCAGGAGAAAAACATCATCATTCCGAAGTGGACGAAGGTGACGCCGGACAGCGAAAACTATTTTGCAACCGACGAGATCGCTGTGCTGCAAGCTGGCGCCTACTCTGTGGAGGTGCCGACCTCGGCCGTGAGCAACGGCACGAAGTTCAACGGCTACGCAGCCGGCACGATCACCACCATCGTCGACCTGATCCCCTACATCGAGTCCGTCACCAATCTGACCGAAACGGCCGGAGGCGATGACGGCGAGCCCTACACCACCGAAGGCGACAACCGCCTCCGCGAGCGGATCCGTCTGGCGCCCGCCAAGAGATCCACCGCGGGCCCTGAACAGGCTTATATCTACTGGGTAATGACGGCAGACAGCTCCATCGTGGACGCGAGGGCCGTCAGCGAGAAGGAAACCGTCAGCGAGACCCTCGCGGTCTACGACGGCAAAGCCTTCAAGGGCGGCGGCACACTTCTGACCGACACCCTCGTCGTGAAGGCCCACGGGCAGAGCGCGGCGGCGGTCAAGGACACGGACTACACCGTCGACTACACCGACGGCCTGCTGACCATCACGCTCAAGGGCAGCCTCTCGGCCGCCGAGAGCGTCGACATCATCATCACCCGCACGCTGGAGGGCTGCGTCAAGATCGTGCCCCTGCTGGAAGGCGGCGGGATCCCCGACGCTGCCATGCTGACGAAGGTGCTGGACGTGGTCAACGCCAAGGACATCCGGCCGCTCACTGACAAGGTGAGTGCCGTGCCCCCGGAGGTCGAGACCTACGACATCGAGATTGTGTACTACACCACGCCGAAGAACGAGGCCGAGGTGATCGCCAACGTCGAAGGCACCGGCGGCGCGATCGACCGCTACAACGAGTGGCAAGTCGCAGCCCTCGGCCGCGACATCAACCCCGACCAGCTCCGCAAGCGGATCCTCTCGCCTTCGTGGGGCGAGAACCTGACCGGCGCCTTCCGCGTGGACGTCGTTAAGCCGACCTACAAAGCCCTCGACGACACGCAAGTCGCCAAGTTCAGCGGCCACCTGACTGTCAGCCACAAGGTCGAGAGTGAGGTGGTGTAAATGCGGCTCAATGAGACCGAGATGGTCAAGCTGCTGCCTGCGTGGATGCAGGAGGACGGCAGCGACAAGGGCCTCGCCACCGGCTGCGACATCATCAGCCGCGACGCCTATGCGCGCCTGAAGCTCCTGAGCAGGTGGGACAAGATCGACCAGCTCAACGATGCAGAGCTCGACGAAATGGCGTGGGAGCTGAACATCCAGTGGTATGACAGCACCGCGCCCATAGCAGTCAAGCGGGCCGTCATCCGCAGCAGCGACCGCGTCTACGCGAAACTCGGCACCCCATACGCCGTGGAGCAGATCGTGGCCGACTACTTCGGCACCGGCGAGGTCAGGGAGTGGTATCAGTACGGCGGCAAGC
>OLPF01002684.1_pt1 | contig 11023 bp, 15 predicted proteins | sample 1673121 | NCBI WGS metagenome assembly OLPF01 (sample SAMEA3136756, study PRJEB25190) | human gut metagenome | reverse complement strand
ATTCGTGCGGTTTGCGAAGCAAACCTGTACATGTGGCGAAGCCACTTTTCTTATTTGCCTTTATTTATTTCTGCATATCTTTTTATTTTCATTGTTGTTGTTTTTTCGAATTCATCTTTTTTTATTTCTAGATTTTTAATTGCTTTATAAGAAGTTAATTTTTTATTTACTTCTTTAATTCTTTCCCAAATAATATTATGTATCTTTTCATCTGTTAAGTCTTTTCCATACTTTTCTTCTATTTTTTCTAAATTAGGAATTACCTTTACTGAAATAATTAATTCTTTTTCTCCTTCTATTTCCTTGCCATATACCATACACTCTTTTATTTCTTCTACATTTCCTAATAGTAATTCTATTTCTTCTGGATAAATATTTTTTCCATTTTGTGTAACAATTACATTTTTTGACCTACCAGTAATATATAAGAAGCCTTCTTCATCTAAATAGCCAACATCTCCTGAATGAAACCAGCCATCTTCTATGGCTTCTTGTGTTGCTTCTTCATTTTCATAATATCCAAGCATTAATGTTTTGCTCTTAATTAAAACTTCTCCTTCTCCTTTATCATTTGGATGGTCAATTTTTAATTCTGCACATATAACAGCTTTACCTGCTGATCCCACTTTGGGATCAAACTCTGGTGTTAAAGCTGCAATTGGAGAAGTTTCTGTTAAACCATAACCTTGTAAAAATGTAATTCCTATATCTTGTAGCCATTTACCAATTTTTGCATCAATTGGTGCTGCTGCAGAAACAATGTATTTTATATTTCCACCCAAATTATCATATATTTCGCTAAATACTTTCCTTTTAATATCCACATTAACACCTTTTAGTGCATTTGTAACATGAATCATTGATTTGACAAGCTTATCCTTTTTGCTTTTTTTAATATTTTCATTTATTTTTTTATATAAATTTTCTATTAAAAGAGGGACTGCAAGCATTGCAGTTGGCTTTGTTTCTTTTAAATTAGGCACAATATATTTTAGTCCTTCGCATACTGCAATAGATGCCCCAACAGCCATTGGTACTAAAAAACCTATGGAAGATTCATAAGTATGGTGAAGTGGTAATACAGAGAAAAATCTGTCTTTTTCTGTTAATTTAGCATAAGCAGAAACGGCATTAATGTTTTCTGCTAAGTTTCTGTTGCAAATCATAACACCTTTTGATTGTGAAGTAGTTCCAGAAGTAAAAATTAACAGTTTAAATTCTTCTGGGTCAATTTTTACATTTTTATAATATTTGTCTCCAATTCTTATTAAATTTTTTCCTTCTTCAATAATATATTCAATTCCTACATCTTTTTCATTTATTTCTTCTTCTGAATTCATTTTTATAAAATAAGCAACATCTGGTAAATTTTCTTTTACTTTTTTAATTATTTCTTCCTTTTTACTTGAATAAATAACACAACAAGCACGCGCTCTTTTTATTACATTTTCAATTTCATTTGCTGGTAATTCTTTGTCTACTGGTACAGCAATAGCATCTGAACATAACATTGCCATATAAGACACATACCAATAATAAGTATTTTCTCCAATAATTACAACTCTTTTACCTTTTAAATTTAGTATTTTGTTTAGTCCTGTTACTAATCCAATTACATCTTTACCAAATTTTTCATAAGTAATTTCTGTAAATTTTTCATCTTTATGATTAAATTTTTCTAAAATAAAAGGATTATCTTTATATAATTCAATTGACCTTTCGAAAACCTCTTTAATTGTTTTATAAGTAGTTGGCTCATAATTTCTTTTGTCCATTTTTTCTTCTGTAATTGATTTTGGATCAATTTTTACTTCTTCAATTCTTTCTAATCCTTCCATTTTAAATTTGGGAAATTTAATTTTTGGTATTTTGAATTCTCTTAGTATTCTCATTTTTATTACTCCTTGTCCTTAAAATAAATAATAATATTATTATATTGCCATTTTTATTTTTTGTAAATAATTCTTAATAAAAATTTTCATTATTATGGGACACCTTACCCAAAATAAGTTTGATTTAATTTGACTGAAGCTGTTTTGGAAAGGTGTCCCATAATAATATTTTATTTATCAGTATAAGATGAAGTGTTAGAATACATCATCTTTTCTAGTCTATTTTTTCAATATCTATTCTAGCTTGTTGGTACGTAATATCTTCTATTGAAACTCCTGATAATTGTAAAATATCTCCTTGATTTAATCTTAGTATAACAGTACTTGTTAATGTCATACGATTAACACTATTTCTAATAATTGGACTTTCGTTAAAAGTACTATTTATTGCTGTTCCATTTACTATTAATATTGCATTAAATTGGAAAGTTCCTACTATATTTTTTATTCCATAAATTTGATATGATATCTGATAAATACCTGTTTCATTTATCAAAATTTCGTCACTACCTAATTCATGACTAATAGCATTTCCTTCTAGTATTTCATTTTGGCTAAATTTTATAGTAGTTGTTCCAGTTCCGAGTATTATCATCCTTAACAGCAATAGCTGTTAAAACATTCAATGTTTTATTGTTTGTAGAATATCTTATACATATTAATAAAGATATTAATAATGATATTACTAATGATAATATTAGTGTAATTAATATTATTTTACACTCTTTAAATTTATTACATTTACAATCCATATATTTACCTCCTTATTATATTTTATTCATTTCGTAACTTTTAGTAGATATTTTTATAAATTTTACACTAACTTACAATTATTAATAAAAACTTCCAAAATTTTATGATTAACACTAAAAAAATATTAATCATTAAATTTTGGAAGTTTATTATTTTATTTATAACTATTTTTATATAGTTTATAGTTCTACAAGCAGATTATATGATTTTATATTTTCTTGCTCTTCTAATGCATTCATCATATTTTATGCAGTTTTCAACTCTAAACGCAATTTATCTGCAATCATTGCTATAAATTCACTATTTGTTGGCTTACCTTTACTTGCAGAAACAGTATAGCCAAAAATACTTTCTGTTGCATCAGTCTGTCCTCTTCCCCATGCTACTTCTATTGCATGACGGATTGCACGTTCCACTCTACTAGGTGTCGTTTTAAATTTACTAGCTATATCAGGATATAGCTGTTTTGTAATTTGATTAATAACATCTATATCATTTGTTACCATCATAATAGCCTCTCGTAAATATTGATATCCTTTAATATGAGCTGGTACTCCCACTTCGTGAATAATATTAGTTACTAGTGCCTCTAAATTTTTTTCATCTTTTTTGCTATTTGGTTCTAATTCTATATATTGTGCTTTTAATTCGCGATTAATATACGCTGGTTTAATTGGTAAATTCTGATAGAATTTTACTTCTTTAATTCTTTTAATTAAAAGTTCAATGTCAAATGGTTTTACAACATAATATTCTGCCCCCAAATTAATAGCCCTTTGTGTTATTTTATCTTGCCCTACTGCTGATAACATAATACAAAGTGGTCTTTTTTGCATATGAAGTTCATTTATTTTTTTCTAACACACCTAATCCATCTAAGTGTGGCATTATTACATCTAATATTGCTACATCTGGTTCTTCATTTTTTATAATTTCTACTGCCTCATTTCCATCCTTTGCCATTCCTATTATTTCCATGTCATCATGTTGCCTTAAGTAACTTGCTAAAATGTTTGCGAATTCTTGATTGTCATCTGCAATCAATACAGTAATTTTTTCTTTCAAAACAACTCCTCCTATTAAATAAATTTGTATATTTTCTACATTTGGAATTATAATATGTTTTTTTGTATTATGCAATATATTTTTGGAAATTTTTTCAAATTTTTCTTGTATTCGTTGATATATCAACAAATTTTTTTTGTAATATTTTTAGGTTTATACTATTTTTTCCACGTTTCCTATAGTCTAATAATTTTTCTTCATAGTTTTGTTTTGAAATTTCCAACAAGAAACTTACTTTTTCACCATATTCTATTGCAAGTATATTAGCACCTATAGATTTTAATTGATATTTTATGATTTCTACTTCCTCATAATCTTCTAAGATTTGTACTAAAAATCCCTCTTCTTTTTGTAGTATAATTGCTTTATTCAGTGCCATTTGCATACTTCCGCGAATAGGCTCTTACTAGCCCTCCTGTTCCTAATAAAATACCTCCAAAATATCTTATCACAACAACTAAAATATTTAATAAATGATTTTTCTGTAAAATATTTAACATTGGTGCTCCTGCTGTACCGTGAAGGTTCTCCGATCATCACTAGATTTTTCTAAAATTTGACCATTATCAACAATTCGATAAGCATAGCAATAATGTTTTGCACCTATGTTATTTGCTTTTACTTCTTTTAATTTATTCTCCACTTCTTCTACGTGTTCTACATAAAAAACATGAGCAATAAATTTAGATTTTTTTTCAATTAATTCTGCTGTTGTTGTCTCTTTTATTGTTTTAAATTGTTCCATATGCCTCCTAATTCATTCCTGCTGTATAGCCTGTAGAATATGCTATTTGCAAATTAAATCCCCCTGTATATGCATCAACATCTATTACTTCTCCAGCAAAAAATAGACCTTTTATTAATTTGGATTCCATTGTTTTAGGATTAATTTCTTTTACTAAAACACCTCCACTTGTTACAATTGCTTCTTTTATGTCTCTAAAGCCATTAATAGCAACATAAAAACCTTTTAAGGTTTTTATTAAATTTCTTCTTTCTTCTTTGGTTATTTCATTAACTGGCTTATCTGGATTAATTTTGGCTTTCTTTATAACTATGGCAATCATTTTTTGAGGTAATAACTCATCTAATGCATTTTTAAAATGTTTATTTTTATTTTTTTCAAAATCTCTTAAAAGCCTTGCATCCAATTTTTCTGCTGATAGAGCAGGCTTTAAATCTATTTTCAAAATAATCTCATTATTTCCGCATTAATTCCTCTATTTTCTGGTATCTTAACAAATGTGCAGAAGCGCTTAATATAACTGGACCAGACACTCCAAAATGCGTAAATAGCATTTCTCCAAAATCCTCATATATTTGTTTATGACTTTTTTTATCTATTAATTGGATTTGTACATTTTTTAAACTCAAACCCTGTAATTGTTCACATAGTTGATTATTTTTTGTTATTAATGGAACTAAAGAACCTTTTATTTCTGTAATAGTATGTCCTACTTCTTTTGCTAATTGATACCCATCCCCTGTAGAGCCTGTCTCTGGATAGCTTTTTCCACCAGTTGCAATTACTACTTTGTCTGCTTTTTCAATTGTTTCTTTTTGTGTTATTACATCTTTTATTTTTATTCCTGTTACTATTCCATTTTCTGTTTGTATTTGTAAAGCTTTTGTATTTACTTTTATTTTTACTCCTTGTGCTTTACATTCTTGTAACAATGCATTTAAAACATCTTGTGCTTTATCGGTTACTGGGAATATGCGATTACCACGTTCTTGTTTTACCTCCAGTCCTTGTTTCTTTAACAAATTAATAATGTCTTGGTTCGTAAAATTTTGGAAAGCACTAAATAAAAATCTTCCATTTCCTGGTACATTTTGAATAAATTCTGGCATTTCTAAACTACTTGTTATGTTACAGCGACCTTTCCCTGTAATTAATAATTTTTTTCCTAACTTGTTATTTTTCTCTATAATTGTAACATCGTTTCCAAATTTTGCTGCAGATATAGCACATAATATCCCTGCTGGTCCTCCCCCAATTACAACAACTTTCATTATTTCCTTCTTTCTTACTCTAAAATATTTTGAATTGCCTTCATAACTCCTAGTTTTCCGTATTCGTAAGTTAATCCACCTTGTAAAAATGCCACATATGGTTCTCTAATTGGTGCATCACAAGATAATTCTATAGAAGAACCAGCTGTAAATGTTCCTGCTGCCATAATTACTTTATCTGTGTAACCTGGCATATCCCATGGCTCTGGAATAGAATTTGAGTCAATTGGAGAACCCATTTGTATTCCTTGGCAAAATTTAATAAGTTTATTTGCATCCCTAAATATAATTTTTTGGACAATATCTGTTCGTTTTTCATGATAACTTGGTATGGTTTCATATCCCATTTTTTCTAGCATTCTGCTTGCAAATACAACCGTTTTTAAACTACTTGCTACCACACTTGGTGCCATAAACAGTCCTTGTAAAAAACTCTTATTAATACCAAGTGATGGTCCTACTTCTTTTCCTAAGCCTGGAGCTGTTAATCTTTCAGCACATAATTTTATTAGTTCTTTTCTTCCCGCAATATATGCACCATTTGGTGCTAAACCACCTCCTAAATTTTTAATAAGAGACCCTACAATAATGTCAACCCCCGCTTCTAATGGTTCACTTTCCTCTACGAACTCACCATAACAATTATCACACATAATTATTGCAGAAGAATTAACACTTCTTATTTCTTGTACTATCTTTTTTATTTTTTCTATACTAATACTTTCTCTTAAAGAATAACCACAAGAACGTTGTATCATAACCAATTTTATATCGTTTTTTTTCAGTCTTTCTTTAATCTTTTCTACATTAAATTCATTTTCTATTAACTCAATTTGTTCATATTTAACTCCATATGACCTTAACGAACTAGCATTTTCTTCTATTCCAATAACACTATCTAAAGTATCATATGGTTTTCCATTAATACTTAATACAATATCATTTGGTCTTAAAAGTCCAAATAAACATACAGTAAGCGCATGTGTTCCAGAAATAAATTGATTTCGAACTAATGCATCTTCTGCTTTTAATACTTCTGCAAATATTTTTTCTATGGTATCTCTCCCAACATCTCCATAACCATATCCTGTAGAAGAATTAAAGTGCATTTCAGAAACATGGTATTTTTGAAATGCATTTAATACTTTCATACTATTTTTTTCATTAGATTGATTAATTTTTTCAAACACAGTCTCTATCTCTTTTTGTACTTGGTTTGCCATTTTTTCTATTTTTTCCTTAATTCCAAATTCTTCGTACATATTATTCTCCTTGATTATTGTTTTTGCAACTTCATACTAAAAGCTTAATTTTATTTATTTTTTTCTTCCTGTAATTCCTCTACCACATTATTTTTACACGCTTTTACCATTTTAATCCTTTTATCTTCATATTCTTCTATTTTAAACGTTACCTTTGGTGTCTCAATAACTGGTTTTTCATTATCTTCTGGAATTCTTCCTAATTTTTCTGTTAAATATCCAGAAAGGGTATCATATTCTCCTTCTTCTATTTCTACATTCAATATTTTTCTTAAATCATAAATAGAAACACTACCATTAATTAAAAAAGTGTTATCATCTAGTTTTTTATAATCTAGTTCTTCTTCATCGTATTCGTCAAAAATATTTCCTACCAATTCCTCTAATATATCTTCCATTGTAATTACTCCAGCTGTGCCACCATACTCGTCTAAAACAATTGCCATTTGTGTCTTATTTTTCTGCAATTCTTTAAATAAATCATTAATCATTTTATGTTCTGAAACAAAATAGGCTTCTCTCATAATAGATTTTATTTCTATTTTTGTATGTGCTGTTATATATTTTAATAAATCCTTAATATACAAAATTCCTACAATTTCATCAATTGTTTCTTCGTATACTGGAATTCTACTATATTTGTACTCATCAATTGAATCTAATTTTTCATAAATATCTGCATTAACATCAACGGCAAACACATCTTTTCTATGTACCATAACCTCTGCAACAGTTTTATCATTAAATTCAAAAATATTATTAATTAACTCTTTTTCTTCTTCTTCAATTGTTCCTTTTTCTTCTCCCACATCTACCATCATTCTAATTTCTTCTTCTGTAACTGTTTCTTCTTCATTTTCATTTACCCCAAAAAGTTTGGAAACAACATTAGTTGAAAATGTTAATAATTTTACAAAAGGTGCCGTTATAATGGAAATTGCTCTAATAATACCAATGGTAGCGTAAGCTATTTTTTCATGATTTTTCATAGCAAGCCTTTTAGGTACCAATTCACCAAATACAAGTGTAAAGTAAGAAAGTATCATTGTGATAATAATAATTGATATTCCCTTCCATATTCCTATTCCTAAAGGTAACCAACTTTCTAAAACAGGTGCTAGTTTGTCAGCAAAAGTATCTGATGCAAAAGCACTAGATAAAAAACCTGCTAAAGTAATTCCTATTTGAATGGTTGCTAAAAATTTGCTAGGATTTTTTAACATTTTAGAAATCTGTTTTGCTTTTTTTTCTCCTTCTTTTGCCTGTTTTGAAATTTTTGCATCATTTAAAGAAATAAATGCTATTTCTGTCATAGCAAAAAAAGCATTTAAAAAAATTAGTACAAATAATACAATTATCTGTGAAATCATATATTTTTATAAACTTCCTTTCCTTTGTTTGTAGTATATGAATTATTATATATTTTATCCTGGCATCTGTCAATATACTAAAACAATGCTTGTTAGGGTAATTTATAATATATTCGCAAAATGTTAAAACAGGTATGTAAAATAAACAAGTCGCCAAATAAGCGACTTGTTTATTTTACATACCTGTTTTAGGCAATTTTACAATTCCATTTAAGTTTTGAATATTAGAATTTATATTCTTATTTTGAATATTCATATTAGCACTATTATTATAAATATTCGTATTTTTATTTTGATTGTTAATATTAGTACTATGGTTTGTGTTGTTTATATTTGTATTGGTATTTTCATTGTTAATATTTATGTTGTTATTGGCATTTTGAATATTTGTATCCTCATTTTTATTGTGAATATTAACATCATTATTGGTATTCTGAATATTTGTATTTTTGTTCTCATTGCTAATATTAATGTCATTGTCTATATTAGTTTCATTTTTATTACTGTTAGAATTGTTAATTTCTATTTGTTGTTGATTGTCTTGAATATTAATCAAACTATTTTGATTGTCTACTATTATTGTAGAATTATTCTGTTCTACTGTAATTTGTTGATAATTGTTTTGTTCTTCTATAATACTTGCTTTTGTATTATTTACTGTAACAGTTAATGTTTGATTAAATGTTATATTACATTCAATTTGTTTATCGTATTTAACATATCCGTTCTTTTGTTTTTATTTCTTCCACATAGTATTTCCCTGGAACAATATTACTAATTTCTATTCTACCATTGCTATCTGAAACCAAATCTGTATATACTACTTTTTTGTTACTGTCTAGTACTTGGAAAGTTACTCCTGCTATTGGTTTTTTATTTGCTAAATCCTGTTTTTGAATAATAATTTTAGTTTCATTTTTTTGGTAATTTACTGTTGCACTACCACTTGCATCTTCGTAAATAGAAGCTGTAACAGCATAATCTTGCCAAGAACTATTAGGTGCTTTTCCATATAATACTGGTTTTGTTGCTAAAGTTGCTTGTACTTGAATTTGGAATTCTCCATTTTTGGTTAAACTTTTAATTGGTGTTATTAATTTAAATGTTCCTCCAGATGCAATTGTTGTAATTGAATTGTTTTTAGTATCTACTATTTTAGTACCGTCTGGATAATTTCCTGTAATTGATAGTTTACAACTGTTTGATGTTGAAGATGATACTACTTTAAATGTTTGAGAAACATAGTTTTTGTCAATAGAATCTACAATCCATTTGTTATTTTGTGGCTGTATAATAATGTCACTAGAAGGTTTTACACTAGTACTGTTTCTAGCATTTTGCAAAATTTTAGTCATAGCATTTATTACTCTTTTTCCTTGTTCTCCTATTGGTGTATACCAACTTGCTTCTCTACCATATAACATACAATATACTGCTTGCTTTGTTGCTGTAAAAGCTTCTTCTTTTGTATTGCAGCCAAGTTCACTAATTGTTTTATATGGATATCCGTTGGTAATTACTCTCCATAACATAACATCATTTAAAAGGTTATTTGTATTAACCGTATAGCTTCCGTTTTCTCCAACACCTGGCATATTGGCATCTAAACAATATGCCGGATATTCTACTCCATCTTTTTGGTAAACAACAAATGTTGTTAATATTTCGATTCCATTATATTTTAACATATTGCCATAAGAGCTTTTGGCATATAAATAAACACTCTCAATAGGAGTTGTTGCTGCCATAACGGGTTGTTTTATAACAGTTGTTCCAAATAAAATTATGATTATTAATATTACCTTTAGTATGTTTTTCATCACTTTTATCATTGTTTTTCCTCCTTAATTGATTATTACACCTTGAATACAACGCCTATATTCTGGTTGATTTTCTACACAAGTTATTAGCGTTATTTTGTCTTTTGTTGTATTTTGTAAATAAGTCCAGTCTGTATCTTTTATTATTGTTATTGTTTCTACTCTGTACTGCTTTGTTTCTCCATAATAATAATATTGAATTTTATCTCCTTTCTTCAATTTTTTTAAGTCTTGAAAATAATTAACAGAATAACCTCTATTATGAGCTCCTAAGGCTACATTTCCATTCAATTTTGGAGTATTTTCAAAATGCCCCACATATTGGCTCATTACCTTTTGGCTAGTTCCTTCTGCAATTGGTGCCTCTAGCCCAATAGATGGAATAACAATTTTCCATTCATTATTATTACCTTCTTTATTTTGTTTTTTTGGTTTTGTTGTTGTTTTTTCTACAACTGTCTTTTCTGTTTGTACTTGTTTTTCTGTATAACAATTTGTTATGGGTTTTTCTCTTTTATTAAGAACAAAACTTTGTGTTTGATAAGAAAATAGTTGAATAATAAAAAATATAATAATGGTAAGAAAAAAAGAATACAGATTAACACAAAAACGAGTGTAATTAATCACATACACATTCCTCCCTTATTTTTTTATTTTTTGCTCTTTGGGAAATATTTTAAGAATTCTAGAATTTTTTTGAAATTATTTTTGAAATAACTAAAAATAAAGATTTAAAAATTGCAATTTTAAAATTTTAGTATGTTTTTATCTTAATACAAAATAAGAAAAAAGTAAAGAAAAACTTTTCGACATAAAATTACATTTATTTTAGATAAGCAAACGGG
>OLPF01002683.1_pt1 | contig 11027 bp, 8 predicted proteins | sample 1673121 | NCBI WGS metagenome assembly OLPF01 (sample SAMEA3136756, study PRJEB25190) | human gut metagenome | reverse complement strand
GAGCTATGAAGAAAGAACACATCAGTGACGCTTTGAATATGCTGAACGATGATATCATCGAGGAAACCAACAATGTCCGCACCAATGCGAAGCCGAAGCGAAGGTGGGAACGGCAAATTGCTGCTGTAGCTTGTATCTGCCTGATTGTTGTAGGCGTGTTTGCCTGGCGAAATTTTTCTAACCATTCGGACTCCTCCACAGAAATTACCATGTCCGACAAAGGAGTAACAATTCCCAAACTTGAAGTCTCTCTTTCAGCGGAATCGTCTGCGGATATGCTGGGATTTTTCATTTATCAAGGGAATTGCTATGTTCACTATGACTGGATATATGATGATGTTGACATCATTGGAAAACATCTCGGCACTGCGACAGGGCTGATTGATGAGTGGACTCCGCGGGATGGATATGTGGAGTTTGCAGGCAGCGTGAAAGGTGATTTCTACGAGGTGAAGGGATACGACCCATCCTTCATGCTCTGTATGAAACATACGGATGGCTCAATTTCCCTCTATGTGTGCGATACAGGAATCACATTAAAGTATGGCTCCGAACTTTATACGGATCGGCTCCATCTTGCCGGGAACTATACGTCTGTACAATACGAGAGCCGCGATTCGTGGAACAAAAGCAAGCACGAACTCTATCAGCTGAAAGATTCCGATGAGCTAATCCGTGATTTTATTGATGGATTAAACGTTGCTGAGTTTATTCCTCGGAATTCTATCTCCTACGATGATGCAAGAGACATCGTCAATGAGATGGAAATATACCACCTGTATTTCAATATGCAGAATGGTACAACAGTACATCTTCGGCTGTGGAAAGACGGATATGTTCTTTATCAAGGACTACTTGGAGTTTGTGTACAGGTGCAAAAAGAAAGCTATAGCAATTTGCTTGAGATACTGGAAAGCCACACAGGAGCAGTGCCGGTAGATTACCATTCTGGGGGAAAGACATTAGAGGATTGCATGAATGACCCGGAACTCGGAAAGTATGTACCTTCTTATGCTCCAGACAATATGAAAGTGGAACGAGTTGAGATTCTTTATTATTTGGATTCTGAAACTGCGAAGGAAACGGGGACAAAGGAGATTACAATAGAGTATTCTGATAATGACGATTCATCGAAATGGTATGCGATCACAGTCACATGGGCCTCAGAATATGGGAAAAATGGCTGGGCGGGTCCCATGGTGGACGCATCCGAGTTGAAAGAAGACAATGTATCCGAGTACATTCGTAAAACCGCCCCGAATGGCAATTCAATTTCGTATGGTAGCAGGATCGAGCTTGGCATCTGGTATGGAGATGTTTCCATTGTTCTGTCGGGAGTTGATCTTGATGCTGAAACATCATACCAAATTCTGAAATCAGTAAATCCTGATATGGACTAAAAATGTGCAAGCACAGCATTGTGCTTGTCCCTACTGTCCTTCGTGAAGAAATCAGTGACGCAATAACCACACACCGAAAAACAGACCGTTGACTCGCGCTTTGTTCGCACAGTCAGCGGTCTGTTTTTATCCCCAAAATCAAGAAAGGAGCGACCACCCATGACGAAGAAGAAAACGCCGCAGACCATTGAGGAATGCAACGCCGAGCTGGAACTCACGCAGAAGAAAATCCGGCAGTATGAGAACCGAAGCAAGATGCTTGACCGCAGGCTTGCCATTGAGAAGCGCAAGGAGCGCAACCACCGCCTGTGTTCGCGGGGCGGCTTTATTGAAAGCATCGTGCCGGAGCTTATCACCATGACGGACGAGGACGCGCAGACCTTTTTCCGACTTGCTTTGACGAGTGAACCGGCGTGGGAGTTTTTGAGAAAACGAGCCGAGGAAACGACAAGCTGAATAATCCCTTGGCAACAAGGGCGCACTTATACACCCTGACGGGCGTTGTGCGCTCTGCCGAGGGCTGAACTCTCCACACAGCCCTGCCGTGTTCCGAGCTTGGCGGCGTTGCCGCGAACAGGGAAAACTGCATTTTCCCTGCGACGGCTTGCGCCGTCTACCCTTTTGCACACTTGCCGCGAGGGAACGCCTTGCCGCCGCAAGCCATTCTCTCCCGTCAAGTCCGAACGAGCGAAACGGAGGTGATACCATCGCAATCTACCATTGCAGCATCAAGATTGTCAGCCGGGGAAAAGGCAAATCAGCCGTAGCCGCAGCCGCCTACCGAAGCGGCGAAAAGCTGACGAACGAGTGGGACGGACTGACCCACGACTACACGAAAAAGGGCGGTGTTGTCCATTCGGAAATTCTGCTCCCGGCACACGCCCCGCCCGCTTTCTCTGACCGCAGCACCCTGTGGAACAGCGTGGAGCTTTCCGAAAAATCCAATAACGCCCAGCTTGCGCGGGAGGTGGAGATCGCCCTGCCCGTGGAGCTGTCCAGAGAGGAACAGACCCGCCTTGTGCGGGAATATTGTTCCTCTCAATTTGTTTCCAAGGGCATGATCGCCGACTTCAATCTGCACGACACGGGAGGCGGCAATCCTCACGCCCATATCCTGCTGACCATGCGCCCGCTGGACGAAAAGGGCGCGTGGCTTCCGAAGTCCAAAAAGGAATATGTGCTGGACGAAAACGGCGAGAGAATCCGTCTGCCCAGCGGCAGATACAAAACCCGCAAGGTTGACCTTGTGGACTGGAACAACCGGGAAAACGCCGAGGTCTGGCGCAGGGCGTGGGCTGACCTTGCCAATGAGTATTTAGAGAAGAACAACCGCCCGGAGCGCATCGACCACCGCAGCTATGAGCGGCAAGGGATAGACCAGCTCCCCACCATCCATGTGGGCGTATCGGCAACGCAGATGGAGAAGAAAGGCATCGTGACCGAGCGCGGGGAGCTGAACCGAAACATCAAGGCGGCGAACCGTATCCTGCGGGAGATCCGCCGACTTGTGCGCGGCTTAAAGGACTGGATCGCGGAGCTGAAAGAGAGAAAGACCGCCCTGCTGGAAGCGTTGACAGAGGCACGGGCGCAGGCCAGCGAGCCGACCATCCCACAACTGCTTGCCCGGTACATGGAGCAGCGCGGCGAGGAACGCGCCGACTGGACTTCCAAGGGCAAGCTCAAGGGCGCTGTTTCCGACTTCAACAAGGTGCAGGCGGCAATGGAGTTTCTGCGGCAGAAAGAAATCTCCACCGTAGAAACCCTTGACGGACAGCTTGACAGGATAAGTGAAACCGCCGTTGCCATCCGTGACAGCATGAGAAAAGCGGAGCGCCGGATCAAGGACATCGACACCCTGCTCTCCCACATCGGGAACTATGAGAAGTACAAGCCGGTCTACAGGGAGTATGCCGCCATCGGCTGGAAGAAGCAGAAGGAGAAATTCGAGGAAGCCCACAGGGGCGAGCTGGACGCATACCTGGCAGCCGCCCGGTATGTCAAAACCCACCTGCCCGGTACGTCCTACAGCCGCAAGGAGCTGGAAGCCGAGCGCAAAGACCTTGCCGCCGCCCTGCCCGGCAAACGGGAGGAGCTGGAAGCGGTGCAGGCGGACGTGCGGACGCTGCGGGACGTGCGGCACTGGCTCAATCAGGTGCTTCCGCCGGAGCAGTACCGCCAGACCGCCGAGCCGGGGAAAAAGCCATCCATAGTGGAGGGCTTGAAAGGCCGGGAGCAGCGTATCCGGCAGGAGCAGGAGAAACGGCAGCAACCGCCCCGGACACAGAAACAACAGGATATGGAGCTTTAACCTTAACATCAGGCACCCGCCATTTTCAATTCTGGAATGACGGGTGCCTTTTTCATTTCAAGGAGGCTGCGATTGCATTTATTTGAAGCTGTGAAGCAGTCTGTCACTACAAGGCAGGCTGCCGAGCGATACGGATTGAACGTGAACAGAAACGGCATGACGGTCTGCCCGTTCCACAGGGACAGACACCCAAGCATGAAGGTTGACCGCCGCTATTACTGCTTCGGCTGCGGAGCGACTGGGGACGTGATCGATTTTGTTTCCCTGCTGCATGGGATAAGCGCAAAGGCGGCCGCCCTCATGCTGGCGCGGGATTTCTCCATCCCCTGCGGGGACGGAACGGACGCATCCCGCCAGTCTGCCGGGAAGAAGCTGCGGCAGGAAGCCGAGGAACAGAAATACAGGCACATGGAGCGGCATTGCTTTCAGGTGCTTGCAGACTATTATCACCTGCTGCGCCGGTGGAGGGAAGAACACGCCCCCAGCCAGCCAGATGAGGCGTGGCACCCTCTGTTTGTGGAAGCCCTGCAAAGGCTGGACTATATCGAATACCTGCTGGACGGGCTTTTGTCCGATGACCTGCGAGAACGGGCTGCCATCGTCACAGAGTACGGAAAGGAAGTGAGATTGATTGAGCAAAGAATTTCAGGACTTGCCGCCGCAGTTCCGGGAGGCCGTGAGGAACGCGCCGGACAGCGCCGCGCCGATGCAGAGCGTTGAGGAAGTGAAGGCGATGCTGGACACCACCGAAAAAGGCGGCGTCCGCAACAGCATAAGGAACTGCCTGACCGTATTCCAGTATGACCCCCTGCTTGGCGGGGCGCTGGCCTACAACCTTTTGACCGACCGGACAGACCTTGTAAAGCCCATCGGCTGTCAGCGTCCACCCGGAACGTCCATGACCGACACGGATATGAAATATATCCGGCTGTACCTTGAAGAAACCTACGGCCTGACCAGCGAGAGGAAGATCGCGGACGCTGCCGACCTTGCCGCCCATCAGAACAGCTACCACCCCGTAAGGGACTATTTGAACGGCCTGGTATGGGACGGGACGGAGCGCATACGCTTCTGCCTGCGGCACTTTCTGGGAGCCGCAGCGGACACCTACACCTGCGAAGCCTTGAAGCTCTTTCTGCTGGGCGCGATCCACCGGGCATACAGACCCGGCTGCAAGTTTGAGGTCATGCTCTGTCTGGTGGGCGGTCAGGGCGCGGGCAAGTCCACCTTTTTCCGGCTGCTGGCGGTAAGGGACGAATGGTTTTCCGACGACCTGCGGAGGCTGGACGATGATAACATCTACCGAAAGCTGCAAGGTCACTGGATCATTGAAATGTCGGAAATGATCGCCACAGCCAACGCAAAGAGCATCGAGGAAATCAAATCCTTTTTGAGCCGACAGAAGGAGGTCTACAAGATACCCTATGAAACCCACCCGGCAGACCGCCCCCGTCAATGCGTGTTCGGAGGCACTTCCAACGCGCTGGACTTCCTGCCCCTTGACCGAAGCGGCAACCGGCGTTTCCTCCCGGTGCTGGTAAACCCGGAGCAGGCGGAGGTACACATTTTGGAGGACGAGGCCGCTTCACGGGCATATATCAGCCAGCTATGGGCGGAGGCAATGGAGCTTTACCGGGCGGGCAGATGGAAGCTGACGTTCAGCCCGGAGCTGGTGCGCTACCTGAAAGACCACCAGCGGGATTTCATGCCGGAGGACACCAAGGCGGGAATGATACTTGCCTATCTCGACCGCTGCACCGGCGATGCGGTCTGCTCCAAGCAGCTATACAGAGAAGCCCTGAACCACCCCTTTGACGAGCCGAAGCAATGGGAGATACGGGAGATCAACGAGATCATGAACCAGTGCGTGACCGGCTGGAGCTACTTTTCCAACCCCCGTATGTTCCCGCAGTACGGCAGGCAAAAGGGCTGGGAACGGGAGAATGCGACAACGGACACCGGCAACGAGGACGAGAAAATCCCCGACGGCTTTGTGCCGGTCACAGAACAGATGGAGCTTCCATTCTGAAAAATTCGGGAAAATCACAGCCCGTTGCATACCCCGTTGCTATCCCGTTGCCGACCCCGTTGCCGGGGAAAATGCTGTAGCCGCAAGGCTTTTCCCCTCTCTGACAACCAAAACAACAGAAAAATAAAAGAAAAGGTAAATAGTAGCCAACCCGCCAGATAGGGATTGTTTGCAAGGTCTTTTGAAGCCCGTTGCCGGACTTCGTTGCCGACGCTCCCCTGTCTGGCTATTTTCATGTAAGGAGGTAACTGCCTATGGCGAAAAACAAGACCCGAATCGATGTGATTACCGTCTTTGACGGGGAACTGGACGCTACCGATGTTTTTGTGAGCCTGATTGCACAGAAGCACGCGCAGAAATCCAGCGAGGAATCCGGCAAGAATAATCTTGCGAAAACGCAAGATTTATGCTATACTAAAGACAAGGTTCAGGTAACCGGCGCTCCGTCTGGATTGTGCGGGTAAAACGGTTATGATGAACGGATATGATGTGATGAGCGCGGCGCTTGCCGGGGGCTTCCGGGCAGCTATCTACTGCCGGTTGAGCAAGGACGATGACCAGCAAGGGGAGAGCGCCAGCATCGCCAACCAGCGGGATATGCTGGAAACCTACTGCGAGAAGCAGGGATGGGAGGTTGTGGCAGTCTATCAGGACGATGGCTATACGGGGCTGAACATGGAACGCCCCGACCTGAAACGGATGCTGAAAGCCATCGAGCGCAGACAGATAAATCTTGTGATAACGAAAGATTTATCGCGGCTGGGCAGAAATTACTTGCAGACCGGGCATCTCATTGAGGACTTTTTCCCAAGGAACGGAGTGCGCTATATCGCCATGAACGACGGAATAGACACCCTGCGGGAGAACAACGACATTGCGCCGTTCAAAAATATCCTAAACGAGATGTACAGCAAGGACATTTCCAAGAAAGTCCATTCGTCCTACCTGCTGAAAGCGCAGAAAGGCCAGTTTACCGGCTGCGTCGCCCCGTTTGGATACAGGAAAGACCCGGAGGACAAAAACCACCTGCTGATCGACCCGGAAACAGCCCACATTGTCCGGCTGATATTCGGGTACGCGCTGGAGGGGCACGGCCCGAACTATATCCGGCGCAGGCTGGAGGAACGGAAGCTCCCCTGCCCCACATGGTGGAACAGGGAGCGCGGGATACGCAACGTCCGCACCCGGTGGGAGCAGCAAGACCCGGAGAACGGGAAATATATCTGGGACTTCTCCGTGATAAAAGACCTGCTGATGAATCCCGTCTACACCGGGGCGATCGCTTCGCAGAAAACGGAGTACCGCTTCAAGATCGGGACTATCGGCAGCAAGAGGCCGGAGGACTGGATCGTGGTGGAGGGGACGCATGAGCCGCTGGTGGACAAGAGGGACTTTGCCATCGTGCAGAGAAAGCTCAAATCCCGCCAGCGTCCGGGGGCTTCCGGCGAACCGAGCCTGTTCGCGGGGCTTCTCAAATGCGGGGAGTGCGGGAAGTCGCTGACCGTCCGCTACACCAATGCCAAGCACCCGCAGCGGATTTATTCCTGCAAGACCTACAATGCCTTTGGGAAGCACCATTGCAGCCAGCACAGGATTGAGTATGATACCCTCACAAGCCTTGTGCTGCACAAAATCCGGGAGTGCGCCGCCGCTGCCCTGATGGACGGCGAGGCCGTAGCCAACAGACTGACCGGCAACTGCGAGGCCGAGCAGAAAGGACAGCGGGAGGCACTGGAACGGGCTTTGGCAAAGGACGGGGAACGGATCGAAACGCTGGAAAAGATGGTGCTGCGGCTCTATGAGGACATGGTAGCCGGACGCATCACGGAAAACAATTTCGATCTCCTGCTGGCAAAGACGCAGAAGGAACAGGCAGAGCTAAAGGAAAAGGCCGCAGAAGCCCGGAAGCGGCTGGACGATGAAGCCCGCCTTGCGGTGGACGCGAGGGAATGGGTGGAATCCATACAGGAATACCGGGACATTGCGGAGCTTGACGCTGCCACCCTAAACCGCCTTATCAAAGAGATCGTTGTCCACGAAACCGTTGACAGCGACAAGACGAGACACATTTCTATCGAAATTCACTTCAATCTCAAGCCCCTGCCGGAAGTGGAGCAGGTCACGGGATAACCTTCCCTCCGCCAGGGAACTTCTGAAAACTTCATATATTTTTTGACACGCCGCCGCCCGCCATTGAGCAGAGTTTTACACCTAATTGGGGATAAAACAGCTTATGGCGGGCGGCGGTGTGGCGCTCATCGGTATGATCCTCGTGCCTCTGCTCAAAGGGCTGTTCGGTTAATCCCGTCCATGCCGCAATGTAAAACCCTTCGCCCCTGCCCGCCTGACGCGGGCGGGGGCGGGAAAGGAGGGCTGACCCATTGGATTTGATATGGGAAAAATTCACCGAATGGCTCAAGGAGCTGCTGGTCGGGGGCATCATGGATAACCTCACCGGCCTCTTTGATAACGTCAACGCCAAGGTCGCGGAGGCGGCGGGACACATCGGCAGCACCCCGCAGGCGTGGAACGCCGGCATTTACAGCATGATCCGCTCCCTCTCGGACAACGTGATACTGCCCATTGCAGGCGTGATCCTCGCCTTCGTCATGACGCTGGAGCTGATCCAGCTCATAGCAGACCGAAATAACCTCCACGACATCGACACATGGGTATTCTTTCGCTGGGTATTCAAGACGGCGGCTGCCGTGCTCATCGTGTCCAACACTTGGAACATCGTCATGGGCGTATTCGAGGCGGCGCAGAGCGTGGTCAACCGCGCCTCCGGCCTTATCGTGGGCAACACCTCCATCAACCTTGCCGACCATATCGCGGACCTTGAGGCGAGGCTGCTGGAGATGAACGTGTGGTCGCTCTTGGGGCTGTGGCTGCAATCCTTCGTGGTGGGCTTCACCATGTGGGCGCTGACCATCTGCATTTTCATCATCATCTACGGGCGCATGATCGAGATTTACCTCGTCACCAGCATCGCGCCCATCCCCATGGCCACCATGATGGGCAAGGAATGGGGCGGCATGGGGCAGAATTATCTCCGCTCCCTGTTGGCTTTGGCGTTTCAGGGCTTTCTCATCATCATCTGCATCGCCATCTATGCGGTGCTGGTACAGAATATGCTCATAGATGACAACATTTCCACGGCCATCTGGCTGTGCATGGGCTACACGGTGCTGCTCTGCTTCACCCTGTTCAAAACCAGCAGTCTCGCAAAGTCAATTTTCAACAGTCATTGACGGAGGTACATCATTATGGCATACGTTCCCGTACCCAAAGACCTGAACGCGGTCAAGACCAAGGTGCTGCTGAACCTGACGAAGCGCCAGCTCATCTGCTTCGGCGCTGGCGCGGCGCTGGGCGTTCCGCTGTTCTTCCTGCTCAAAGCCCATACCGGCGTCAGCACGGCGGCGATCTGCATGATCCTGCTCATGCTGCCCTTTTTCCTGCTGGCCATGTATGAGAAGAACGGACAGCCCCTTGAAAAGATCGTCCGCAACATCGTGCAGGTCTGCTTCCTGCGCCCCAAGCAGCGCCCCTACGCAACCAATAATTTCTACGCCGTTCTGGAACGGCAGGACAATTTAGACCGGGAGGTGTATCGCATTGTCCACCCGCACAAAACTCACCCGCGCCGAACGCAGGCAGATCGAGGCCGCCATCGCAAGAGCGAAGCGGCAGGATAAGAAACAGAAGTCCGCACAGGACAGCATCCCGTTTCAGCGGATGTTCCCCGACGGCATCTGCCGCGTGACGGACAGCTACTACACGAAAACCGTCCAGTTTCAGGACATCAACTATCAGCTCAACCAGAACGAGGACAAGACCGCCATCTTTGACGGCTGGTGCGACTTCCTCAACTACTTTGACAGCTCCGTGCGCTTTCAGCTCTCCTTTGTGAATATGTCCGCCAACAAGGACAATTACGCAAGGTACATCACCATCTCGCCGCAGGGCGACGATTTTGACAGCATCCGTCTGGAATACACCCAGATGCTCCAGAACCAGCTTGCCCGCGGCAACAACGGCCTCATCAAGACCAAGTACCTGACCTTTGGCGTGGAGGCGGACGGGCTGAAAGCGGCAAAGCCGAGGCTGGAGCGCATTGAAACGGACATCCTCAACAACTTCAAGCGCCTCGGCGTGGCGGCGGAGCCCATGAACGGCATGGAGCGGCTGCGGCTGCTGCACGGGATGCTGCACATGGACGAGCAGGAGCCGTTCCGCTTCTCGTGGGACTGGCTGGCACCATCGGGCCTTTCGGTCAAGGACTTCATCGCGCCCAGCTCCTTTGAGTTCCGCACCGGGCGCTCCTTCGGCGTCGGCAGGCGCATCGGCTGCGCCAGCTTCTTGCAGATTTTAGCGCCGGAGCTGAACGACCGGATGCTGGCGGACTTCCTCGACATGGAAAGCTCCCTCATCGTCAGTATGCACGTTCAGTCCGTGGATCAGGTCAAGGCCATCAAGACCATCAAGCGCAAGATCACCGATTTGCAGAAAATGACCATCGAGGAGCAGAAAAAGGCCGTCCGCGCCGGATACGACATGGACATCATCCCCTCGGACCTTGCCACCTACGGCACGGAGGCGAAGAAGCTGCTGCAAGACCTGCAAAGCCGCAACGAGCGAATGTTCCTGCTGACCTTTATTGTGGTCAACACCGCAGGCAGCCGCCAGCAGCTTGACAACAACGTATTTCAGGCAGCCTCCATCGCCCAGAAGTACAACTGCCAGCTTACCCGCCTTGATTTCCGGCAGGAGGAGGGGCTGATGAGCAGCCTCCCCTTGGGGCTGAACCAGATCGAGATACAGCGGGGCTTGACCACCTCCAGCGTCGCCATTTTTATCCCCTTTACCACGCAGGAGCTGTTTCAGGACGGCAAGGAAGCCCTGTACTGCGGGCTGAACGCCCTCTCAAACAACCTCATCATGGTAGATCGCAAGCGTCTCAAGAACCCCAACGGCCTCATCCTTGGTACACCCGGCAGCGGCAAGAGCTTTGCCGCAAAGCGGGAGATCGCCAACGTGTTCCTCGTTACCGACGATGACATCATCATCTGCGACCCCGAAGCTGAATACGGGCCGCTGGTGGAGCGCCTGCACGGACAGGTCATTAAAATCTCCCCCACAAGCCCGCATTACATCAACCCTATGGACTTAAACCTCAATTACAGCGACGATGAAAACCCGCTGAGCCTGAAATCCGACTTCATCCTCTCCCTCTGCGAGCTGATCGTGGGCGGCAAGGACGGCCTCATGCCGGTGGAAAAGACCATCA
>OLPF01002681.1_pt1 | contig 11030 bp, 9 predicted proteins | sample 1673121 | NCBI WGS metagenome assembly OLPF01 (sample SAMEA3136756, study PRJEB25190) | human gut metagenome | reverse complement strand
TCAGAACCGTCAAGCGGGAGCCAGTCAAGAGAGCGCTCGATCCAGGTGTCCCAGAACTTCCAATTGTGTGCACCGGGACCCTCGTGATAATCCACCTCAAAGCCCTCGCCTATCAACTTGTCACGATACGCGCGGTTAGGTTCGAGCAGGTCATCGTCCTCTCCGCAAGCCATATAAAAGCTCGGTCGCGGACCATCCGAGGCGCCAACGCGCTCGGCCAGAGTATCATAATCGTTTTGCGAGCCACGCACCGCATCCAGCGGGCCGTAGACCGACTCGTAAAAGCCCCGATTGCCCAGAATACCCGGGGCATCGTATGTGCTTTCAAGAACCCGCTTCGAATTAAGGGAAAGGCCCGAGGACAACGCCACCACGTTGCTAAACGTCTCGGGATGGCGCAGGGCGTTGACGATGGCGCCGTAGCCGCCCATGGACAGGCCACCGATAAACGTATCCTTGCGCTCGCAGGAAAGACGGAAGAGCTTTCGCGTGAACTCCACCAGCTCATGGCCGATAAATTCTCCAAACCGCGCGCCGTCGGCTCGGTCGTTATAAAAGCCGTTCTCGCCCGACGGCATGATAACGGCAAGGTTTCGCGCCTCCGCAAGGCTTTGGATGCGCGTGCGCGTAACCCAATCCGTATAGTTGCCGTACACGCCATGGAGCAGATAGAGCGTCTTGAAAGGTCGTTGCTGATCACGCGGCACCGACCGTGCATAGCCCAACGAATCGATAGACGCCCAGTCTGCGGGGACAATGGCGTTAATTGTCACCGTACGCATGAGCGAGGTGGAAAGGAAATCGACTTTGACGAGCGCCATCAAGGGCCCCTTTCTCTCGGGCGTCTTGGCAAGCAAGACGCAAACAAGCGTCAGCGCGCGGCCGCCGCGGACAGGCATGGGCATCGCATGCGGCAGCGCAATAATGTACCCTGCCGGCTCCAGGCGGCTGTGCCACGGCATCAGTGTAGCCGCAAGTCGGCGAACGGTCACGTGGCGGCAGCGTTCGTCGGTTTCCTCTGGAAAGGCACCTGGCGCAGGCGCGGCGGCCGGCGCTTTGATACCATAGGGCAGAAAAACCTAAGGATATGGGGGTTAAATCATGAAAACAATCGCTATCATCGGCGCCCTTGAAAAAGAGGTTCGCGAGGTTGCATCCGCCGTTGACGGAGCCGTCACCACGCAAGAGGCCGGCCTCACGGTGCTTGCCGGCACCTACCATGGTGCCCGTCTTGTTGCCACCACGGCGGGCATGGGCACCGTCAACGCCGCAGCCGCCGCACAGCACCTTATCAGCACCTATCATCCCGAGGCCCTCATCTTCTCGGGCATCGCAGGCGGCCTTAACCCCGTGCTGCACATCGGCGATATCGTGATCGGCGAGCGCCTGCGCTACCTCGATACCGACACGGCGCTTCTTGCCGAATCCGCCCCGGGACTCGAGGAATACACCTCGACCCCAGCCCTTGTCGATGCTGCCGAGGCGCTTCTCACGGGCCGCGGCTACTGCAACGCGGCCGAGCAAGCAGCAGGCCCCGATAGCCTGCAATACCTGCGCGGAATCATCGCCACGGGCGATCGCTTCGTTGCGGGTACCGAGATGCGCGAGCGCGCCATCGAGGCAACCCACGCGGACTGCGTGGAGATGGAGGGCGCCGCCATCGCGCACATCGCCGCCAAAAACGGCATCGACTGCCTGGTCATGCGTGCCATTTCCGACAATTGCGACGAAGCATACGACGCGTTGTGCACGCGTGAATTCGACCTCGAGGAGTACGCGCAGCGCGCGAGCAACATCACTCTCGGCATCGTCCGTCGCGTCATTTGCGGCAACGAGGCGTAAAGGAGCACTATGGCAAACCAGATCAACTACAACACCGTCAAGTTCGTCGCTTCATACGGCAAGGCTTCGCAGATTCCGCCTTCGACCTGCCCCGAGGTGAGCTTCGTAGGCCGCTCGAACGTGGGCAAGTCGTCTATCATGAACAAGATCTTCAATCGTCGCAATCTCGTCAAGGTGTCGAGCACCCCAGGCAAAACGGCAAATGTGAACTTCTTCGAGGCAGACGGCGTGCACTTCGTCGACCTGCCCGGATACGGCTTTGCACAGCGTTCGAAGGGAGAGCGCGATCGCTGGGCGCAGCTTATCGGCGATTATTTTGACCTGGATCGCAGCTTCAACCTGGTTGTCTCGCTGGTGGATATCCGCCACGACCCCAGCAAGCTCGACCATCAGATGATTGAGTTTCTGCAGGAAGGCGAGTTCCCCTTTATCGTGGCGCTCACCAAGGCAGACAAGCTTTCACGCAACCAGCAGGCAAAACAGACAGCAGCGATCAAGCGCCAGCTCAACGTCCCCGCTAAAAACGTCATCGTCACCTCATCCGAATCGGGCCAGGGTATCGAGGAGCTGCGCGAGATTATCGAGCAGTACTGCCTGGGCGAGGAAGAATAGCCAAGAGCGTACGAGCAAAAGAAGCGCACGCAGACAGGCTGCCGTCTCCATTGCCGGCATTTGCAGCAAAAAGTCCCATTTGGAACGCCTAGCGGGTCCTCCAAGTGGGACTTTTTGCTGCATTTAGCCCATGTTGAATCTAAGCTACAGCAGCCCTCGGTCGGCGTTGGGAGAGTAGCAGCAAAATGTGACAAAATAAACCTGTCGACTTTTTGTCACATCGCAGGTGGGGTAGATGGAAGCTCAGCATATCGAACATACTTTAGAACCGATTTTGACGAGCGCTCGCGCGTGCTTGTGCTGGGGACCATGCCCTCACCCAAGTCCCGCGAAGTCGGCTTTTATTACGGGCATCCGCAAAACCGCTTCTGGCGCGTGATGGAAGCGCTGTTCGAATTGCCCGACCATTCTCTTGTCGAAAACAATGCGCGTCGCGCGTTTCTCCTCAAGCAGCATATTGCCCTTTGGGACGTGCTTGCTTCGTGCACCATCGAAGGGGCTGCCGACGCAAGCATCGTCGACGCGATTCCTAACGATCTCACGCGCATCTTCGATGCTGCCCCCATCACGCATGTCTTCACAACAGGAGGAAAGGCCACGCAGCTGTGCCAGCGCATGAATGGAGACATGCTCAGCGCTCGAAACATTGCGCTTACCGGCCTTCCATCCACAAGCGCTGCGAACGCTCGCATGCGCTTGGATCAGCTTGTAGAAGCGTATCGACCAATTGTACATGCCGTCACCGCAGGCAACTGCCATGCTAAATAATAGCCCCCGCGATAACGATATTGCCCAGTTAAAACGAGAGCTTCGCGTCCAGATTATCGCGCAGCGCGATGCTTTGGCCCCTGCCCTTCGCTCCCGCAAATCGAGCGCGATTTGCGCCGATCTTGCAGATGCAGCCAAGCAAGCCCTCCCGACGCGGATGAGCCGCCAACCCATCGTTGCCGTCTACTCCCCCATGGGGAGTGAGGCTGATTTGGGCGAATTCATCGTCGCCCTTTACGATGCGCGAGCGCGCGTCGCCTTCCCTGCCATGCTTCCAGATCTTCAAGATGGTCAGCGCATGCAGATGCGCATTGTCTCGTACAAGGATTATCTCGACGGTTCCGCCCCGTTTATCGCACATCCGGTGCGGCCCTTTTCACCTGTCGGTAATGCTGAAAATGGGCGCTACCCCGCTGTCGCCCCGCACGAACTCGACGCGATCGTAGTCCCCCTTGTGGGATTCGACGCCAATGGCATGCGCCTGGGCTATGGCGGCGGCTGCTACGATCGTTATCTTCCCAAGCTCCAGCCCCGTTGCTTCGTAGTCGGCGCCGCCTTTAGCGAACAACAGGTCCCGCGTGTACCCGTCGATACCTTCGACCTTCCCCTTCCGCGCATCATCAGTGCCTAGCACCGTGAACGCGAAGAAACGTTCGGCGAACGGTCGAATGTGGCAGATTAAACCTGTCGACTTTTTGTCACATAAAAAGAGGGCGCTGGGAAAACCAGCGTCCTCTCACGGGAAGCTATCTGCCGGCGCCGCCATTGCCCATGAGCTCCCGTAGATACTCGAGGAACTCCTCCTCGCTCATGCCGTTGCCGGCTCCCTCCGCGCTGTCGGTGTTGGTCTCCTCGCCTTGCGACGTTTGCGCATCGGCGTCAGAGCCCAGCTTCACATCGATCTTCTTCTCGTTCTTGCCACGCTGGACAGTGAGCGTCACCGTGTCGCCCACATCGTAAGAGCGCAAGGCAATGATCAGGCTGTCTGCGGAGGAAATCTGCTCGTCGTTAACCTTGGTAACAACGTCGCCCTTCTCGATGCCCGCCTCATCTGCCGGGCTGCCGGCAATAACCTCGCCAACATAGGCGCCCTCATTGACCGAAAGGTCATTCTGGCGCGCGTTGGATGCGGTCACCGTACCCAGGCGAACACCCAAATACGCATGCTCCGGCGTTTTGCCGCCAATGATCTGCTTGGCGATCTTCACCGCATAGTTGGACGGGATGGCAAAGCCCACACCCGAACTGGAGCCCGAATAGCTCTCGATGATGGAGTTGATTCCCACAAGCTCACCGTTATCGTTCACGAGCGCGCCGCCGGAATTACCCGGATTGATGGCAGCATCGGTCTGGATCATATTGGCGTAGATATACGTGCCGCTCGTGGTGGGGAGCGCCGTGGAACGGTACAGCGAGCTCACGATACCCGTCGAGACAGACTGCTCGTTACCAAAGGGGCTGCCGATAGCCATAACCCACTCGCCCACGCTAAGGTCATCGGAGTCGCCGACCTCGATGGGCGTGATGTTCTTGCCATCCACGTCCTTAAGCTTGATCACTGCAAGATCGCTCGAGGTGTCGGCACCCACGAGTTCGGCCTCATAGCTCTCGCCATTGAGTGAAACCGTGATGTCGGTTGCACCCTCGACCACATGGTTGTTGGTAAGAATGTTGCCATCGGTGTCGAGCACCACGCCCGAACCGATGGAGCCGGAAGCCTCGGAATCATCGCCCTGCATGACGTTCTCGGACGAACCCGAGCTCCATGCCGTAATGGATACCACGGAAGGCAAGGCCTTTGCCGAAACAGCCTCGGCAAGCGTCGTGTCCTCGGCATCGATCTTGATGGTCTGAGAACCGCCGGAAGACTCGCTTGTTGCGGTTGCGGTGCCTGCGTCGCGGTTGACGTTAAGCGCGCCCGTCATAATAAGTGCCACGACCAAGACAGCGCCCACGACCATGCCCGCCAAGGAGCACAGGAACACCGGTAGCTTCTTGGTCTTGGTCTTTACCACCGTGTGCGCCACAGTCTGCGTCTGGGCGGCGTACGGATTGCCGGCATTAAAGGGAGGCTGCGTCGCAGATCCCGGAGTCGCAGCCTCAGGACCTGGCTGTGCCTGCCCGGCAGGCGCCTGCGGTGTGGGCTCAACGGCGACGCGTGGCGCCGGCGCGGTAGCACCCGAGTCGTCGCGACGCGAATCGATGTCTTCACTCATGGATTGGTCTTCCTTTCCATATACCTTTAATCAAGCACCGTTGTACCCCATTGCGAGCACCATTGTCCCCAACAACGAGTACCTTAAGCTAAATCTAAGGTATGCACAAAGGGGCTTCAATATAAAAACGCGGCGACACCATTGCCGCCGCATCCAAAGATGATTTTTCCGCTTTTGCCACAAGCACTTAGAGCTTGAACAGATAGCCCACACCGCGAACGGTGGTGATGTGCGCCGCAATCTGCGGGCCCACCTTGGAACGAATACGCCTGATGTGCACGTCAACGGTACGCGTGCCACCGCAGTACTCAAAGCCCCACACGCGATGCAGCAAGACCTCGCGGCTATATGCACGATTGGGATGCATAGCCAAGAACGAGAGCAGCGAATACTCCATAAGCGTAAGGTCAACGGGTTCGCCGTCCAGATACACCTGGTAGGTTGCCAGATTGATCACAAGATTGTCGATATGCAAAACATCGTCGACCGAGAACGACTCTTCCTCGCCCAGCAAACGACGCACGCGCGCTTCAAGCTCGCCGGTCGAGCCGCCCGAGCAGATGAAGTCGGCATGACCATGGGCGGGGATGCGCAAGTCGGACAGAGCGTCTTCATCCACAATCAGCAGCATGGGAATGTTGCCACGATCGTCCAGCCACTTGGCAATCTGCTCGATACGATCATTGCGAATGCCGTCGGCGTCGAGCACGAGCAGGTCGAAGTCGTGTGCCGCGGTCGGCGAATCGGGAGTCGCAGCAAAAACCTCTGCTCCCATGGTCTGGGTGAGGGAACGCGTGAATTCGTGGTATCGCGTAGTGCGAGCCATGAAAAGGATGTTTTTCTCTGACATACCAAACCCCCTTACAGGGTACATTTTAGCAGCTCATACGGGTCACATGCGGTAAGGCGAGGCAATTTGGGCCACACAGGCCCCATATGCCCTTGGCTGGCCTTTATGAGTTGGAAAGATATCGGTCAACTTCCCATTGTGAGACGCATGAAGCGTATTTCTTCCACTCCAAGCGCTTCTTGGTAAGGAAGAAGCTGTGGATATGCTCGCCCAGAGCATCCTTCATGAACTGAGAATCCTCAAAGATGTCCAGCGCCTCTTCCAGATTGCGCGGAAGCTGCGTGTAACCCGCCTGCTCGAGTTCGCGCTCGGACATGCGCAAGGTAGCCGCGGTGGTCTCCGCCGGAAGCTCGAGTTTGCGCTCGATGCCGTCTAGACCAGCCGCCAGCGTTACGGCGTTCACCAGATAGGGGTTGGCCATGGGATCGGGGCTGCGCAGCTCGATACGGGTGGAAAGCTGCTTGCCCGGCTTGTAGATGGGAATGCGAATCATTGCGGAGCGGTTGCGCAGACCCCACATGGCGTACTCGGGCGTCGTGCCCTCGCCCGTGGTAAGACGCTTGTAGGAGTTTACCGTGGGGTTGGTGATAGCCGAGATCTCGCGTGCATGCGCCAGGATGCCCGCCATGTAATGCTTGGCCGTATCGGACAGATGGTAGACCGGGTCGTCATCGCCATAGAACACGTTATTGCCCTCGCGGTCAAAGAGGGATTGGTGCAAAAACATCGCAGACGAGGGAGCCTTCGAGAGAGGCTTGGGCATAAATGCAGCGTGACACCCAGCCTCAAATGCCTCCAAGCGAATGATGTGCTTCGCGGTGGTAATGGCATCGGACATCGTGAGGGCCTCGGCGTGGCGCAGCGAGATGCCATGCTGAGAGGGGCCGGCGGAGTGGAACGTATACTCCACCGGAACGCTCATCTTCTCGAGCGTAAGGACGGTGTTGCGGCGCAGGTCGCGAGCAGAATCGGACTCGGAAAGGTCAAAGTAGCCCACGTTGTCCAGGGGCTCGGGGACCTGGTCGTTCTTAAAGTAGTAATACTCCAGTTCGGCGCCCACGTTCATGATAAAGCCGGCCTCTTCGGCACGATAGAACATAGCGCGCAGACATTCGCGGGGGTCGCCCGCAAAAGGCTTACGATCGGGTGTGCAGATGTCGCAGAACACACGCGCAACGCCGTTGTCGCTCGGACGCCAAGGAAGGACCTGGAACGTAGACGGATCGGGGAAGGCCAGCATGTCGGCCTCTTCAGGCGTGGCAAAGCCCTCGATAGCAGAGCCGTCAAAACCCACGCCCTCTTCGAAGGCGACCTCAAGGTCCTCGGGGCTGATGGCAAAGCTCTTAAGACGACCCAACACGTCGACGAACCACAGACGCACAAAACGGATGTCACGCTGTTCGACGGTTCGGAGCACGAAGTCGATATTCTGCTGCTGATTCATGGGGCATCCCTTCACGCACACAGCAAAGTTGCCGAATCGATACGTTAGACATTTTACTTTCTCACACGATTGTTTCGTCAGAGTTTCCCGGGCAACCAATATCAGGCGCACCAACAGGCCTGCCCACATGCCCGTCCAAGCAACGCACTTTTTGCGTCTCGAGCAGATGCAATGATGGGCTAGATAGCCGAGTCTTTAGACGGCTCAAAATAGTCGGGATGTAAGGCGATAACCGGGCCCTGTTCCTCGGGCATCAGGTGCAGGTGTGTCTCTGCCAGATAGCTCGCCGCGTCGGTATCGCCCCTCTTAATGGCCTCGAGAATCCGGCGATGCTGCCGACGAATCGGCTCCCAATCCAAATCCTGCGACACCATACGCAACCAGTTATATCGCTCAAAATGCGTGTTGATGCTCTTCATCCAATCCCACAACATGTGACGACCGGCAATCTCAAAACATGTCTCATGGAACAGGTTATCCAGGTCAAAGAAACGGCGCGTTTCGCCATGGTCGAGCGACTCGGACTCGGTAAGAATCTGCTCAAGCCGCTGCTTTTGCTCGGGCGAGGCGGCCGAACAGCATTTAATAAGCACGCTTCTCTCGAGCTTCTCGCGCAAAAAGCAGGCGTTTTCGGCGCGTTCCATGCTGATCTTAGAGACGTAGGTGCCGCTTTTGGGACGCGTTTCCACCAGCTCCTGCTCACGCAGGCGCACAAAGGATTCGCGAATGGGCGTGCGCCCGATTCCCGTCTCTTTTTCCAGACCAATCGCCGAAAGGCGCGTGCCGGGCTTGAGCTCGGCATAGATGATCTTGGAGCGCAATGCGTTGTATGCCTGATCTTGCAGGCTCTGATAATGCTGGTGCTGTTCCATAAAGCCCTCGGATGAAGCCTCGGTTAATCGAATACCACCATGCAATACTATCGCATCGACACGCCCCAGCTCCCAATCAGTCTTTTTGGGACGGGGCTTTTTGGCTACCCTGAGCCGCAGGTCGGCCCCTTGCCACAAAAGTGGCCCATCTACTACGTTAACACGGATAGCCTCGGCCATACCGAAAACCGTGAAAACAAAACCGCAGGTAGACAGCTTGTCGATTTTCGAAAAAGCCGACTATGGTTGACCCCTGCGGCTTAAACGTAGTAGATAGGCCCTTTTCGTGGCGCAGCACTACTGCACCCCAAATTGGCACCCCGAGCCCTCGTGAGTTGCCAACAAGCTGTTCGCCCAGCGCTTTATCCGCGCGGCATTCGGAAAATAGCACCACCGTAAGAACCCGCGAACAGCGCTATACGTTGCTATATCTCACTATACTTTGCTATATCTTGCTATACTTTGCTATATCTTGCTATATCTTGAGCAAAGGTGGCTCACATGCAAACAAACCCTTTTAAGCCCACAGCAGGTAAAACACCCCCCACGATTATCGGCCGCGAAGATGTGCTCGAAGAATTCAATGAGGGCCTCGTCAACGGGCCTGGTGCCCCGGGGCGCCTAATGCGCATAGCCGGCGTCCGTGGAACGGGCAAGACGGTCCTCCTTGACGAGTGCTCACGTTTGGCGCAAAGCCGTGGCTGGACGGTCATAAAAGAGGTCGCAACCGAGGGACTTTGCCAACGCATTCTCGAACAGCTGCAGCCCAAATTCCAGGCCAAACACGCCAGATTTGAGCCCACCGTAGCTGGCATATCCATCGGCAGCATAGACATTGAGCGAATCGGTCCATCGCTACGCGACGCCATGAGACAGACAATATCCAAGAATGAAAATGGCCTGCTCATCACTCTCGACGAGGTTCAAGACGCAGAGCTCGATGAGGTCCGAACGCTCTCCATTGCGATTCAGCAGGTTATCGGCGAAGACCTTGATATCGCCTTTGTTTTTGCGGGGCTGCCTTCGATGATTGAAAGCATCATCAACGGAAAGACACTTGCGTTTTTGCGCCGCGCCCTCCCCTTTGATCTGAAGGCTGTGGCAGTAACCGAAGTGTCGTACTCCCTCGAGGAAACCATTGAAGCGTCTGGCATGGAGTTGCAGCCAGGTATTGCCGGCCAACTTTCCGAGGCAACGCAGGGCTATCCTTTCATGATCCAACTCGTTGGATACTACGCATGGCAGTTGGCAAGACGCGCACATACAACGATTATTGGAGAAGAAGAAGCCGAGCGTGGCATTGCAACGGCACGCGAACGCTTCTGCGCCATGGTGATTGAGCCCGCGCTGCAGCGCATTCCGCCCACGTGCATCGCTTATCTGCTGAGCATGGCGTCTTTGGGGCAGACGAGCTCGACCAGCATGGTTGCCGATGCCCTAAACAAAACGCCTCAACAGGTGAGTTCCGTCCGCAGCCGCCTGTTAAGAGAATCGATTATCGAGGCTCCCTCGTACGGCAAGGTCTCATTTGCCATCCCCTACATGCGCGACTACCTCTACGAGCACAAAGCCGAACTGGAAGTTGAACTGTAGAAACGGCAACTGCCCTGCAAGACGAAAACCGTTTTCGTACGGATTAAAGCAGACGTAGACGATTTTCGTCTTGATTTGCGTACGGAATTAAGACGTAAATTGCGCTTTCGTACGCTTATTACCAGACGCAAATTGTTTTCGTCCGGCCATGCGTCCCCAATCTAGACGAAAAGAGCCCCGAGCTCGTATTGAACTGCATCCCAATTCTTGGACGGGCGCCGATGCCCTGATCTCTGCCATGTCGAGGTGCGAGATCAAATCCTTGGCGCGCTCGCCGGAGTGGTATGCCTTGTTCGGCGCCACCTTCCTGTAGAGCTTCTTGAGCTTCGTCTTCCCCTTGTTGCCCGGCGGCATCTCCGTCTCAGGTGGCAGCCCTAGGAAGGACAGGACGCCGGGCAGGTCGCACAGCATCACGTCCTCGATGTCGGCCTTGGCCGCCAGGTCGACGACTCTCTGCGCTGTCGGCGAGATGTTCGGGGTGCTGCTACCGCCCGCTGGTTCGGAAGCTGGCGGGCAGTAGCGGGCAGTAGCGGCAGTAGCGGTGTGGCCCGATAGGCCCGAATATCCGTAAGGAAGGTGCTCGCTCTCATATGTGCTGATATGCCTCGCCTCGCGAACCTTGGGATGCTTCCTGAGGTAATCCCTCAATTCGAGCCACTCTTTATGCTCATAACGCTTCGAAATCGTTTCCCCGTCGACAGTTTCCTTCACATAATGGTATGTTCGAACGTCTTCGAACTTGCCGAACCCGTTCTCGACGCTGAAGTTTCTGAACCAACGCGAAAACCCATTCAGGTCCATGAAGTTGACTTGGGGATGCCTGTCTTTCGTTC
>OLPF01002674.1_pt1 | contig 11042 bp, 9 predicted proteins | sample 1673121 | NCBI WGS metagenome assembly OLPF01 (sample SAMEA3136756, study PRJEB25190) | human gut metagenome | reverse complement strand
GTGACGTTCCTCAAGGAATACGTCGCCCTGCCGGAGACGGCGCGGCAGAGCGGGCTTCAGGCCTTCTGCGAGCAGGCGGCGCAGCGCCTGAGCCGGGTCGAATGTGCGCTGATGGATGAACCCTAAAGCGACGCCCATGCCGGGCAAAACGGCATGGGCGTTTGTATGCCGCGCGGGAAGCGCCCCGGCGCGTTATTTTTTCTGATCTTTCCACACGAACGCCCACCCGAGCAGGGCGGCGCTGAGAAGGAAGCAGAAGACGGTGAGCCACGAGAGGCCGCCCGCCAGCGGGGCGACGTCGCGCAGCAGCGCGCCGCAGACGAGCAGGGCGGCGGCGACGAGCGCGGCGCAGAGCTTCAAAACGACATCCTGCATGAGGCGCGCCATGTCGTCCCCGACGTGGTGCTCGACGCCCAGATTGGCCTCGCCTTTCAGCCCCGTGCGCAGAATATCGGCCATCAGCGAGGGGATTTCCAGCGACTTGTGCGCGCTGGCGTAAACCGCCTGCGCATCCCGGACGATTTCCCCGCGCCAGTCGATGCTGTGCAGGAGCTGGCTGCCCATCCGCGCGGTGACGACGTTCATCACGTTGATCTCCGGGCTGAGGTCGGCGACGACGCCCTCGATGGTCGCAAGGCCGCGCGCGAGCATCGTCAGGCTGCTCGGCATGGAAATGCCGTTGCGCTTCATCACGTCGGTCAGATCCTCAAAGACCTTCGCCAGATCCATGCTGCCCAGATCGGCCGTACCGTATTGATCCAGCAGCCCCTCGATGTCGCGGTAGAGCTGGCGCTTGTCCGTCTTGCCGCGAAATTCGCCCAGCCCCAGCACCGCGTCGCGGCAGAGGCCGACGTCGCCGCGCGCCACGCCGCTGACGGCCTGCCCGACGAGCTTGCGCTCCCGCTCGGTCAGCGTGCCCATCATGCCCATATCCAGCCAGACGATTTTGCCGTCGCGCACGCGCAGGTTGCCGGGGTGCGGATCGGCGTGGAAAAAGCCGTCCTCCATGATCTGCCGAACGTAGTTATCCGCCAGCTTTGCGCCGATTTCCGCCGGGTCGTAGCCGCCCGCCAGCAGCGCCTTGCGGTCGTCGATGGCGACGCCGTCGATGCGCTCCATCACCAGCACGTGCGTCGTGGTCCATTCGCGGTAGAGCATCGGGGAGGTGACGAACGCCACGTCCGCGTTGAGGGCGCGGAAGCGCTCAAGGTTGGTCGCCTCGGTCAGAAAATTCATTTCCTCCTGCGCGACGACCCACATCTCATCCAGCACCTGATTGAAGTTGACCAGGCCGCTGGCGGGGGTGTATTCGAGCATCTTGCAGGCGCGCTTGAGCAGCAGGATATCCCGGTTCATCACATCGTGGATGCCGTCGCGCTGCACCTTGACGACGACGCTTTCGCCGCTGCAAAGCACGGCGGCGTGCGCCTGCGCGATGGAGGCGCTGCCCAGCGCCTGCTCGTCAAAGGCGGAAAAGACCTCGCCGAGCGGGCGGCCATACGAACGTTCCACAATGGAAACGACCTGCTCGTAGGGCATCGGCGCGACGCTGCTGCGCAGCTTTTTGAGCGCCTCGCAGTATTCCTTGGGCAGAATATCCGAGCGCATGGAGAGAATCTGGCCGAGCTTGATGAACGTCGGCCCCAGTTCCTCGATGATGGCGCAGAGCTTTTCGGGGGTCAGACCTTTGATGATCTCGTGGCGGCGGACGACCTCCACGATTTCCATCAGGCGCTGGCGGTTTTCGCTTCGGTTTTCATGTCGTGCGGGCATGGGTCATTCCTCTGTCTTTTCTTCGTCCGTCTTCTTTTCATCCGTCTCTTTTTCGCCGTCGGCCTGCGGCGCGCCGGAGGCGCTTTCCTTTTCGCGCTCAGCGATGCGCGCCTTGAGCGCGGAAAGCTGCTCGTCCGTCAGGCTGTCCACCGCGTCCAGAACGAAATCGGCGGTATCGTCGGTTTCATCGCCGTCCGCCTCGCCGCGATTGTCTTCCGGCGTGACGACGTGCAGCGTCACGTTTTCACGAATCGCGTCCTTGATGTTGTGCTTGAGCTCCTCGTTGAGCACCTTGCCCTGCTCAACGGTCAGCTCGCCCTTTTTGACCAGCTCATCCAGGATGACCTCGGATTTTTCTTTTGTCGCGGCGACAGCGCCGATTCCGGCTAAAATCAGCTTGCGAAGCCCTTCACTGATTGCATCCATGACGATTGCTCCTTTCGCCCGCCAAGCGGGAAGTGATAGGGTGTATATTCGCGGCCGGAAAGGGAATTTCCTTTTTTCAAAAAGATCGGTCAGTGACAGGAAAAAACGCGAATACCGCTTGACGCTGAACGCGCAAAGCTATATGATGGTTCTGGATGGATAATCAGCGCCCCACGCTGTGCAGACTGTAGACAAAAAGCCATTCTCCCCCCGAAGGGGGAAAATATGCCGGGAACAGGCGATTGGGGCTGTTATACCGGGCGGCGGATACTTGACGATTTGCCGGGAATGAAATAAAATAGAAACCAGTGTCTAAAAACAGGCGGAACAAGAATCAGGGAGGGTATTATGACCAATCAGGAAAAGAAGCAGCTCGCGATTGCGGCCTGCCAAATCCGCATGGGAATTATCGAATCGACGCACGGCGCGAAGGCGGGTCATCCGGGCGGAAGCCTTTCCGCGGCGGAGATGTTCGCTTATCTGTATAACAGGGAGCTGCGCATCGACCCCAAGCAGCCGAAGATGGAGAGCCGCGACCGCTTTGTGCTCTCCAAGGGGCATACCGCGCCGGGGCTTTACAGCGCGCTGGCCTACCGCGGATTCTTCCCGGTGAGCGACCTGCCGACGCTGCGCCACGCGGACAGCTATCTGCAGGGGCACCCGAACATGAACCTCGTTCCGGGCGTGGATATGAGCACCGGCTCGCTGGGGCAGGGCGTTTCCTGCGCGGCGGGCATGGCCAAGGGCGCGAAATACCTGAATGAGGACGTCAACGTCTATACCCTGCTGGGCGACGGCGAAATCGAGGAAGGTCAGGTCTGGGAGGCCTTCATGTTCGCCGCGCACTTCAAGCTGGATAACCTGTGCGTCATCATCGACATCAACGGTTTGCAGATCGACGGCCCGACGGAGAAGGTGATGAACAGCGCGCCGGTCGATGCGAAGATGGAGGCGTTCGGCTTCAACGTCGTCACCATCGACGGCCACGACTTTGACCAGATCGAAAGCGCGTTTGCCGCGTTCCGCGCCTGCACGGGCAAGCCGACGGCCATCCTGATGCATACCACCAAGGGCAAGGGCGTCAGCTATATGGAAAACAGCGTCGATTGGCACGGCAAAGCGCCCAACGACGCGGAATATGAAGTGGCCATGGGCGAGCTGCGCGCCGCGATGGCGGAATTGGAGGCGTGAACATGAGCGAAGTGAAGAAGATCGCGACCCGCGAGAGCTACGGCAAGGCGCTGGTCGAGCTGGGCGGCGAACACAGCAACCTCGTCGTGCTGGACGCCGATCTGGCGGCCGCCACGAAGACGGGCATGTTCCGCAAGGCCTTTCCGGATCGCCATTTTGACTGCGGCATTGCCGAGGAGAACATGATCGCCGTCGCGGCGGGTCTGTCCACGATGGGGCTGGTTCCGTTCGCGTCCTCGTTTGCGATGTTCGCGGCGGGGCGCGCATTTGAGCAGGTGCGCAATTCTGTGGGCTATCCGCATCTGAATGTGAAGATCGGCGCGACGCACGGCGGCATCTCCGTCGGCGAGGACGGCGCTTCCCACCAGTGCTGCGAGGATTTCGCGCTGATGCGCGCCATCCCCGGCATGGTCGTGCTCTGTCCGGCGGACGACGTGGAGGCGCGCGCGGCGGTCAAGGCGGCCTACGCCTACGACGGCCCGGTGTACCTGCGTTTCGGCCGTCTGGCGATTCCGGTGTTCCACGATGAGGAAAACTATCGCTTTGAGATCGGCAAGGGCGAGACGCTGACCGAGGGCAGCGACGTGGCGATTATCGCAACCGGCCTGATGGTCAACGAGGCGCTCATAGCGGCGAAGACGCTGGAGGAAAAGGGAATCCACGCCCGCGTCATCAACATCTGCACCATCAAGCCGCTCGACGAGGAAATCGTCATCGAGGCGGCGAAGGCCTGCGGCAAGGTCATCACCTGCGAGGAGCACAGCATCATCGGCGGTCTGGGCGAGGCCGTCGCGGCGGTGCTGGCGGAGAAGTGCCCGACGGCGATGCGCCGCATCGGCGTGAACGACGAATTCGGCCATTCCGGCCCGGCGTGGGAAGTGCTGCGCCAGTTCGGCCTCTGCGCGGATCACATCGTCGAGGTTGCTGAGGATTTCGTTCAGAAATAAGACGTAAGAAGCGGGGCTGTCAAGCTAACAACACCGATATTTCAAGAGTAAAACTAGGTATTTTTGCCCGAAGGTTTCCAAAGGGCGACCGGAAAGCCCTTTGGTGGGGCGATGGGGCAAAGTCCCATATCCAAAAATGCTTAGATATTCTTGAAATGGTTGATTTGCTTGGCAGCTCCTTTTTTGACATACCGGACAAAGAACATGGGAGGATCGCCGTGTCAAACATTTGTGACGCGCAGGGCAGGCGCCCCTTGCTGCTCAGCCCCGCGTTTAAGGATTATATCTGGGGCGGAAACCGCCTCAAGCGCGATTGGGGCAAGCGGACGGACATGACCCCGCTGGCGGAAAGCTGGGAGCTGAGCTGCCACGAGGCCGGGCCGTCCGTCATCGCGGGGGGCGCATACGCCGGGCGGACGCTCGGGGAGTATCTCGCCGAGCACCCGCAGGACGCGGGCACAAAGGCGCAGAACGCCGGGGCGTTTCCGCTGCTGATTAAGCTGATCGACGCGGCCGGGCCGCTCTCCGTGCAGGTGCACCCCGACGACGCATACGCGCGGGAATTCGAACATTCGCTGGGAAAGAGCGAAATGTGGCTCGTGCTCGACGCGAGCGAGGGCGCGGGCATCTATTACGGCTTTAAGCGCGAAACGTCGCTGGCGGAGATGCGCGCTGCGATTGAAAACAACACCCTGACCGAGCTGCTGAGCTGGGTTCCGGCGAAGACGGGCGATTGCTTCTTCATTCCGGCGGGCACGGTGCACGCCATCGGCGCGGGGTTGATGGTGGCCGAGGTGCAGCAAAGCTCCAACCTGACCTATCGCGTCTACGATTACGGCCGCGTCGGCGCGGACGGCAGGCCGCGCGATCTGCATATCGACAAGGCGCTGGCCGTCGCCCGCCGCGAACCGCCGAAAGACCCCGTCGGCCCGACCGAACCGGAGCGCGCCGTCGCGGGCGGGCGGATTCAGCCGCTGTTTTCCTGCGATAAGTTTACGACGGAAACGCGCACGGTGGAGGGCGAGATGGCGGACAGCGTATCGCCGGAGAGCTTCGTTTCGCTGCTGGTTTTGGCGGGCGAGGGCGCGATCAGGCACGGCGGCGAAACGTATCCCGTGAAGAAGGGGCAGAGCGTCTTCCTGCCCGCGGGGCTGGGCGATTACGCGCTGACCGGCCGCATGAAGCTGCTTCGGACAAGGGTATAAAGGGATGAAAGAAAATCGAGCTTTGAGCGGCGGCCTGTGCGCGCTGGGCTGCGAGGTGCTCTACGGCCTGAGCTATCTGTTCACCAAGCGGACGGCGGACGCGGCGAGCGCCCTTGCGCTGCTGGGCTGGCGGTTTATCGTCGCGCTGGCGGTGATGAGCCTGTGCGTGGCGCTGGGGCTTGTCAAGATCCGGCTGAGGGGCAGGCGGCTTTGGCCGCTGCTGCGCGTGGCGCTGTTTTGCCCGTGCCTGTATTTCATCGGCGAAACGGTGGGCATTCACGAGACGACGGTGACGGAGAGCGGCGTGTTTCTGGCCTGCGTACCGGCGCTGTCGCTGCTGGCTTCCGCCGTCATTCTGAAAAAGAAGCCCACGCGCCGTCAGGTCGTCGGCATTTCGATCACGTTTCTGGGCGTGATGACGACGGTGATTGCGGTCGGCATTTCGTCGAGCCTGTCGCCCATGGGTTACGCCGCGCTGATGCTGGCGGTCGCGGCCTATGCGCTGTACAGCGTGTTCGTCGATCTCGCGTCGGATTACACAGGCGCGGAGATTACCTACGCCATGCTGCTTTCCGGCGCGGCGTTTTACGGCCTGCTGGCGCTGGGCGAGGCGGCGGCGCACGGCGCGCTGACGGCGCTGCTGACGCTGCCGGTTAAAAACGGGGCGTTCCGGACGGCGGTGCTCTATCAGGGCGTGGGCTGTTCGGTGGCGGCGTTTTTCCTCTCCAACGCGGCGATTGCGAAAATCGGCGTGAACAAAACGTCGTCGTTCATCGGCGTATCGACCATCGTTTCGATTTTGGCCGGAGCGCTGGCGCTGGGCGAACCGCTGCATATCGGGCAGATCGTCGGCGCGGCGGTGATCGTGGCGGGCGTATACACGGCGAACCGAGCGTAGAAAACATAAAGGCGACAAAACAAAAAATCCCTTGCCCGGCGGAACGTGTTCCGACCGAACGGGGGATTTTTGACGTACTATGGGGAGTTTCGTAAAACCGTCCGTGCGCGCCGCGAAAATCAGAAGGTCACGCTGCCGAAGCCGACGCTCTGGCCGCTGGCCTGATCGAACAGGGCGATGTTGTCGCCGACGATGTTCAGCGGCAGCTCGGTATCCACGGCGTAATCCACGCAGCCGAAGACGACGCTGGTGAGCATCGTGCCGCCGCAGGAGAGCTTGACCGTCGTTTCCATGCCGGCGGGCAGGGTGGAATAGGTCTTGCCGCGCAGCGGCCCGCCCTGCACAATCGGCAGAAATTCCGGCCGAACGCCGAGAACGGCGCTGCCCGTCAATTCGCCCAGCGGCGCTTTGGCGGTGAAGGTCGCGTCGTGCCCCAGCAGGGAGAGCGACGCGCGGTTTCCGTCGGCGGCCTTCACCGTCGTGGGGATGAAGTTCATCGTCGGGTTGCCGACAAATTCCGCGACAAACAGGTTCGCCGGATGGCCGTAGATCTCCAGCGGCGGCGCGTACTGCTGCAAAACGCCCGTGTCCATCAGGCAGACCTTGGTGGAGAGGGTCATGGCTTCAAGCTGGTCGTGCGTGACGTAGACGAAGGTGCTGTTGGTATCCGAGTGCAGGCGCTTGAGCTCGGTGCGCATCTCCTGACGCAGCTTCGCGTCCAGGTTGCTCAGCGGCTCATCCATGAAGAGCACCTTCGGGCTGGGCGCGAGGGTGCGGGCGATGGCGACGCGCTGCTGCTGACCGCCGGAAAGCTCGGCGGGGTGGCGCTTTTCAAACTGCTCGATCTTGAGCAGGGCGAGCAGCTCGTCCACGCGCTTGCGGATGCGCGCCTTATCCCACTTGAGCATCTCCAGACCGAAGGCGATGTTTTCATACACCGTCATGTGCGGCCAGAGCGCGTAGTTTTGGAACAGAAAGCCGATGTCGCGCTTGTTCGGCGGCAGGTTGATGCCCTTTTCGGAATCGAAAACCGGCACACCGTCGATCAGAATCCGGCCGCTGGTCGGCGTTTCAAGCCCGGCGATCATGCGCAGGGTGGTCGTTTTGCCGCAGCCGGAGGGGCCGAGCAGGGTGATGAAGCCGCGATCCTGAATCTGCAAATCCAGATCCTGCACGGCGACGAATTTGTCAAAGCGCTTGGTGACGTGTTGCAAAATAATTTCCGGCATGATGTCAGCCTCCGATGCCTTTGTCAAAGGATGCGCCCGTCAGCTTGTTGGTGACAAAGTTGATGAGAATGATAATCAGGATAATCAGCAGCGTGACGGCGCTGCCGTATTGCGCGTAGCCCGTTTCGTTGAAGGAGAAGAGCATCGTGGTCAGCAGGTAGCGCGCGTAGGGCACCAGCAGGGTGAACAGCGCGACCTCGCGCATCACGGAAATCACCGGCAGCAGATAGCCGGAGATGATGCTGCTCTTTTGAATCGGGAAGAGGATGCGGGTCATGCGCGTGCGCCACGGCACGCCGAAGATGACGGCGGATTCCTCGATTTCCGGGGCGATCTGCATCATGCTGTTCACGCCGCTGCGGGAAGCGAACGGCAGGAACTTGATGGAGGCCACCAGCACCAGCACGCCGAAAGTGCCGTAGAGGAATTTGAAATTCGCGGATGTGGCGACGGCGAGGTAAATGGTCGCGAATGCCATCGCGGGCATGAGATACGGGAAGAACGCGAGGCTTTCCACGATGCGGGAGAGCCTGCTGCCGCGGCGGCGCACGCAGGCATAGCCGATGAGCATGCCGCAGGTGCCGACAATCGCGGAGACGACCAGCGCCAGCAGCACCTGACGCAGCAGCGCGCTCCACATCGTCGTGTTGAGCAGGATGCCGGCGATCATGCCGGTTTCATAGGCCGAATCCTCCGTGCCGATCCAGAAGTGGAGCGTCATGTTGCTCGGGCTGTAATTGCCGGGCTGACGGATGACGGATTCCAGCGCGAAGGAGATCAGCGGCATGATGGCGAAGAACGCCGTGAAGACGATCAGCAGTATGCTGATGGGCCAGTTAGCCTTGTGCAGCTTGACCAGCGAAACCTGACCGCTCTTGCCGGTGACGGTGGTGAAGGATTTGCGCTTGCCGGTGAAGCGCTGGTTGACGCCCAGAATCAGGCAGCCCAGCAGGATGGAGACAAACGCGATGATGTAGCCCTGCCCCTGATAGCCCGCCTGAATCAGCGCGCGCATCTTGGTGGAGAGCGTGTAGCACTTGACCGCCGAGCCGAGGAACACCGGTACGGTGTAGGAGCTGAAGCCGCTGGAGAAGATCAGCAGGAAGGTCGAGAGGATGGCGGGCATGACGATCGGGATGGTCACGCGGCGGATGATCGTCGCGCGGCTGGCCTTGAGGATCGTCGCGCTCTCCTCGAGCGTCGCGTCCATGTTTTTGAGGATGCCGCCGATGAGCAGGTACGCGAACGGGGAATAATGCAGCCCCGTGACGATAATCATCGGGAACAGGCCGTAGACGAACCACTCCGGCATGCATACGCCGAAGATGGATTCCACCATGCCGATGTTGCCGCCGCCGACCCGGCTGTTTTGGAACATGTTCGTCCAGAACAGGGCGAGCGTCCACGCGGGCATCATGTAGGGGAAGACGAAGACCGCCGAGATGAATTTTTTGCACTTGAGGTCGGATCGCGTGATGAACCACGCGACCGTGCCGCCCACCGCGATGCCCAGAATGCCCGAGCCGAGCGCGACGATCAGCGAATTGCAGAGCGGCTGCCAGAAGTTGACCTGACTCCAATCGTCCCCGGCGAAGAGCTTTTGGAAATGCCGGAGCGTGGTGGAGCCGACCGGCAGGCGCAGCAGCTTCTTTTCCGTGCCGACGTGCACGGTGAACATGTTGCTCAGCATCGTCGCCATCGGCATCAGGCTGAGCAGCACCAGCACGATCAAAAAGAAGACAAGCAGCAGGTTGGCCGGTTTGGAGACGAACGCCCGAAGCCGGTAGCGCCAGGGCTCGTGCCGTAAATCGCGCGTATGAACCATCGTTTTTCCTCCGCTTTGAAGAAAACAGGGTGAGTGCTAACCTCACCCTGTTCGACATGATTTTGTTATGCAGGACTGCGATCAGCCAACGCGGGTCGCGATGAACTCATACACGTCGATGTAGTGCTCGTAGAGGTAATCCATATCTTCAAGCACCAGCTTATCCTGCCAATACTCGAACGGCTCGTCCATCAGGCCTTCCGGCTTCTTGATGGAGGTGTTCGGGGAATAGTAGCCCTGGTTGGAATTCCAGCTCTTTTCGCCCGCGAAGCCGTCCTCGCTGAGCAGATAGTTGATGAACAGCGCGCAGGTGTAGGGGCATTCGGTGTCCTTGCACACGGTCGCGTAGATCGGGTACATCAGGCCGGAGAAGCAGTCCACGTCGTTTTCAAACTGCACGACGGTCAGCTTGCCGCGGTCGGCTTCATCCACCTTGCGCAGCTTGGAGAACACGAACAGACCCATGTTGCCCGCCGCGCCGGAGGCGATGCCCGTCGCCATCTTGGAGGCGGAGGTGTAGGTGTAGTTCACGTTGGAAAGGAAGCCCGCGATCCACTCGTAGGCGGCGGATTCAAACTCGCCCTTCTCCCATGCCTTGCCGTAATAGCTCTCGTAAGCCTTTTCGAGCTTCTCGTTCCATTCCGGGCTGGTCAGCATAATCAGGAAGTTGATGTTGACGGTCTCGTTGGTCGGGTCTTTGAAGAAGACCTTGTCCTTCCACTTGGCCTCGGTCAGCTCCCAAACGTTGGTCAAGCCGACGCTGCCGGCGGTGTTGTTGTAAATGAGCAGCGAGTTGACGAACGTGACGACCGCAGGCTCGCGGTACTGCTCGGCCACGACGCTTTCAAGCGCCTTCGGGAAGTAGGCGTAGCTCAGGCCGTCGTCCAGCAGATAGGTCTTGAGATCCGCGCCGTTCTGCGTGAGCGCCATGTCGGCAGAATCCTTCACGCCGGAGCCGATGGTGTTGGTCAGGATGGTGTAGGATTCGCCGTCGTCGATCTCGGCGTAGACCACCTTGCCATCCAGCGCGGGGTAGGCGCGCATGAAGTTCGCGGCGGCCTTCTCGGCGAAGGACGTGGTGGAATAGAAGTTGAGCTGCGCGCCCGCGGCCATCTCTTCCTGCGCCTTGGCGTAGAGCTCGTCGTTGGTCATCGTCGCGGCCTTTTCCAGCGCGTCGCTCACGTTGTCGGCCAGCGCGGCCGTGCCGGCGGTCAGCGTCATCGCGGCGGCCAGAATCAGGGGCAGAATTCGTTTCATGGAATACATCCTCCTTTTGTTGACACGGATTTTTCAAAAACGATACACATTTTTTACAATTATACGGCAATTTGGCGGGAAGTGTCAAGATAAAATGTGCAGAATAGATAAAAAACGGTCGAATATTATGAGAGGGAAACGCGATCTGTTAAAAAACGGATGAAGGCGCGCGAATCCATCGGAAGCATGGGGGTGCCAAGCTAACAATACCGATATTTCAAGAATAAAACCAAATGTTTTTGCCCGAAGGTTTCCAAAGAGGTTTTCGGTTGTTGCTGCCAGTGGCAGAAA
>OLPF01002667.1_pt1 | contig 11070 bp, 8 predicted proteins | sample 1673121 | NCBI WGS metagenome assembly OLPF01 (sample SAMEA3136756, study PRJEB25190) | human gut metagenome | reverse complement strand
CCCAACTTCCTCCATCTTGCTTAACTTGATCATATACACCTAATTCTCTAGCTATTTCCTCTCTTAAATTTTTAGATATTAATTTACTATTTCTAGACATAACATCCTCCTTGTAATCTTTTTTCAAAGATCTCATATAATTAAATAATTAGAAAAAAATTTTATGGACGAAAAAGTTATGGTTAATGATATTTTAGCAGGTGTAAAATCTGATTTAACAGCTTATCAAACTGCGATTTCTGAATGTGAAAATATGCAATTAAGACAAACTTTCCAACAAATTAGAAATAGTGATGAAAGTTTTCAATATGAGTTATTTAAAATTGCTCAAGCTAAAGGTTATTATGTTCCTGCTCAAAAAGCTACAGTAACTGAAATTAATACTGTAAAAACAGAATTAGAACAATAGATTTTTTAAAAGATTGCAAATTATAATTTTAAAATTTGCAATCTTTTTTATTATTTTTCTTACTTAAATATTTTATTCTGAAATTACTTCTAATTTAGCAAATTTTGCCATTAATCTTTTATGTCCAACTTTGTTAAAATCTATATCTACTTTTAGGTCGTCTCCTTCTGGTTCTACTTTGCTTATAATTCCTTCACCAAATTTCTTATGGAATATTTTTACCCCTGCTTGATATTTAGATAAATCTACATTTTGAGATTCTGATTTTTTAGTTAAATTATTTAAGAAACTTTCTGCTGTTCTAAATGCAAAATTGTTTGATGTTGATTTTGTACCAACTGTTGAAGCCGCTTCTTTATTGTCAATTTTATAACTCGTTACTTTTCCATTTCCTGTACCGCTTCTTCTGCTTCCAGCTCCATATGACCAACTAAATCCACTGTCACTATCTCTTAACATAGAATCCTTATTGCTTGTCTCTCCAAATGCTTCTTCATATCCTTCTAATAAATCTTCTGGAATTTCTTTTAAAAACCTTGATGTTTGATTATAACTTGTAGAACCAAATATTGTACGTTGTTTGCTACATGTTAAAAACAAATTTTCTTTTGCCCTTGTTATTCCTACATAACATAGACGCCTTTCTTCTTCTAGTTCTTTTGGTTCTGATATTGATTTATATCCTGGAAATATTCCCTCTTCCATTCCAACTAAAAATACTACTGGGAATTCAAGTCCTTTAGCACTATGTAATGTCATTAATGTTACATAATCTTCGTTTTCTTCTAAATTGTCAATATCACTAGATAATGTAATTCCTTCTAGGAATTGGCTTAATCCATTTTCTGCTTCTTCCTCTTCAAATTCAATTGCAACTGTTAAAAATTCGTCTAAGTTTTCTATTCTATTTTCTGCCTCAATTGTATTTTCTAATTCTAATGCCTTTGTATAACCTGATTTTTTTAGTGTTTCTTTTATTAATTCAGATACTGATAATTCATCTTTTTTAGCTCTTAATTCTTCTATTGCATTTACAAATTCTCTTGAATTTAAAAATACTCTATTTAATCCAAATTCGTCTGCTCTTTTTATTATTTCATACATTGAAATTTCAGTTTCATTTGAAAGTGCTTCTATTTTGTCTAAACTTGTTTTTCCTATTCCACGTTTAGGCTCATTTATTATTCTGCGCAAACTTAGATTATCATTTGGATTTTGTATTAATCTTAAATATGCAATTGTGTCTTTTATTTCTTTTCTTTCATAGAATTTTAGTCCACCTATAATTTTATATGGTATATTTTCTCTTCTAAATATATCTTCTATACTACGCGATTGAGCATTCATTCTATATAGTACGGTAAAATCTGAATATTTATAGTATTCTTCTCTTTTTAGTTTATTAATTTGCTCCACTATAAAGTTTGCTTCTTCATATTCATTGTCTAATCTTGAAACTGTTGGAAGGTGCCCTCCTTTTTGTTCTGTCCATAGATTTTTTTCATATTTTTTTTCATTGTGTTTAATTACTGCATTTGCAGCATCTAATATCGCTTTTGTTGATCTGTAATTTTGTTCTAGTTTTATTATTTTTGTTCCTGGAAAATCTTTTTCAAAATTCAAAATATTTGTTATATCTGCACCTCTAAAAGAGTATATTCCTTGGTCGTTATCTCCTACAACAGTAATATTTCCATATCGTCCTGATAATAATGTTATTAGTGTAAATTGTGCTTTGTTTGTGTCTTGGTATTCATCTACTAGAACATATTTGAATTTTTCTGAATAATATTCTAGGACATCTGGATTTTCTGTTAGTATTTGTATGGTTGAATTGATTATATCATCAAAATCTAAGGCATTGTTTTCTTTTAGTTTTCTTTGATACATATCATATACTTCTGCAATTTTTTCTTTTCTTAGTTCATTATTTGTTCTTAATTTATATTGCATTGGTGTTAGCATTTCATTTTTGCTGTTGCTTATTTCTGATAAAACACTTCTGTCTGTGAAGATTTTATCGTCTAAGTTTAGTGCTTTAATGCACTGTTTTACTAGTGTTTTTTGGTCAGATGTATCAAATATTATAAAGTCTGAATTAAATCCTAATCTATCTATATATTTTCTAAGGATTCTTATACAAATTGAGTGAAATGTTCCCATCCACATATCATTTGCATTTTCTCCAATTAGATTACTTATTCTTTCTTTCATTTCACTTGCTGCTTTGTTTGTGAATGTAATTGCTAAAATGTTCCAAGGTTTAACTTGTTTTTTTTCTATTAAGTATGCTATTTTATGTGTTAATACTTTTGTTTTTCCACTGCCTGCTCCTGCAATTACAAGGCAAGGGCCTTCTGTTTCAAGTACTGCTTCTTTTTGCTTGCTGTTTAAGTTTTCTAATAAATTCATCAATTTTTCCTCTTTCTTATATTATATCTAAAATATATTTTTCTGGTTCTACATTTTGCTCGGTTATTCTATATGCTTTTTTTACTTCTTCTATTGCTTGTTGGCCTTTTTGTTCATCATTTGAATGAATATATGCTAATACTTCTCCTTCTTGCACTTTATCTCCAATTTTCTTTTCTAGCCATATTCCTACACTATAGTCTATTCCATCTTCTTTTTTTACTCTTCCAGCACCAAGGTGAACTGATGCTACACCTATTGCCTCAGCATTTAATTTTTCTATATATCCTGATTTTTCACTTTTTAATGGAATTATATATTTTGCTTTTTCAAATTTTTCTGTATTTTCAATATAACTTACATCTCCACCTTGGTTTTGTACAAGTTCTATGAATTTTTGATATGCTTTTCCGTTATTTATGTTTTCCATTATTTTATTTTTGTTTTCCTCTATGTTATCTCCTTCTCCTGCTAGCCTAATTATTTGGCTTCCTATTCCAAGTATTATTTCTTTAATATCGCTTGGCATATTTCCTTTTAAACATTCTATTGTTTCTTTTATTTCAAGAATGTTTCCTACTGCTTTTCCTACTGGTTCATCCATGTTTGTAAGTACACATACAGTTTCTCTATTTGCTAGAGTTCCTATGTCTTTCATGATTTTTGATATTTCTCTTGCATCTTCTTCTGTTTTCATAAATGCACCACTACCAACTGTTACATCTAATACTATTTTTTCTGCTCCTGCTGCTATTTTTTTGCTCATAATGCTTGATGCAATAAGTGCTTTATTATCTACACATGCTATTGCATCTCTTAGTGCATATAGTTTTTTATCAGCTGGTGCTAAATTTGCGGTTTGGCCTATTACGCTTATTCCTATTTTTTTTACATTTTCTATGAATTCTTTTTTATCTACTTGTGTATTATATCCTGGGATTGATTCTAGTTTATCTACTGTTCCGCCTGTAAAGCCAAGTCCTCTTCCAGACATTTTTGCTACTGGTATTCCAAGTGATGCGATTATTGGCATTAAGACTATTGTTATTTTGTCTCCAACTCCTCCTGTTGAGTGTTTGTCTACAACAGTCTTTCCAAGTGATGATAAATCTAGTATTTCTCCTGAATGTGCCATTTCTAAGGTTAGATTTGTTGTTTCATCTTTTGTCATACCATTTAAGTATATTGCCATAACAAGTGCTGCTGCTTGATAGTCTGTAATATTCCCTGCAACATATTCCTTAATAAAATACTGTATTTCTTCCTTACTAAGCTCTTTTTTATCTCTTTTTTTTGCAATTATTTCTTGTATATTCATTTATTTTCCTCCATTTATATAAAATTTTTTATGAATGTTTTTCTATGAATTGGCGTTGCCCCATATGTTTTTAAGGCTTGAATGTGTTTTGCTGTTCCGTAGCCTTTGTGGGATGCAAATCCATATTGTGGGTATATTTCATCATATTCTTGCATTATTCTATCCCTTGTAACTTTGGCAATTATTGATGCTGCTGATATGCTATAAATTTTGGCATCTCCTTTTATTATTGATGTATAAGGAATTTTGCAAGTATCTATATGTTCTAAAGCATCAACTAGAATTCTTTCAGGTTTTACTTTTAAGTTTTCTATTGCCATATGTAAGGCTTTTTTTGTTGCATTTAGGATATTAATTTCATCAATTTCCTTTTGGTCAACAATTCCAACTGCCCAATCTATTGCTTCTTCTGTAATTTGTTCATATAGTTTTTCTCTTTTTTTCTCTGATATTTTTTTTGAATCATTAACACCTTCTATAAAAGAATCAGGTTTCATTATAGCAACTCCAACAACAACAGGTCCTGCAAGAGGGCCTCTTCCTGCCTCATCTATTCCTGCTATATATCCAACTCCATTGATATGCAAATTATTTTCAAACTCTTTTAAACAATTTAATCTTTCAATTTCCTTTTCCTTCATTTTTACTCCTACATTTCAGATAGCTTATATTTTCCCTCTATGCCAAGTGAATAAAACACTTCCTCAGTATTATAATCCACTACATAAAACTCCTCTTCATTAATTTCAACATCTTTAACACCATTATTTAGCAAATCTTCTTTACTCAAAATATAAAACTCTGGTTCTTCAACTGTAGTCAAAGACTCCTTTAATCCATCTGAAATTTTAAATTCACTCTCATTATTCTCAATATCCAACTTTGTACCAACCAAAGCATTATTCTCTGTATCAACAATATGCTTATTCTGCACATTAGTAATTGTACCCTGAATGGCAAGCATAGTAGCCTTAATATCCTCACACCTCTGCTTATACAAATATTCCCTAGCATAATTAAATCCCAAAACACCAATTATACCTATAGAAATAACAATCACCAATAAAGCCACAAGCACAATTCCACTACCCGATCTCATTTCACACTTCATTCCCTTCAATAAAAAATCTTATTCTATTATATATGTATCTTCCAAATTTTTCAATACCGAACTCCAAAATATCTGCAAATTCCTACACCTCCCCAACAAAAAAAGGCGCCCCCAGCGCCTTTCCCCAGCGAAAATTTCCCTCCCTAGAAAAATTTTCGCCCTATACCTGTTAAATTTAATTACCCTAAAACTACCTCCTGATATTTTTCAACTACATCGCCTGTAATTTTAGATATTTATGCAAACGGTCAACAAAACAGTTGTTACTAAAAAATTTCGAGCCAGTACCATTATCACACATTGCCCAAGTTCAAACCTAGCCTCAATCCCAAGCCGACCTAAGGTCCGGCTGGGGAGTGCTGGCGGTTACGAGGCTAGTTATCTACTTATTTCTTATTATACTTCTCCGCTACCTGAATCAGCTACAACCGCTGGGATATCAGACCTTAGAGAAACTACACAGCGCAAAGGCAACTCATTGACGAACGAATTGCCAATGGAAAAGAACAAGAAGTCGAAGGAGAACGCAGTGCCTTCATCCACAGCCCCTGGGCCGAAGTTAGCATAATCAGAGAGCGCATAGACCCCACGGGAAGCCAGCCAGTACAAATAATTGTTTGAATCTCCAAATATTAAGTTTTTAGTTGTGGTTGTTATTGTATGGCTTGTATCGCTTGCATTTGCATCATTTACCAAATATGTTCCATCATCTGATAAGTGGTAATAATATCCATCTACTGGTATATTTCCTAGTACACTTGCATCTGTTGTTCCTTCTGGGCAACTTGGTGTGAAATATTTTTTGGTGCCATCTATTACTCTTGCATTATTTTGTATATCTGTCCATATATCTCCATAACTTGAACCTAAATCTGAGATTTTTGTGCCCTCTGGAACAGTATAATATACCAATGTTCCAGAATTATCTTTTCCACACATTCCTGCTGGGGCTGTATATTGTAAACATGCGTTTACATCTTCTATTGTCATTCCTCTTGCATCTGTTCCATATATTTCTTTACACATTCTATTTATTTCATCTACTGCATGATTATATGGTTGATAGCCATACATTCTTATTTTTCCTGTTGTTGGTGTTTGGGTTGTTAGTAATAATGTTTCGTTTGTTCCATTTTTATTACTATCTTCCACTCCTAATACTACCCATTTTGTTTCACTATCTTTATGTATAGTTTGAACTCCTAAATCTGTTGCCCAGCTTTGTCCATCTGTCTTTGCTTGAGCTATTCCACTTTTTTCTTCACTTATACTAGAACTTCCTGTTCCTGTTTTTGTGTAATTTACTTTTTGCCCTATTGTTAAGCTTGTATTACAATGCTCGCATTTGATATTATCTCCTGTCCTTACCCAGTTGTGAATTTCTGGTATTGATTCTACCCCTGCTAAATAATCTTCAATCGAATCATACTTCTTTCCATTAATCTCAATTTGACTCATATTGCTTTCTTCTTCATATGCTGTTTTGTACTTATCCCCTGCTGTTTTGGCAGTTCCGAAGTAAATCACTTTGGATTACTACTTGCACCACTACTCCCACTAAAATTAACATCACTATTATTGTGATTATCAACGCTATTAGCGTTATTCCTTTCTCTCTTCTCATTTACCTCTCTCCTATCTCTAATATTTTTTTGCACACCAAAACAAGAGATGAGTTTACCCATCTCTTGCGTGTATGTTCAATAAAGCATACTGTAATATGCCTGCTTTATTTCCTATATTATTTTTTTCTCTCTGCCCATTTTTTATTTTGTAGAATAATTGTGTGTACAGCCCCAAGGGTTTTAGCTATTTTGTTCATCATCTTTTTCTCCTTTGCTTTGCCTTTTTCTATATTTTATACTAAAAAAATATTTTTTACAATAGTTTTGGTGAAATATAGCAAATTCCCCTAATTTTTATTTTAAAATCCAGTTTTTCAATAAATTTTTAGCTTTTTTTATTTAGAACCCTCTTTAATAGCTCTAATCCTACAATTACTGCTCCACCTATTATAAAGAAAACTATGCTAAAGTTTGAGAAGTTCATTGCTGGTTGTGGTGTTTCTAGTGTTGCTGGGCCTATTATAATTGAATAGATAGAACCTATCATTAACCCCAAAATTGCATAAACAGTTTGTGAACGATGTTTTTCTAAGCATTTTCTTGCAACTTTTGCAAAAGCCATTAGCCCTGCAATTATTCCTAAACCAAATATCACTAAACTTGGAATTACTGAAAAATCAAAGTGCATAAATGCTTTAATATTATTCATTATAGGTATGTATATTCCAAATATGAGTAACATTGTTGAACCAGATATTCCTGGCAATATCATTGCTGAAATTGCTACCATTGCAACTAGGAAAATATATATTGCTGTTCCAAGATTCAATGTTTGTAAATTACTTACATTAATACTTGTGTTTGTGCTTATAACAGTTATAACTAGGGCAATTCCTAAAACACCCCAAATAATGTTTTTATATTTTCCTTTTATTGATTCTAATTCCTCTTTAACAACAAGTGGTATCGCAAAAATTATAAAGCCCAAAAACAATGAACTCATTTCGTATATTTTTGTATTGAACAAGTCTGATAATATGCTTGCTGCTAGTAAAAATCCTACTGCCCAGCCAATTAAAATTTTAAATAAATATATTCCTGCTTTTTTCTTTGCTTCCCAATTTCCTCTAAAAATATCATCTAATGCTTTTATGAAATCATCATAGAATCCTAGTATAAATGCAACAGTTCCACCAGATACCCCTGGAACGCTATCTGCTAATGCCATACAAAAGCCATTTATGAAACGTATTGCTAGTTCTTTTATTTTTTTCATATTTTTTCCCTTTCATATGAGCCAGTATAATTGTACTGGCTCATTTTTTATTATTAATTATAATCTACAACATCAATCCAATTCATTAAGAAAGCTCTTTCTTCTTCACTTGCTTTTGAAAGGTGTGCTGCAGCAACAATTGGTATCCATTTTTGAATTAATCTTTTTTCTGTATTTGACTTTTCTGAAAATTTGTGCAAATAGATTTCAGCTTCTTCCTTTTTTCCAGCTAAGTTAAATAGTAAGAATGTCCTTGCAGCATCTGCTGCTCCATTTCCTTGTGTTACATGTGCCCAGTCAATTACATATGGTGTTCCATCTGTTTTTATTATTATATTACTTGGATTGAAATCTCCATGGCATATTTGATTGTTTTTTGGCATACTTTCTAATCTTGTATTTAAGTCATATTTCATTGTAGCATTCAAGCCTGTTTCTGCTATTTTTCTTTGCATTTTGTCCTTTAATTTGTTAAGCATTGGAGCCCTTTGTGCTAATACTTTTAATTGCAAGTTAACAAATAACTCCATGTATTCTTCTAATTTTTCTGGGTTTTCATCCATAATTTCTTGTAAGCTTCTTCCTTCAATATGTTCTGAAACTAGTGCCCATCTGTCATCCATTTTTGTAACTTCAAGTAGTTTTGGTACATTTAGTCCAGTTTCTTCAACTCTTGCTTGGTTTAGTGCTTCATTTAAAATGTTTGATTTTGAATAATTTTCTACAAATAGTTTTATTGTTTTATCATTATCTCTATAAACTGTTTTTGTTTTTCTCTCTGCTATTACTTCCATTATCTTTCACCTCCGTAATATGCTTCTAAGAACATTTCTTTAATTTCTTCGATTAAAGGATATCTTGGGTTTGCTCCTGTACATTGGTCATCAAATGCTTGTTTACTTAGGTCATCTAATCTGTTTAAGAATTCCTGTTCATCTACTCCATAGTCTCTAATAGTTTTTTTGATTCCTATTTTTTCTTTTAATTCATCTATTGCTTTTATTAAGTTTTCTAGTTTTTCTTCGTTTGTATTTCCGCCTAAGCCTAGATAATCAGCTACTTCTGCGTATCTTTCTAGTGTGTGTGGATATCCATATTGTGGGAATGTTCCCATTTTTGTTGGTACTTTACTTGCATTAAATCTTAAAACTTTGTCTATCATTAAGGCATTTGCTACACCATGTGGTATATGGTAAAATGCTCCTAGCTTGTGTGCCATTGAGTGGCATACTCCTAAAAATGCGTTTGCAAAGGCCATACCTGCCATTGTTGCTGCATTTGCCATTTTTTCTCTAGCTTCAACATCCTGTCCGTTTTCATAAGCTCTTGGTAGATATTCGAATATTGTTTTTATTGAACGTAAAGCTAGACCATCTGTGTAGTCTGTTGCCATCATTGAGGCATAAGCTTCTAAGTCGTGTGTTACTGCATCAATTCCTGATGCTGATGTTAATCCTTTTGGTGCATCCATCATCATATCTGCGTCTACAATAGCCATTTTTGGCATTAATTCATAATCTGCAAGAGGATATTTTATTCCAGTTTGCTCATCTGTTATAACTGCAAATGGTGTTACTTCTGAACCTGTTCCACTTGATGTTGGTATTGCAATAAAGTATGCTTTTTCTCCCATTTTTGGGAAAGTATATATTCTTTTTCTTATATCTGAGAATCTCATTGCCATATCCATAAAATCAACATCTGGGTGTTCGTATAGTACCCACATGATTTTCCCTGCATCCATTGCACTTCCTCCACCAATTGCTATTATGCAATCTGGTTTGAAACCTTCCATTGCTTTTGCTCCTTCTTTAGCACTTGCAAGTGTTGGGTCTGGTTGAACATTGAAGAATGTAGTGTGTGAAATCCCCATTTCATCTAATTTATCAGTTATTGGTTTTGTATATCCATGTGTGAATAAGAATTCATCTGTAACTATAAATACTCTTTTTTTACCCATTACTGTTTTCAATTCATCTAGGGCTACTGGTAAGCATCCTTTTTTAATATATACCTTTTCAGGTACTCTAAACCAAAGCATATTTTCTCTCCTCTCTGCTATTGTTTTAATATTTAATAAATGTTTTACTCCAACATTTTCTGAAACTGAGTTTCCTCCCCATGAACCGCATCCTAATGTTAGTGATGGTGCTAATTTGAAGTTATATAAATCCCCAATTCCTCCTTGTGATGATGGTGTGTTTATTAATATTCTTGATGTTTTCATTACATGTGAGAATTTTTCAATTTTTTCTGTTTCAGTTTTTGCATTAACATATAGTGATGAAGTATGTCCAAGTCCGCCATCTTCTATTAGTTTTTCAGCTTTAGCAACTGCTTCATCAAAGTTTTGCGCTCTATACATTGCTAATACTGGAGATAATTTCTCATGTGCAAATTCCTCAGATAAATCAACACTTTCAACTTCACCTATAAGTATTTTTGTGTTTTCTGGAACTGAAACTCCTGCAAGTTCTGCAATTGTATGTGGTTTTTGACCTACAATTTTAGAGTTTAATGCTCCATTTATTATCATTGTTTTACGTACTTTATCTTTTTCTTCATCATTTAGGAAATAGCATCCTCTATCTATAAATTCTTGTCTTACTTTGTCATATATACTGTCTAATACTATTACAGATTGTTCTGAAGCACATATCATTCCATTATCAAATGTTTTTGAATGTATAATTGAGTTTACAGCTAAAAGTATATCTGCTGTATCATCAATTACTGCTGGTGTATTACCTGGACCAACTCCAATTGCTGGTTTTCCACTTGAATATGCAGCTTTTACCATGCCTGGTCCACCTGTTGCCAAAATAGTATCAGCTTCCTTCATTATAAGGTTTGTAAGTTCAAGTGATGGAACATCTATCCAATCTATTATTCCCTCTGGTGCTCCTGCTTTAACTGCAGCTTCTAAAACTACTTTTGCTGCTGCTATAGTTGAATTCTTAGCTCTTGGATGTGGGCTTA
>OLPF01002664.1_pt1 | contig 11092 bp, 9 predicted proteins | sample 1673121 | NCBI WGS metagenome assembly OLPF01 (sample SAMEA3136756, study PRJEB25190) | human gut metagenome | reverse complement strand
GGGATTCGAACCCCCGTAACCGGCACCAAAAACCGGGGTCCTGCCGCTGGACGATGCCCCAAAGCATAGCCGACGCTCCAAAGGCGCGCTCGGCCCACTCAGTGTACCTAATCGCTCAACGCATCGCAAACGCCGTCGAGGAGTTGCACGGCAAGCGCCTGTGCATCGCTTGAGGTGAACGATCCGTATCTCGTGATCCCCGTAAGCTCAAATCGAATGAGCGTTGGCCGCGTGGTGGAAGCAGCGAGTGCGGTACGAATGCGCCGCGATACATTGGGGCAGTCTGCCAGCACGATGGTCGCGCGCGGTGCGGCATCTTCGGGAAGCTCCGAGCTCGCGAGCTCGAAAATCATATCGACGTCGTCGGGCGCTTCGCTGTCGCACAGCTGCATGCCGCTGCCGTCCGTCGTCGCAGTGGCGATGTTCCACATGCGCGACGCGACGTTGCGCGCGATGGGATCCACGCCCATGACGGCGATTCGGTTGCGCTCGAGCACGCTTGCTGCGCGCGCGAAACCGGTGCGCTCCTCGGCGTTCACGACGGGCGGTTTGCCCTCCCACACGTGGCGCAGCCGGTGGATGTAGTTGAAGGTGTCCTGGAAGGCCATGCCGTCGGCAAAGAGCCCTACGTTCTCCTGGAATTGCTGGAGGGCCGCCTCGGTGTGCGGGCCGAACGAGCCGTCTGCGCGCCCGCACGAGAAGCCCAGGGTGTTGAGCGCGTGCTGGAGCTCCATAACATCGGCTCCATGGAAGTTAGGCAGGCGCAGGTAGAGGGTGCGGTCGCCGAGCGCGTACGAGGCGTCGACGAGAGCGCTCCAGCACGCGGTGTCCACGGTATCTCCCGCATCGAGTTGCATGTTCGCGCGGAACTCCTGAACCGCTTTTGCGGTGGCGGGGCCGAACTCCTGAGCCTCAAGCTCTGTGGCATCGATGGTGTAGCCCAAGCGGGTGAGGCGCGCCTGCACGTCTTCGACGGCCGGTCCCTGCATACCCGAGGTGATTGCTTCCATGCTGCTTCTTTCTATATGCTTGCCCTGCGCCGGCGCTGCGGCGTGGTTTCGTTGGTTCATCTTCTTTGTATAGTCTATCAAGTTGCGCGCATCGCTGCCCGCGAGCGTGCTTCCGCCTGAAAAACATCGGAATGGTAGATGGATTGTCGACATTTACTTGGCATGATGATAGCGAATACCTTGGCAGGGCGGTGTCGCGCCAGGGATGTATTGGGTCCGACATGGGGTTGATGGGAATGGGGCCAGAGCAGCGACTGCTTATCGTGGACGATGAGCTTTCGATCGTGCAGATGCTTGAGGAGTTCTTCCGCATGGAAGGGTATGAAACCGTGTGCGCGCAAAACGCCGAGGAGGCGCTTCATGCGGTCAACCGCAGCTTGACGGAGGAGCACGCCGGGATCGACCTCGCCTTGCTCGACGTGAACATGCCCGGCATGGACGGGTTCGAGCTCTGCCGCCGTATTCGCGAGCATCTTAGCTGCCCGATCATTTTCCTTACGGCGCGCGTGGAGGACGTCGACCAGCTCGACGGGTTCGCTGCCGGTGCCGACGATTACGTGCTCAAGCCGTTCTCGCTCGAGGTGCTGGGCGGCCGCGTGCGCGCGCATCTGGCGCGTGAGGCGCGGCGCGGCGCGTCGAGGCCGCAGAGCGTTCGCATTTTCCATGACCTCACGATCGATTATGCAGAGCGTACGGTCGAGGTCTCGGCCCGGGACGCTCGTATCTCGCTTGACCTTACGCGCACGGAGTTCGACATCATCGCGCTGCTGAGCAAGAACCCGGGGCGCGTGTATGACCGCGTGCACATCTACGAGCAGGTATGGGGGTGGGGCGCAACGGGCGACCCATCCATCGTTCGCGAGCATGTTCGTCGAGTGCGCAAGAAGTTTGCGGAGGCGGGAGTGGATGGCGAAGTCATCGAGACGGTGTGGGGCGTTGGCTATAGGTGGGCTGCGCGATGAGCGGAAGACAAGACGATAGGCTGCGGGAACAGTGCCATGCAGAGCAGGCAACGGCTTCTGCCGCCGGTGATTCGCAGCGCGGAGGCCGTCTTCGCCGCCTGCGCGACCGGCTGCGGGCTTGGTGGCGCAACCCATCGATCATGCGGGCGTTTTTCGTGTATGCACTCGTGTGGCTCGTGGCGGCCAGCGCGGTGACGCTCATTGCCATCGACGCGCTCATGGAGGTGTACTACCGGGTGTCGGAGGAGCACCGGTCAGAGCATGTCGAGGTGAACGCGGGGCCGTACATCTACGACGCGCAGACCGATGAGCTGTTGCGAGCGACGCCCGTATACCTGCAGGATTTCTACGAGCAGGTCGTGTTCGTTGCGTTCACCAACTCGGCGCAGAACTATTCGTCCGCGGGTGTCGTGGCCGGAGGCTGGAATCGCGACATGCAGGTTGTGGACGCGACGATGGAGCTTCTTCGCAGCGATCCTTCGTACCATGTGTCCGATTGGGGCGGAAACTATACCGAGGACGATTACCTTCAGACCGACGGCACTCCATACGATTCCGAGGCCACGGTGAGCGTGAGCGACCTTCCCGCGTACGACGCGCGAGAGCGTGCCGAGCGCTTGCAAACGGTTGAGGAGTTCGCGAACACGAATCTCGGCGAAGATGTCGTGCTCTCGAATGTCGCTTACTACGTGTCGCTCGACGAGGCGAGTTACCTCACCTGGATTGACTGGACGCTGCGGCTGGTGGCGGGCGTGGGGGTGCCCATCGTTGCCTTTGGAGGCCTTGCGGTGCTGCTGTTCCGCCGGTTTTATCGGCGTCACATTGAGGGCCCGCTTTCCGTGCTGGAGGCGGCGGCCGACCGCATTGCACGGCAGGATCTCGACTTTCAGATTGGCGCTGTGCGCGGGCGCGAGCTGGGGCGCCTCGGAGCGGCGATGGAGGGCATGCGGTCTTCGCTGCTCGCCACCCAGCGCGAGCTATGGCGCACGGCCGAGGACCGCAGGCGTCTTAACGCCGCGTTCGCCCACGATCTGCGCACGCCGGTGACGGTGCTCAAGGGAACGCTCGAAATGGCGCGCATAAAGGCCGACCGTGCGGGAAGTGGGGAGGACGTGCGCAAGACGCTCGACACGCTTTCCGGCCAAGCCGATCGCCTGGAATCTTACGCGCAGCTTATGAGCCGTGTTACCAAGCTGGAAGATCGCGAGGTCATGCGGTCGGCATGCGCCCCATCCGATGTTGCCCGCGTTCTCGAGCGCCAGGCGGCGGGCTATGTCGCCACGCGCGGGAACGGCTGCAAGCTGCTCTTCTCGTTGGGCGACGGCATGCGCGCCGCCGGGGCGGGTGACGGGGGTGCCGTCGGCGCGGGTGTCGAGCACGCCGCTGGGCCGTGTCTCGAGCACGCCGCCGCGCCGGATGCCGGGCACGCCGCCGAGCCGTGCCCCGAGCCCCTCTCCATCGATATGCAGTTGGTTGAGGAGGTGCTGGGCAATCTGCTGGGCAATGCCTGCGACCATGCGCGATTGAAGGTGGCGGTGAGCGTTGATTTGCTGCAGCCCGAGCAGGGCTCGCTCGCTGCGGGAGCGCGCGGCGACGTGCGCTTGGAGCTTGTGGTCACGGACGATGGCCGCGGGTTCACGGCGGAGGCGCTGCACCACGGGTGTGACCCTTTCTACAGCGAGGCCAAATCGGCCGAGCATTTCGGCTTGGGGCTCAACATCGCGCGCACGCTCGCGCGCTTGCACGGTGGTGCAGTTGAGCTGGGAAATCTTGAGGGCGGCGGTGCCTGTGTGACGGCTACGTTCGCCGTGGATACGAACGAGGAGAACCGATGATGGAGCAGGTGGAGAATCGTGCTCCGGGCATCCCACAGGCGCCCGGATCTGCTCGCGCGGCAGCGGGGTTTGAGGCGGGAGCCCCTGCGGCCCTTCGGCGCAAGCGGGTCATCGCGATTGCGGTGCTGGTTGTCATGGGTGCGTTGCTCGGCATTGCCTGCTGGCGCTACGTGCCCGGTGCCGTCGCGTGGCTCATGGATGCCCGGGCAGTGCGCGCCTTCGTGGACCAATGGGGCGTGCTGAGCCGCCTTGCGATGATCGGCATCAATATGATCCAGGTGGTGCTCGCGTTCCTTCCGGGTGAGCCCATCGAGCTCGCGAGCGGCTATGCCTTCGGTTTCTGGGAGGGCACGGCGCTTTGCCTGGTGGCGAGTGCGCTCGCAACAAGCCTGGTATACTGGGCCGTTCATCGCTGGGGTTGGCGCATCGTGGGGCTTTTCTTCGACCGCTCGATGCTCGACCGCTTCTCGTGGCTGCGCGACGAACGCCGGCTCGAGCTCGTTATGTTCATCGTTTTCCTGATTCCGGGTACGCCCAAGGATTTCCTCACGTACTTCGCCGGCCTTACCCGAGCGCGGTTTCTTCCGGTCCTGCTCATCACCACGGTGGGTCGCATCCCCTCGATCGTCACGTCGACGGTTGCGGCATCGTCCTTTGGCTCGGGCAATTATCTGGTTACGGGCATCTCGCTGGCAGTCGCCGTGGTGCTAGCGCTTGCGGGCGTTCTTGTGAGCCGCCGTCTGCGCTAAGCATGAAACGCAGACACCCGGTGTTGACGCGTCAAAGTGCAGGTCGCGGAAACTCGAGCGGTCCGTCTACTCAGAAATGAAACGCAGACACCGGGTGTGCACGATTCATCCTCCGTCGTGTGAGGCATCGATCCCCACGCGACCCACGCGCTAGCTGAGGCGTTCGACGAAGAAATCGGCCATGGAAAGGAGCAGCTTGCGGCAGTCGTTTTCGAGCTCGATGCCAGAGAGCTCCTCCTTGGCGCGTTCGGTCAGGCGGAGGGCATAGTCGTGGGCAAAGGCGATTGACCCCGTCTCGTCGAAGATTTTCACAGCGCGTTCGAGTAGGGCGGCGTCTTGGGTGCCGCTGCGCAAGATTTCAACAAGCTCACGCCGGGTCTCGGATTCGGCGTGCTCCAAGGCATGAACGGCTACAAGGGTCCGCTTGCCCTCGGTGATGTCGTTGCGGAAATCCTTGTCGCCCGCATCCCCCACAAGGTTCAAAAGGTCGTCTTGGATCTGGAAAGCCAGGCCGGTGGCCAAGCCAAAGCTGCGCAAGGCTTCTACCTGTTGCTCGCTTCCTCCACCCGCCATCGCTCCCACCGCGAGCGGCACGGCGCCGCTGTAGTGCGCGGTCTTGAGCGTTGCCATGGTGAGGTAATCCTGAACCGTGAGGTCGAAGCGCTCGTTTTGCACCCAGCCCAGGTCGAGCGCCTGCCCTTCGACGGTTCGCTGCATCATGGCGGTCAGCTCGCCGAGTACGCGGAGCTTGAGGGGGGCGTCGAGCGCTTCGTCGCGGAGCACGGCGTCGGTGGAGAGCGTGATGTCGTAGTCGCCGCAGTTGATGGCGCGGCCTACGCCTTCCGTGAGGTACATGCAAGGCTTGCCGCGCCGCAGCTGGCCTTTGTCGGCGATGTCGTCGTGAATGAGGGCCGCGCTCTGGAAGTGCTCGATCGCTGCCGCGGCGCTTCGGGCGCGAGCGGGATCACCGCCCACGGCGCGTGCCGCGAGCATGCAGATGAGAGGGCGGTGCCGCTTGCCGCCGTTTGCGGAAAAGGCGGCGAGCGGTGCGTACAGGTAGCGCTCAAGGTCCGCATGCTGGGTTTGTTCCGTAAAGAACGAATCCAGATATGCGTCCAGATCATGGTGGTGCTCGGCGAGGTATGCGGCGAAGGCGTTGGCCATAGTGCAAGCTTTCATTCGTGGTGCAAAATGGGACGGGGTTGTTTTGACTCATTGAGCCAAAACAACCCCGTCCCTAAATGACTTATTGGGCGGTGGCGAAGCCGTCGGGGTTCTTGGACTGCCAGTTCCAGGAGTCGCGGCACATGTCGTCGATGTTGTACTGCGCCTTCCAGCCCATCTCCTGCTCAGCCTTGGTGGCATCGCACCAGTTGGCTGCAATGTCGCCGGCGCGGCGCGGGCAGATCTGGTACGGCAGCTCCTTGCCACAGGCCTTCTCGAAGGCGTGGATCACGTCCAGCACGGAGGATCCGGTGCCCGTGCCCAGGTTGAAGATGCCCACCTCGGAGCGGCCGTTCATCCATTCAAGCGCTGCGACATGGCCGCAGGCGAGGTCGACCACATGGATGTAGTCGCGCACGCCGGTGCCATCGGGCGTGGGGTAGTCGTCACCGAAGACCTGCACGAACGGGCGCTTGCCCACGGCCACCTGCGCCACGTAGGGCACGAGGTTGTTGGGGATGCCCTTGGGATCCTCGCCGATGAGGCCCGAGGGGTGCGCTCCGATGGGGTTGAAGTAGCGTAGCAGCACGACGTTCCACTCCGGATCGGCGGTGTGCAGGTCCATGAGGATCTGCTCGATCATCCACTTGGTCCAGCCGTAGGGGTTGGTGGCGGGCTTCTTGGGGTCCTGCTCGGTCACGGGCGGGTTGTCCGGGTCGCCGTAGACGGTCGACGAGCTTGAGAAGATGATGTCCTTGCAGCCGTGCTCGCGCATGACATCAACAAGGGTGAGCGTGTTGCCGATGTTGTTCTGGTAGTACTCGATGGGCTTCTGCACGCTTTCACCCACGGCCTTGTAGCCGGCAAAGTGGATGACACGGGAGGGCTGCTCGGCGTCGAAGATCTTGGTGAGGGCGTCACGATCATTCACGTCTGCCTCGTAGAAGACAAGGTTTTCGGCGGCCTGGGGCCCAACGATTTCGCGCACGCGGTCGAGGGCAACGGGGCTCGCGTTGTAGAAGTTGTCGACCACGACCACCTTATAGTTGCGCTGAAGCAGCTCGACCACGGTGTGGGAGCCGATGAACCCAGCTCCGCCGGTAACGAGAACGCAGGTATCCTGGGGTGCAAGTGTCTGTGCCATGAAAGCTCCTCACGTTGGGTTTGCCTGAACGCGCTGCCCCTGCTTTGGTGCGCGATGTGCTCCCAAAAGTATAGCCGTTGCATGAAGGGCGAGTTGCGACGCATGGGAGGAGCGATGAATATCCCACTCGGGCCCCGGAGCGCGACGGAATGCGCTATCCTTATGCGGAGGGCGACATATAAACACACTTACATCGGAGCACGTATGTCACACCACGATCACGCATCCTCGTCTTGCGCAGACGGGGTGCAACTTCATCTATCAACCACCGTTCAGAGTGGCCATTGTCAGGCGACGGACATCCCTGCATCAGGCGATGGAGGCCGTGCGGCACGCGGCGAAGCGGCTACTGTCTCGCGGCGCTCCGCTCTCAAGGCCATGCTCGCCATGGCGGGCGCGGCGACGCTCTTCGCCAATCCGGTGCGCGCGTTCGCTAAGCCCCAGGCCACGCAGGAGACGCTCGACGCCTTGAGCGATGCTCAGGCGAAGTATGACGAGGTCCAGGCGCAGCTCGACGAAATCTCGACCCAGTATCAGGAGCTCAGCAAGCAGCAAGATGAGACGCTCAGCCAGATCGAGGATGTCGAGCAGCAGATCGTAGATACCGAGCAGCAAATTGAGGAAAAGCAGGAAGAGCTGGAAGAGAACCAGGCGCTGCTTTCCGACCGTGTTGCGACGAACTACAAAACGGGCGGTAACGAGGCGCTCTCGGTGCTGCTCTCGGCCACGACGCTCGACGACCTTATCTCGAACGCGTACTACCTCGAGAAGGTGAACGAGCAGGACCGCGCCGTCATCGCGCAGATTGAGCAGATTCAGTCGCAGCTTGAGGAGCAGAAGGCCCAGCTCGAGGAGCAGAAGGCCCAGCTCGAGGAGCTCAAGACCCAGCAGGCCGAGCAGCTATCGCAGATGCAGGCCAAGCAGCAGGAGACGCAGGAGCTTCTGAACAACCTCGATAGCGAGGTCAAAGACCTCATCGCTCAGCGCGATGCGGAGATTCTCGCCGCCGCGGAGGCCGAGGCCGAGGAGGAGCGCAGGCGCCAGGAGGCCGCGGCGTCGCAGAACCCCAATCCCCCGGTTCTGCCCGAGCGCGGAAGCGGTCAGGATTACAGCGCGGCGAGCGGGGCGCAGAAGCGCGTCGTCAATTCGTGCTACTACACTCCGTCTCCGGGTAGCGGCTATTGCGCGCTGTGGGTCTCTCAGGTGATGCAAAACGCGGGCTTTAGCCGCGTGCGAGGCAACGCGAACGATATGTATAACGCCTGGTGCACAAGCTCGAGCAAGGCGAACTTGCGGGTGGGCATGCTCATTGCCGTGTCAACGCACAGCCATACCTCGGCAGGGCGCATCTACGGGCACATAGGCATCTACATCGGCGATAACAGGGTCATGCATAACGTGGGCAACATCGAGACGCAGGACCTCGACTACTGGATCAGCTTCTACGGCACGACGGTGACGCCTCGCTGGGGTTGGGCGAACGGCATCAACCTCGCTGAGCGCAACTAGCAAGAGCTCCTCGTAGGGATTTTCGCGGGTTTTGGGGTTGGCCTTGGGGCCGACCCCTGCTGTTTTGGGCGTTTTTGAACGTTGCGGAGAAGTTCGAGGCTCGAGTCGGAAGGTTTTTGCGGACAAGCCGAGTAGACCCCGCTTACGCGTTACCAAAACCGCAGGTCGCGCTAATGTGAGCGAGGCGCTTACTCGGCGGGTCGCGAAAAATCTTCCGACTCGAGCCTCGAACTTTTTACTGCGTCCCAGCCGGGTCATTTTCATGTCGGATGGGAACCGGCCCGACCGTCTCTATCTCTTCTGCTGTTGCTGAACGAACTGATTGACAAGCTCGGTAATCTCGGCGAGCTGGCGTTCCATATCGGCTACCTGCCTTTCAAGGTCGCCGATGCGCTGATGGTTCTTGCGAATGCCCTCGCGGTTCAGGCGCGACTGCTCCTCGACCGGGTCGGGCATGTTCTCGCGGTGCTTGTCGCGGTTATAGGTCTCCTCGACGATGCGGCAGCCGTTGCGCCGCACCACGCGCCCGGGAATGCCTACGACGGTGCAGTTCTCGGGCACATCTTTTACCACAACGGAATTGCCGCCCACCTTGACGTTGTCGCCGATCTGGATGTTGCCGAGCACCTTGGCGCCGGCGCCCACCGTGACGTTGTTGCCAAGCGTCGGGTGGCGCTTGCCGCATTCCTTGCCCGTTCCGCCGAGCGTGACGCCCTGGTAGAGCACGCAGTCATCGCCAACCACGGTGGTCTCGCCGATGACGACGCCCATGGCGTGGTCGATGAAGAATCGGCGCCCTAGCTGCGCTGCAGGGTGAATCTCGACGCCGGTGAAAAAACGCGTGACCTGGCTCAGCACGCGCGCGGGGCCGCGCGCCCCGTGATTCCACAGCCAATGCTCGGGCGTGTGCATCCACTTGGCATGAAGGCCGGGGTAGGAGAGGAAGATCACGAAGTCGCTTTGGGCGGCGGGGTCGTGCGTCTTGACGGTGCCGATATCTTCGCGAATGGTGTCGATAAAGCTCATAGCTGCCCCTTTTGGCATGATGGCGGGCGTGCGGGCGAGATGGGGCGACTGCGGCAGAGCCTGTCCCATGTTCGGCCGGCGGCTCGGGGCGGGCGGCGCGAAGCCTGGGCGCCCGAGTGTTTTCGGTTAAGTATAGCGAATTACTAGGATTAAGAAACAGAGCTCGCGCCCTTCACGAGGTGACCTCATGCGAGGGGAAGTGTTTCTCCAAAAGCCGAGCGTTTTCCTAGGGCACATGCTCTCTTGCCGCGGCGTCTGTTAACAAATGGTCCCCGGACCCGCGCCCCTCGTTGCGTTATCCGTTAACAAATCACCCCCCCAGGCCCGCGCCCCTCGCTGTGCCATCCGTTAACAAATCGCTCATAAGCAAGAAACCTCTCGGTGACGCGTGTGAACGGAGTACCATAAAGGGCACGCGATTGCGCTCTGCGTTTGCGCACGGTTCAACGTTTCGATACGAGGGGAGCACCCATGGCAGCAGAGAAGAAGGATATCGACTGGGGTAGCCTCGGCTTCGCCTATCAGCCCACAGACTACAGCTACGTCTGCAATTACAAGGACGGCGCCTGGGAGGAGGGCGGCCTCACCACCGATCACACGCTCACACTCTCCGAGTGCGCGGGCATCTTCCATTACTGCCAGGAGGTCTTCGAGGGTCTCAAGGCCTACACCACCAAAGACGGTGACATCGTCTGCTTCCGCCCGGACCTCAACGCCTCCCGCATGGCCGACTCCGCCCGCCGCATCGTGATGCCGCCCTTCCCGGAGGACAAGTTCATCGAGGCCGTTAAGATGGTCGTCAAGGCCAACGAGGCGTGGGTGCCGCCGTTCGGCTCGGGCGCTACGCTCTACGTTCGTCCGTTCATGGTGGCAACGGGCGAGGTCATCGGCGTTGCGCCGGCAGACGAGTACCAGTTCCGCATCCTCGTGACGCCCGTGGGCCCGTACTATTCCGGTGGCGTTAAGCCCGTGGCCGTGAAGGTTCCCGAATACGATCGCGCAGCGCCTCATGGCACCGGCGCCATCAAGGCCGGCCTCAACTACGCCATGAGCTTGTATCCCAGCGTCCAGGCACATGCCGAGGGCTTCGCGGACAACATGTTCCTCGATCCTATGACCCACACCTTCGTTGAGGAATCCGGTGGCGCCAACTTCCTCTTCGTGGACCGGGACGGCACGCTCGTAGTGCCCCAGAGCCACACCGATTCCATCCTGCCGTCCATCACGCGCCGTAGCCTGGTGCAGGTGGCACGCGATATGCTCGGCATGACCGTGGTGGAGCGCCCGGTTGAGTTTGCCGAGGTCCAAGCGGGCGCGTTCGTCGAATGCGGCATGTGCGGCACGGCGGCGGTCATCAGCCCGGTGGGCAAGGTCGTGAACGGCGACGAAGAGATCGTCTTCGGCGAGGGCGGCATGGATCACGTGGGTCCGGTCATGCAGAAGCTGCGCGAGACGCTCACCGGCATCCAGGCCGGCGAGATCGAAGGCCCTGAGGGCTGGATCGTTAAGGTCGCATAGGTCGTTCATTCCCGGCGGAGGCCCCGCTTCCCAGCCCGAACTGCTGCGCGTTGGAAGCGGCAAAGAGCGCAGCGCCGCTGCACAGGCTGCCCAGAAGGATGTCACGCCATGTTCCCCATCCGCCGCGCCTGCGCAGCAGGCACACCGGAAGCAGCACCAGAAATGCGATGAAAAA
>OLPF01002662.1_pt1 | contig 11102 bp, 8 predicted proteins | sample 1673121 | NCBI WGS metagenome assembly OLPF01 (sample SAMEA3136756, study PRJEB25190) | human gut metagenome | reverse complement strand
CCTTAAGACATCGAGAATCACCCATCAAGATGTGGGTCAAATGGATATGTATGTGCGCATGTACGACGACCTGAAGCGAAGTGAAAGTGACAATCCGACTTTGGGCATAGTCCTGTGCTCCGAGACGAGCGAGACCATCGCGAGGTATTCTGTGCTGAACGGAAACGAGCAGCTATTTGCTGCAAAGTACAAGCTCTACTTGCCTGATGAAAATGAATTGAGAGCAGAAATAGAAAACCAGAAGACCATGTTTAAACTACAGCAGGAAACAGAGAGGGCGCAAGTCGGGGGCGAAGAGTAAAGATATCAGCTTCAATGCACTCGTTGCTCAGCACGCGCCCTTTGACGTCGATGCGCTTCTCATAGTGTGACCTATAAGAAACCACTTGGCGTGTTCGAGCAATGGGAAAGTTTCGCTAGCGTTGGCCTAGAACAAACGGAGAGCTCCATACCAGAGCTCTCCGTTTGTTTTGAACGACGCGGTGATGAGAGGGTGGGTCCTAGTTGATGCCGGCGTCGGCGAGGAGGGCCTGGCCGCCTAAGGTGATGGGGGCTGCGGCGCCGGCTTCTTCCAGGAAGCAGGTGGGGCGCAGGGTGGCGATGCGCTCGCCGTCTTCCATGCGCACGCGGGCCACCTGCATCTTCGTGCGCTCGGCCAACTCGAGCGGGGCACGGCTGAACGTGGAGAACATCAACGCGTCGGTGGCTTTGGCGACGCCAGCGGCAAACGTGCGGCGATCGGCCTCGCGCACGCGGTCGCGGTCGGCGTCGGTGGAGACCACCTCGAAGGCGTCGCGGGCGGGCATGAAGCCGTCCACGCAGCCGGTGACGTACAGGGCGCGGTAGCCGCAGCCGCACAGCTGCTCGTAGGAGCTGACGCGCACGGCGCGGACGTTGGCCTCGTGGGTGGGGAAGAACTGGGTCTCGCGGATCATGGCATACAAGGTCGGCGCGTCCTCGTCGCCGGCCAGTGTCGCGGAAAGCGTCGCGAAATCGCGCAGCTTGTCGGCGCCGAGGGCCGCCAGCAGGTTGTGCCCGCGGCGCCCCGCATGGGCGGCGATCATTGTGCGGCCGGCCTCGTAGCGCTCGGCCAGGCGCTCGGCTCGGGGGAAGGGCTCCGCTTCGCCGGCGGTGCGGGCGGCCACGGCCGCCTCCAGGGCATCCAGGATGCCGGCGTCGTGCTCGTCGCACCACTCCATCAGGAAGTGCCAGCCGTCGGAATAGGTGAGGTAGTTTCCGAAGCCCACCCACGCGCGCCAGGCGAACAGGTCATCCGGGTCGGCCAGCAGGTTCAGCGATGTGTAGGCCACAAGCGCCCGGGCGCGGTTCATGTCGCGCGGATCGCCGCCAAGGCGCTCGAAGCCCAGCGATGACACCATAAAGCCGCGGCGGACGAGCATTTGCTCGAAGGCGTGCGCCCACTGCTTGTTGGGGGCGACGACGCAGAGGTCGGATTGGGCCGCCTCAGGATTTTCGGCGTTCACGGCGAACAGGTAGCGCGTCAGCCCGTTGAATTCCTCGTCCGGCGTGTTCCACTTCACGGTGGCGATGTCGCGTATGGTTCCCTCGCGCTGGTCGGCCGCAAGCGCCTCCTCGTTGCCCGCGCGGACAACGGCATTGCAGAACGCGGTGACGTTGGGATTGCCGAAAGCGGTGTTCAGGGCGAACACGGTCACGTTCCGACGCAGGGTGTCGAAGGTGGCGAAACCCTCGGGGGCCGGGAAGCTCGTGGCGACGCGCACGGTCTCGTCCGGATTGCCGGCGACGATGAGCTGGTCGCGGGCGAGCAGGCACAGGCAGGTCTGCTGTGCGACGGAAAGGTTCTGGAAGTCGTCGGCGAGCACGAGAGAGAACCGCTGTCGCGCGCCGGCGCCTGCATCACTTTGCAGGTAGCGCCCGCAGAGGTAGGCCACCTCGTCTTCCAGCATGGCGTTCGTGGCACCGAGCAGGCGATGGGCCAGCTCCAGCGCGTCTTTCTCCTCGCCCACGGCCCAGTCGTCCTCGGGGGCGAGCGCGCACCACTGCTTCTTGATGTGGCCGAGCTCCGAGCGCAAGCGGCGGGCGGGAGTCCCCAGGGTCTTCATGTCCTCCAGGAAGAAGTTGTACTCGAAGGGCGCGAGCACGCGGGGGGTGCGGCCGGTGGCGGCGCGAGCCTCGGGCGTTTCCAGCACGGCAAGGCACACCTGCTGGGCGCAGGCCACGGTGATGCGGCCGGCGATGTCTTCCACGTCCTGCACCCCGGCGGCGGCCAGGGCGTCCACCAGGCGGCGACGCGCCACGCGGGCCGCCTCGGCCGTGGAGGTCTCGATGAGGATGTCTTCGGGGGCGCATCCGGCGGCCACGGCGGCAGCGGCCCGGCGCAGCAGCGCCTCGGTCTTGCCGGAGCGCGCGGGGCCGACGATTTTGGCCGTGCGACCGTCGAAAGCGGCGATTTCTGCCATCATGTCAGTCATGAGTGCCTCCTAATCGGCCAAGATGCCGCTGGTCGAGTCGAAATCGCGCGTGGAGCCATCGGCGTAGACGACCGTCCACTGGTCGAAGGCGAGGGCGAAATCGGCATCGGGCAGGGCGTACTTCTTCTGGATGTCCTCGCCCAGATGCGCCTCCTCGGCGATGCGCTCGGCCACGATTTCCTCGGCGGTCTTGTCAAGCTCGCCGCGTTCGACCTCTTCCAGGTCGTGGGCGATGCGGGCGCGCACGACGATATCGGCCGCTTCCTCGGCCTCAAGTGCCGCTTCGGCGGCCTCGGCTACCAAGGCGGGGGAGGCCATGAACGACTCCTCGGCGGCCTTCTCGGCGGCCTCGGCCTCGGCTGCGGCCGCCTCTTCGGCGGCGCGGGCCGCGGCGGCCTCGGCCTCTTTGCGGGTCTCAAGCGCTTCCATGCCGGCGGCGTACTGCTTCTCGTAGGAGGCCGCGGAAGGCAGCGTCACGGCGACGACGTCCTTGCCAAGCGCGCCGGCGTTCAGGGCCTCGCGCACGCGGCTCACCCACTTGCTCTCCTCGGGGTCGATGCCGCAGGTGGAATCCAGCCGCAGGCGCACCACGAGCCGGCCGCCCTGCAGCTCGATTTCCAGCCACGTGAACACAAGCTCGGGCTTGCCCTCCTCGCGCTGGCGGCGGTTGAAGATCTTCATCTGGTTGTCCACGGCGTGCACCTGGTTCAGCAGCCAGTGCTCAATGGAGTCGCTCCACAGCGCGTCGGCGCCTTCCACGGAGGAATCCAGGTACTCGCGGGCCCCCACGCGCACGGTCATGCGGAGGGTGTTCACCGGCTCGCCGTCGGCCGCCGGGTGGGTGCGCACCACGGGCGTTCCCAGGTAAGAGTAGCAGCGATCGATCTCCAATCGCAGCTCGTGATCGACGATCGACTCGTCCAAATCAAGCGTGAGGGCCATGGAAGGATGGGGCTTGCTCATCGTTGTCTCCTTTCGTCCTATCCTCTTCGTTATCCAGTATAGAGAGGCCTCGAGCAGGGAAATCATCCCATCGAGATGAGCGCGCGGGATGATTGCCGTCCCTTAAATCGGCCTGCTCTTATGATTGCGCGGCCTGCGCGGCCCATACCATTTTCAACCGTTGGGCAACAAAACATCGGTGGCCGCTCGACAGCGGAGGCGGATCTTCACCCCTCCACTCGCGAAGGCCGCCGACGCCGCCGAGGGCCGCCGGTGTTTTGTTGGAAAGCATCGAACGAAAGAGAGAGGAGGACCCATGGCTAAACTTTCACTGACTCGTCGCAGCTTCCTGAAGGCGGCCGCCGTCACGGGCGCTGCGAGCACTCTGAGCTTTGCCGTAGCACCGTCTGCGGCTTTGGCCGAGGGCGTCGACGAATCAGCTGGTGAGGTCAAGCGCATCCGTTCCTGCTGCCGCGCGTGCGGCAAATGCGAATGCGGTGTGTGGGTCACCGTGCAGGACAACAAGGTCATCAAGGTAGAAGGTGACGAGTCCAACGCACACAGCCGCGGCCACTGCTGCGCGAAGTCCCAGGCGTCCATGCTGGCGCTGTACCACCCCGATCGTTTGCGCTACACCATGAAGCGCACCAACCCCAAGGGCGAGGACGATCCCGGCTGGGTGCGCGTCAACTTTGCCGAGGCCATGGACGAGATCGGCGCCAAGTACAACGAGCTCATCGACAAGTACGGCGGAAAGTCGATCTTCTCCATGGGCGGTACCTCGCGCGTGTGGGCTCAGCCGCCCTACGGCACCCTGAAGTCCGTCTTCGGAACCCACAACTTCCATTCCGCCTACGAGATCTGCAAGGGCCCGCGCCACTTCGGCGGCGTGCTCACCGACGAGAAGGGCTCGCCGTGGATGGAGGTGGAGCAGGGCCCCATCGTGTACGTGCAGTGGGGTACCGCTTCCGAGTATTCCAACTACGACTCCACCAACCGTACCGTCGTGGACTGCTCGCAGCGCGCCTACAAGCACATTCTGGTTGACCCGCGCATGAGCCCGCTGGGCAAGGAGGCCGATCTGTGGCTGCCCATCCGCGTCGGCACCGATTTGGCCATGTCGCTCGGCTGGCTGAAGTGGATCGTCGACAACGACGCCTACGACAAGAACTTCGTGAAGCGCTGGTCCAACGGCCCGTTCCTCTACAACCCCGAGGCCGACGGCAAGACCTACAAGGGCTACTTCCTGGAAATGAACGGCGGCATCCACATGACGAGCCGCCTGCTCACCGAGGCCGACCTCGACCGCGAGTGGGTCTCCCAGTTCTGGGAGCCGGCGCCGGAGCAGTACTCCTACCGCCGCTTCATCTGCTGGGACGCCGCCAACGAGAAGCCGACCTACTGGGACGCCGAGGAATGCCAGTGGGAGGGCGAGAAGCACAAGATCCCGACCACCGGTACCTGGATCGAGCACCCCTACAAGCCCATCATCGCCGATGCGTGGCTGCCCGACCCCTCGAAGTTCGCCGACCCGGCCGACCCGGCCTACGACGCCTACTGGACCGGCGAGGGCAACGAGAAGGGCGCCAAGTCGAACCCGAAGGGCCTGCCGAAGGATCCGGAGCTGTGGCCCGACGGCGTGCAGGTCAAGCTCGCCAATGGCAAGATGATCGAGGCCAAGTCGGTCTGGCAGGAGTGGGAGCACAACCTGGAGGAGTACACGCTCGACCGTGTCTCCGAGATCACCGAGGTTCCCGCCGACAAGATCGAAGAGGCCGTGCGCACCTACACCACGCGCCTGAACCCGCTTCACGGCAACGGCGGCATCCACTACCAGCTGGCCCCCGACCAGACCGGACACGCCGTGCAGAACACCCGCGCCCTGCAGCTCATCGCCTGCCTCACCGGCAACTCCGACGAGCCCGCCGGCAACCGCGGCTCCTCGAAGGCCCAGGTAGACGGCTGCTGCGGCCGCGCCAACATGATCGTGACCGACCACGAGCCGGTCGACTGGGGCATTCGCGAGGGCATCGGCACCATGGAGCTCGGCAACACGCCGCGCGACCTTTCCGTGGAAGACCAGATTCCGCTGATCCAGAACTTCGTGAAGTACCTGCAGGACGAGAACTCCCCGCTCATGGAGCGTTACGGCAACCACATCCCCACTGATGAGGAGGCCCGCATCATCGCCATGCGCAAGGGCGGCGACTACAAGGGATCGCGTTCCTTCCCGGGTCTGAAGACCCCGTTCGAGAACAACGCGGACCAGATTTCCGCCGAGCGCTTCCCGCTGCTGCGCTTCTGGAACTCCTGGACCGACGCTTCCTCCATCTGGGACGCCATCCGCGAGATCGATTCCCCCTACAAGCTTTACGGCGGCATCTGCATGTCCGGCGACTTCATGAACCAGTCGAACCTGCTGGAGGCGTGGGACGCGCTGACGCAGCTCGACTTCTGGGTGGACATCAACCTGTGGTCGTGCCCGAACAACGGCACCGCCGACTACGTGTTCCCCTGCACCCACTGGTTGGAGACCAACACCGGCCGCGTGTCCCAGGGCGCCGGCGGCATCTTCGGCGCCGGCCAGCGCTGCGTCGAGCCCATCGGAGACGTGGTCTTCGACCCGACCTTCGTCGTGTGCCTGCACAAGTCCATGGGCGTGCCGTTCAACGATCGCGACCCCGAATACGACGAGTGGCTGAACCTCGACTACCATGACTTCATTCAGGCCGGCGGTTCGGTGGGCTATGAGGAGCAGGAGTACCGCGTGCTCAAGGACGCCACCGACTGGTGGAAGACCGAGGAGTACCCCGACGGCCCCGACTTCCCGCAGTACGCGGCGAAGTTCCAGGAAGAGGGCTGGTTCGACTGCCGCAAGTGGCATCCCGAGCGCTGGGGCACCTACCGTCGCTGGGAGATGGGCTACCGTCGCCAGCAGGCCGGCTACAACCTGTACGCCGCCGTGGACGAGAAGTGCGCCTTCGGCACCCCCACCGGCAAGGTGGAGATCTGGTCGACCATCTGCGAGTCCTACATCGGCGACACGGTAAGCGAGTCCTACGTGCTTGAGACGCCAGGCACTGCTGCCAAGGTGGGCGAGAAGACCCCGTACTTCGCCCAGGTGTGCTCCCCGGATCGCGACGCCTACGCCGGCGACATTCCGGACATCGACAAGTTCCCGCACTGGTTCGAGCCGAAGAACTCCCGCGTTCAGGCGCCCGAGTGGTACGACGCCAACCTGGTGGACGGCGCGTCCTACAACAGCGACAACTACCTGAACAAGCCCTACCACGGCATCGCCGGCGTGGGCAACGGTCAGGCGACCGACAACGGCACCACCGACAACCTCGAGGCCTACAAGCAGGCCGTGAAGGAGAACCCGGAGGCGACCTTCATCTGCACCTCCGGCGCCCGCCAGCCCGTCTACTTCCACTCCGAGCACCGTCAGCTGCCCTGGTGCCGCGAGCTGTGGCCGTCCCCGCGCTTCGAGATGAATCCGAACGACGCGGCGCGCCTCGGCATCGAGCAGGGCGACTGGATCTGGGTGCGCACCCCGTGGGGCGCTATCCGCGAGGTGGCCGATCTGTACTACGGCATCAAGGAAGGCACCACTAACGCCAACCATGCCTGGTGGTACCCCGAGATGGATCACGCCGCCCACGGCTTCGAGCTCGTCGGCATCAACTGCACCATGGACAAGTACGCCCAGTGCTGGATCTGCGGCGCCTCCCAGCTGCGCGGCAACCCGATGGTCGTCTACAAGGCCACCGAGGAGAACTCGCCGTTTGGCAACCCCGTGCCGTGCGATCCGTGGGGCAACGAGGCGATCACCAACGCCAACGACCCGCGTCTGAAGGAATGGCTGGCCAACGACCCGCGTCTGGACGACTCGAAGGTGGAGCTCACCTACGCGAGCGCGGATGCCAAGGGCCTGCAGACCTTAAGCCTCATCAAGGAATAGAAAGGAGGAAGATCAATGGCGAATTACGCGATCATCACCGATTTGAACCGTTGCACGGGCTGCCTTGCCTGCACCGTGGCGTGCAAGGCCATCAACGGCGTGGACGTGGGCAACTTCTGGATTAAGACGCTGCGCGTCGGTCCGCATCCCATTGAGGGCGGTTCCGGCACCTTCCCGGACGTGGAGATGTACTTCCTCCCCGTTCAGTGCCAGCACTGCGAGAACCCCGAGTGCGTGAAGGTGTGCCCGACCGAGGCGTCTCATGTCGCCGAGGACGGCACCATCCAGATCGACAAGGACAAGTGCATCGGCTGCCAGTTCTGCGCCATGGCCTGCCCCTATGGTGTGCGCTACCTGAACCAGACCGAGCGCGTTGTGGAGAAGTGCACGCTGTGCGAGCAGCGCACGAGCCAGGGCGAGCTGCCCCAGTGCGTGGCCCAGTGCGGCGCCCGCGCCCGCTTCTTCGGCGACCTCGATCAGGGCGTCGAGAACTTCGAGGCCCCGGCGCATCCGGACACCCCCGGCTGCCAGTACGACGACATGACGAAGACCCGCGTGAAGCTCAAGGACTACGTGGAGGCCTTTACCGAGAACGACATTCATCACCTCACCAACAAGGGCAACAACCCCAAGCTCATGTACTTGTTGCGCGAGGGCCGGAAGTGGAGGGAGTAACAACCCATGGAAATTCAGTGGCCCCTTATTCTCTTCACCTTCTTTAATTGCCTCGCCGGCGGCATCTTCCTGATGCAGGGCATCCTCACCCTGTCCGGCAAGGGCAAGGCCATGCAGCTCGCCTCCTGCATAAGCGCGATTGTGGCGCTCGCCATCGGCGGTCTGTCGGTGTTCTTCCACCTGCAGCATCCGCTGCGCATGCTGAACGGCTTCGGGCACATCACCTCCGGCATTACCATCGAGCTGATCTTCGTGATCGTGTTCGCCATCGCCGTGGTGCTGTACTTCCTCATGATGCGCCGTTCCGAGGAGGGCGTGGCCCCCAAATGGTGCGCCGTTCTGGCCATCGTCGTGTCGCTGGCGCTGCCGTTCGCGACGGGCGACTCCTACCTGATGAGCGCCATTCCCGTGTGGGACACCATGCTGCTGCCTCTGTACTACGTGGTGGCCACGGTGATGCTGGGCGGTCTGGCCGCCATGATCATCGCCGGCGCCACGAAGGCCGACGACGCGGTGAAGCTGTCTGCTACGGTGGCTTTCATTGGCGCGGTGGTGTGCGCCGTGGTGAGCGTCATCTATGCGGTGGCCATCTCCGGTATGGGCGCGAACTACACTGAGATGCAGTACTACTTCGATCCGACGCTGCCTGACGTGGCCATGCGCCAGTCCGAACAGATCACCGGCGCTATTCTGGCCGGCGAGCATGCCGTGGCCTTCTGGCTGGGCAATGTGGCTATCGGCTGCGCGGTGCCTGCCGTGCTGGCGGCCCTGGTGATGACGGGCAAGATTCCCGCCGAGAAGGCTCTGGCTGTGGCGGTGGTTGCCCTGGTGTGCGCCGTGATCGGCACCATCGTGTGGCGCGTGCTGCTCTACGAAGTGGCCGTGAACGCCCTCATCCAGTTCCAGTGGGCGCTTTAGCAAGAGGTTGAATGTGAGAGGGGTCATCTCTGGTCGGTTGGCCCCTCTTTGAAGACGAATGTTGGGCAGGGCGGCTTGACGTAACGGTTTACGCCCCGCAGGCGACGCAAGTAAACCGCCCTGTCTGTTTTGAAATGGCTTGCAAATAACGATTTTACGGTTGGAGGACGCGGCAACCGTTATCTGGAAGCCATTTAAGCAAAGAGTGAAGAGGAGACGCTATGGCTCAAGAGGAAAAGAAGGACGCGGCCGAGGCCAAGCGCGCACCTCGCGGCGGCATCACGCGGCGCGGGCTGTTCATCGGCGTGGGATCGACGGCGGCGCTGCTGGGTCTGGGCGCTTTGCGCTACGCGGGCCACAACCCGCTGAACCGACCGCCGGGAGGCACCGACGAGGCCCATCTGGTGAGCGGCTGCATCCGCTGCGAGCGCTGCTACGAGGCGTGCCCCCGTGAGGCCATCGTGCCGGCGAAAATCGAGGACGGGCTGCTGGGCATGCGCAGCCCCATGCTCGACTTCAACACGGGAAACTACTGCGATTTCTGCTACGAGGAGAACGGCGGCAACCCCTTGTGCGCGGCCGTGTGCCCCACGGCGGCCCTGGAGCTGCCCGCCAGCTACACGGTGGGCAACCCGGAGACCGGCGAGACGGGCGACATCATCATCGGTACGGCGGAGATCGATCCGCGCACGTGCTTGGCCTATCGCATGACCGGCTGCCGCGACTGCTACGACGCCTGCAACTACAGCGCCATCGAGCTTAAGGACGAGGGCGGCGCGAACCCCATTCCCTACGTCGTGGAAGACAAGTGCAACGGCTGCGGCGCCTGCCAGGCCGCCTGCCTGTCGCTGTCGTCCGGTTCCATCAAGTCCACCGAGCGCGCCATTGTAGTGCGCCCTATTGAAGCCTAAAGGGGGTAAGTTATGGCTCAGAAGAAGGAAACTACGGAAGCGTCCGTTTCATCTCAGGCTGCGGGCGTGAAGGGGAAGGGCTCTGCGAACGCGCTGGCCGCGAAGCTGAAGACGCGTCGGCTGCGCACGGCTGTGGGAGCCGTGGTGTTCGTCGGCATGGCCGCCGGGCTTGTCGCCGGCGTGAGCATGGGCACGATGTCCGGCTTCGGTTGGGACACGTTCTCGATGCTGTGCCCCTTGGGCGCGCTGGGCACCATGATCGCCACGAAGACCATGATTCCCCGCGCGGTGGTGTCGCTCGTGCTTATCGCCGCCCTCGTGCTCGTGTTCGGTCGCGCGTTCTGCTCGTGGCTGTGCCCGACCATGCTCATCGATCGCATCCGCGACTTCTTCCGCTCGCCCAAGAAACGCCGCGAGTTGACGGAGAAGAAGAATTCCGAGATCAAGGCCATCTCGCAGCAGGAGCTGGCGAGTTTGAAAGCCGCAAAGGACGGCTACGCCTGCGGCGCCTGCGGTAAGTGCCAGCCGGTTCATCACGGCAAGGTGGACTCGCGCCACGCAGTGCTCGGCGGCGCGCTGCTTTCCACGGCCGTGTTCGGGTTCCCGGTGTTCTGCCTCGTGTGTCCGGTGGGCCTCACGTTTGCCACGGTGCTCGTCATCTGGCGCGCCTTCGCCCACGGCGACGCGACCATCGGGCTCATTCTCATTCCGGCCATGCTCGTCATCGAACTGGTGGTGCTGCGGAAATGGTGCTCCAACTTCTGCCCGCTTTCGGCCCTCATGAACCTGGTCGGGCGCTTCTCGCGCACGTTTGTGCCTACCATTAATGATGAGAAGTGCCTGGAGACGGCCCGTGCCACCTCCTGCAGCAAGTGCGCCGAGGTGTGCGACGCCGACATCAACATCCGTCATCCGGAATTCGGTCTGCGCACCATGGCCGACTGCACGCGCTGCCGCAACTGCGTGGACGTGTGTCCTACCCGTGCCATCACGATGCCGGTGTTCGTCGGCAAGAAGGCGGGCAAGACCGTCGTGGAAATTCCCGATCCGGTCATGGACGAGCTGGAACCGAAGCTGGACTAGCGACTTGTTGGGGCGGCCCGCGGAACCCGTGATCACCGCCCGCTGCGCGCTTTATCCTCCTGCGAACGCGGCAAAAGAAACAGCGAAGATGACGCACATAAGTCGGTACCATCCCGGCATCGCTGCTGCTGACGTGGAAGCTGTTTCTTGACGGCCGCG
>OLPF01002658.1_pt1 | contig 11111 bp, 7 predicted proteins | sample 1673121 | NCBI WGS metagenome assembly OLPF01 (sample SAMEA3136756, study PRJEB25190) | human gut metagenome | reverse complement strand
ACTTCATCTGTAGAAATATGTACAAATTTATTTAATTCTATAGTATAATAAATATTTGTGGAGGTCATATATATGGCTGAAGAAAAGAAATCATTATTTCAAGAAATCATGGCTTATAACATGGAGGCTTATAAGGCTCATGACCAGGAAGCAAAGGATGCTTGCGGAGCTTTGATATCTGCTGCAAGAAATGCCCAAGTCGTTTGCAAGAGTCAAAATAAGCCTTTCACAGATGCTGAAATGGGAAAGGTAGTCACTAAGACTTTGAAAGAGTTAGAAGAAGAGCTCGATGTATATGTGAAAGGTAATCGTCCTGAAAGAGCAGAGGCAATCAAAAAACAAATCGAAGTCGTCAACAAATTCAAGCCCCAACTTATGAGCGAGGATGAAATCAGAAAAATCATCGAAGCCTTACCTGACAAATCGATAAAGTCAGTTATGAAGGAATTCAAGACAAACTATCCTGGAAAAGCTGATATGAGCTTAGTCTCAAAGATAGCCATGTCATTCCAAGGCAAATAACTAGTCAAAGACTTAAACACAGCCAAAAGCTGTGTTTTTTTAATAAAACCTTATCATTTTTCATCTTTTATCTTGTTTATTTCCTTAATTTGAGTTTTAATATTACGGCTTTGATAAAGCTAATTTTAAAACCCTATTTGGGGGAATAGTTAAATGGTATAACTACGGTCTCCAAAACCGTTGTTCTGAGTTCGATTCTTAGTTCCCCCGCCAAATAGATCAATATGCTTGATGTTTAAACGCATCAAGTTTTTTTATTTATAAGAACTAATTTTTACACATTCAATAATTTTCACATTATTTCCTTTCATTTATAGTCAAATCTAGATAAAATAAAAATGTGTTATTAATGAAAGAAAAAAGAAAATGAAAGGATTCAAAAAGAAAGGATTTTTAGTTTTAATCTTGTCAGTGTCATTGTTCAGCTGCAACAATTCTTTGACAAGAAATTATGTTGACTTAAACAAAGGCGAAGTTTTAATCGTAAAAAATAACGATATTAGATACACTAACACTACAGTCTCAATTACAAGCGATGTCGTTATTACATATGATGTTAAAAGAGACTATACATTAAATAGATCCTCCTCTGATCGCTACTCCAATAGTGTTCTATACAACGGTTATTATTACTATTGGACTAAGGAAATAACTACAGATAAGATGGTTGTCGGACAGAGCACCACAACAGTTGATAAAATATATTCTTACCTACCTATAGGAGAAGATAATATCGGGTTAAGCGTAAAAACTCAAACCACAACGACTACTAATTATTCATTTGATAGTCAGTGGATTTCTACTCCTAATGTAGAAATCAGTACACACATTTTTGATTTTAACAGTTTAGTAGATATAAAAGAAGAATGTCCAGATCTATATAATCAAGTGGACTTGGAAAGAACACAAAAGCAATATATTTCAGGTAAGCCAACTAAATCGGTAACTGTCAATTTCCAAGACTATCAATCATCTTATTACTATATAGAAAAAGCCTAATAATAAAAATGTGTTCCTTGATTTGGAACACATTTTTATCATATTTTATTTGACATCATCGACATCAACCTTAACAAACTTTCCTTCGATAATCGAATATAGGTAACATTCAATTTTGTGAATGTCTATATTCAGCAATTCAGCTAAGTTCTTCCTATATATCGACACCTGTCTTCTATATGCTAAATCAGCTGTAGATGAAGTTTTATAGTCGATGACATACGATGTATCATCGGTTACTATAGCTAAATCGATGCTTCCTTCATGATGCGAGACAGGATCTATGAACTCGAATTCTTGATAGAACTGTGGATGTCTTCCGACTAAATTAGAAATAAAGTCTGATTGAATAAACTTGTCGATCAACATCTTTTCTCTTTCATTCTTTATAAAATCTGATTTAGGCAATGTAGGATAGTTTGACCAATCTAAGTTTTCTAATTCTAAATGAAGCTTGGTTCCAAATTTCTCATTATCCTTATCTGCAAAGACTGAATCAGCCTTACTAGCTCTAGCAAAATTGTTGAGCTTATTCTTAGTTACCGAGTCAGGTAACGGATCACATAATCTAATAGAAAATGAATTTGAATCCAATAATTCTTGCTTATATGGGATATTAGATTTATCGACATCGCTGATGATATCTTCCATAGAATAATGAGCACAATCGCCATGTTGAAGTCTCATAAAGCTATGCGAAGCTCTAGCACCAAAATCTTCAAACGATTTAGGAAGAAGTCTAGTGGAATAGTAGAGTCTGCTCTTCATCGTAATGCTATTTGAAAAGACCATAACATTAGCTAATCTCGCTCTGGTCAAAGCGACATAGACCAAACGTAAGTGCTCGCTCAAATCATCTTTCGCTTTTTGTAATTCGTGAGCTAAAAGCTGAGGAAAAACAAAATTGAACTCATTTTTCTTATCAGGATTCCATATTTTTCCTTCTCCATTAGCATCCTTTTTGGAATTATCTCTTGGACATTGCTCTCGAATAAAATCCCTATCCGCCTTAGTAAAAGAAGGAATAAATCCATATTTTTCATCAAAGATAAGACTTCCATTCTCTTCTTTAAATTTAGGTCCTTTATTCGACATAGGAACTATGACAAAAGGATATTCCATACCTTTTGATTTATGAATAGTGGTGATCAAAATAGAATTACCTCTGGCTTTATAAAGTTTCAATTCCTGTGGAGTATCAGACAAATCGCCTTCTCTCAATTCCTTGAAATATTCGATAAATTCATTATATGAGAATCCCATACTAGACAAATTATCGATTTCGCTGATGAAGAAATTATAAGAAGAAAGTATTTCATCAGGATTGTTCAAAGTTGAAATCTTATAATAGACATCAAACTTTGAAAAGATTTCTTTGATGATTTGATTTGGCGATTTGATTTCGGACTCGCCGGGAACATTGACTTCATCGAGCATTTTCAAGACTAAAGGTCTTTTAGCTTCATCCAACGAGAGGCAATTCTTAACATCTTCAATTATTTGAATGTCCTTTACGTTGAGCAAAAAGCTTCTTTCTACTGAAGCTATACAATGCTTGTATGAATCTAATTCATCATTGGTGAGTTTTCTACCGGATTTCATTTCAGTCAAATAATACTCTAGCTTGACCAAGTTTTCTAAAACCATAGTCGCTGTATTCATCTTAAAATCTTGATCGATGTCCAAAGTGCAAGGAATATTCAAACTAGAAAAAGCTTTGACATATGGATTAGCTTGATTCTTTGCTCTTACTAAGATTGCGAAATCCCTATATTCGGCAGGACGTCTACTACCATCCCTTTTTTCGGTGACAATCACTTTTTTACTTTCGACCCAAGACTTAATTTTCTTGGCGATATCAAATGCAATTATGTGTTTCTTAAGCTGACCATTAGTAATTTTTGCAGGAAGTTCCTTATCTTCAAAGTCATAATCATAAGAGCCTAAATCATTGAAATCAGTCGAGCTGATTTGGTTTAGTGTTTTGTTTGATGCTTTGATTTGTTGATTTATATCATTTGCATAATCTACACCTCCAACTTGTGACGTCATGTTGCTAGTAAAGAAGCTATTGACCTCACCCACGACTTGACTATCGCTACGATAATTATCAGTCATAGTCAATAATTCAAAATTATTGTCTTCTGGATGTTTATATTTACTCATAAATAAATCCGGCTTAGCATTTCTAAATCCATAAATAGATTGTTTGACATCACCGACCATGAAAGTGATATTTCTATTAAATTTGTTCTCAGCGAAATTAACAGTGAATACTTTATTGTCATCATCCATTGCCAGCAATTGTTCTTCATCAGTTCCTAACAACATCAGAAGCTCTTCTTGTGAATTATTAGAATCCTGATATTCATCGACCATTATGGTTTTAATTCTATTTTTTTCTTCTTCTCTAATATCAGAATTTTCTTTTAATAACTTAAGACACATATAAGAGACATCGAAGAATGTATATGCGTTATGTTCTTTCTTTTGCTCTTGAACTCTTTGATGAATCTTCTTATTCAATTCAATTGCATAATCTATATATTCGGCATTCTTGTCCATCAATGCAACTGAGGTTTCGGTAGGTAAAATCTGAATCAAAGAATTCTTGATATTATCATAGGAGTCTTTAATACACTTCTTTTGCTTTTCCAACAATTCTAATTTTTGATCATCACCTTCATACTGACTTACAACTTCATTCTTCCACCAACTACGGTCCATCGGCCTAAAGATTTCTTTAGAACCGCTTTTCTTTCCTTGAAATGAAATGTTTTCCATATCATGAATCATTTTTTGGACTTCAGAATAGTAATCCTGGCATTCAAGATAGTAATATTTCTTACCGATTTTTCTAATCTTTTCTGCTGCTCTTTCAAAGAAGGTTGCTGAGTTTCCCTCATCATTAGCCTGAACATCGACATAATCAAGTCTAAACTGATCCAATACAGCACCAAGAGCCATCATATATTCAGCAAAATAATTCAAGCAATAAGAAGTTGCATTATTTTGTATTTCTTCCTGATTACTTAAATAATTTTCTTTCCAATTATCGAATATATCATCTGCATTAGATTCAGTCTGTCTCATCTTTTCCAATGAGGCAATCATAGATTTAAGTAATCCACTATTAGTTGAAACATCCCTATCAAAAAAAGATCTAATCTTTGAATTTGGATTGTTGAATTCCTCATTGATTATTTCATCTTCGGCTTTATAAAACATATAGTCATTTACTGTTTGATCCAAAATAGTAAATGTTGGAGATACTCCTAATCTATCAGCATATTTTCTAACTATAGCATTTGAGAAAGAGTCAAATGTAGAAATCTGAGCCGAATCAACCTTTTCAGCTTCATCTAATAGCTTTTTGCTAGCTTCCTCGTTGATGAATGGATATTTTTCTTTGTTAGTTGCAAACTCTTTCAAATCATCCTTTATTCTATCTTTCATCTCTCTAGCTGCGTTATTGGTAAAAGTCAAAATCAGCATATCTGATACGGATAAATCCTTCACCAAGATTCCATATAAGACTCTTAAAGATAGAGTTGTGGTCTTGCCACAGCCAGCACCAGCAGAAAGGAGTATATTTTTATTGAAAGTAGTAATAGCTTCAAACTTTGAGTTATGAGACCCATCGGGTGAAGTTCCATATTTTTTCATCAAGAACTCATTAAAATCAGCTAATTCATTATCGTTGAGCAAACCCATTTCATCAATTCTCCTTTTTGTTATCTTCAGTAGCATCGTCAATAGCATCATCTTTCACTTCATCATCGATCAAACCACCATCAGGCATTTTCATACCATCATAGTCCCCATGCACACTTGATAGAGTTGATTCATCAAAATCTGCAATAACTATCTCATGTTTTTGATATGGTCTTGTAAAACTAATGTCTGGATAATCATCTTCTGCCATGGCCTTGTTAGAGCCATTATAGTAAACATAAGTTGGATATACAGGAAACCATTTAATTCTATTTGGATTGTCCTTATCAGTTAGTCTTCCTTCTCTCAAGTATTTAAGACAATAAAAATAAGAAGTCAGAGTAGCCGATCTGATTCTATCGTTAATACCCAGTCCATCTGTAGATGGGCTTCCATTGGGATATAAAGAATCTGATTTTGCACCAAATGTCAAATCTTTTGTGATGAAATCTTGAATCTTACAGATAAGATTGTATTTAACACCTTCTTTAGAAATATCATTTTTCGAAGTTAGCATTACTTTTTCATCAGATAAATTTTTTATAAAATCCGTATTTTTAGATACATTATCGATTCCAAAGGCCCCTTGGAAATCTTCCTTGATAGGAAGATATTCATTTTTGAATGAATATCCAGTGATTATTCCACTATAGTCCAAATCATAGGGAGCAGAGTAAGGAATCCTACATATATAAGATCCTATTAAGTCTCCTGTTTTCATTTCATTTGCCTTCATGACTCTATCAAAAACTACCGAATACAAAGGAAGTTGAAGCATCCTACCCAAAAGGGAGTTAGTTCTATTGACATAATAGGTGGTAGAACTAGAAGTTTTATAATCCACCAATACATAATCATTATCGCTTCTATACACTTGATCATAGAAAACTCTAATAGATGAATTCATAGGCATGTCGATAGTAGCAGTAAATTCATCACCTTCTTCAGGTCTAATTTGCTCCCATCCACATGTTTCTTCAAACTTTTTTAATATTCCTAAATCATGACCGGTAAAATTCAAATCAGCATTCTTTAAGAAATATATTAATTGATTTCTATTCATTCCACAAAAGATCTCAGGAATTGGATGTCTGGCATCATTTAGAAGATTATCGACAGTTTTGTCAAAATCAAACAAGCCTCTTTCCTCTGCATGAGCATGAATCAATTGACCTGCTATATTTGTAAAGTTCGATGATCCCTTCAGCCTTAAAATATTTTTACAATAATAGGAGAAAGGATTATTCATATAGCAATCTAAGGATGTATGAGACAATTCGATTTTAGAGTTCTCCTCAAAATAATTTCTAAAATACTCTTGAGTTTCTTCATCACTATCGAAATCGTTATCGTAAGAGCAATAAACATTTGCACTTTCCTTAGCATTCTTAGGAATTGCTTCAGCCATATCATCTTCATATCTAACAGAATCATATCTGTTATGAAGAATAGAATGATAAAAACTTAAGTCCTTTCTTCCTTCTCCAATAACAGAGCCGTAAGAATCATATTCATTAATTGAGTTATCTATTTCTGATATCCAATCAGATCCCTTTAAGAAAAATACTTTTGGATATTCCTTAAAACAATCATTAGCTGCTCTCGACATCCTTACATTTTGAGAAAGCGAAAGATTGTCTTTTATTATCAATTCTTTGGATTTATTCTCTTCAGTAGATAGTTGTTCAAAAGTAAATCTTCTCTTATAGGCATCAGCAATCATTCCATTATCCTTTGATACTGAAACTAAAGCATCAGAGAATCCTAGAACTAGTAGGTGTTTGGAAGGAACTAAGTCAACTAAATTATCAACCACACTTATTCCTTCGATTCCATCATCAAAGTCGATTGCTGAAGATAAAGAACTCTCCAAATATTCAACAAGTAAATTCAATGGTAAATCTATATTTCTTTTTTTCTTTAATGTATAGATAGTAGATAAAACTTTGATGATTGCTGACTGTGCTGTCGTATTTCTTATAAGACTAGCTTTTATAGCTAAGTCATCTAAAGACATTCCACCTTTTACATCGTTGATAAACTCTTTAACTTCTTTTATATTTCTCACACAATCAATAGGAACAGAAACAGGTAAATTAAATAATGAAGCTGTATTCTTTACAATGCTGAAATAAGAACTAGGACAAACAATTTGATAATCAGCAAAATCTACTTTTCCACCCTTTATATCATTTGATACTTCTGAGCATAACCAATTCAATCCCTCAAGAACTTCAATCCAGGATTCACCATAGAGAATTACTTTTTCAATGAAATTATCATGATAAACATTTAAAAAATCTTTCACTTCTTTAAAAGAGTTAGAGATATCAATATTTAATGATTTGAAAGCACTAATCAAATCATAATCATTTTTAGTATATCCGATAATAATTACTGGTCTAGAATTTAATGCATATTGATTCATATAATCAGGCTTATGCAAATAGCCATTAGTAATAGCATTATCTCTAAGTTCTCTCAATTTAATTAATGTTATAGATTCATCACCGCTAAAATTCTTATTATCAGTAAGAAGATGGAAGCTTTCAAAATTCTTTTTTGCAATAGCAAATGAGACATTTCTATTCAAAGCATACGATAAGACATCTTCTTTTTCATAAGTATAAAAGGCACTATCTAACACATCTTTCTTAGAGAAATAATGAGCATGGTTAAAAACTCTATTTTGAATTAAATAAAGCTTTAAATTATCAGGACAAATAACATTGATATCAGTAGTGATCATATTGCTTAATCCTTCTATTTTTGTCTCTAGAAATATAAATATAAAGTACCTATTAAGAATGCTATATTTTTTACCCATTGTTTTCAATCAACAATTCTTAATTAGATTACAGAAATTCAATCGAATAATACCTTACTGATAAAGAAACTTATGCATACATCTATTAAAAGAAACACATGAGTCTCTACCTTTATGCTATAAAACAATCAAATAATTCTTTTAAAAATTATTTTTTAATATTTAAACTTTATTTTTGGTCAAATTTATATTTATAAATTAAAATTGGTTATTCAAAATATCAATGTATTTCTTTTATTCTTAAAAAACTAATATATATTATATTTATAACAACTGTACATTATTTTTAATAAGTAATAACTATTAAAAATTTCCTTACAAATATCTTATCTACTTTTCGTGGACAAAGATGGAATACCCTATTTTTCGTGGAAATCTTATAATTTTATCGATTGGAGATAAAAACATGGATCAAATTAAAACCGGAAACTTCTTAGTTAGTCTAAGAAAAGAGAAGAACATTACTCAACAGCAATTAGCCGATATATTACAAGTCAGTGTAAAGGCCGTATCCAAATGGGAGTGTGGCGAAGGTTATCCTTCTCTTCAAAGCTTAAAAGATTTATCTGATTTCTATGGTGTTACCGTAGACGAAATCATAAATGGTGAAAGAAATAAAACAGAAGCCAAAGAACCAGTCAATACTTCTATTCAAATCAAGGAAAAGAAACCATTGAACTTTCCTATCCTAAGATCTATTTCTTTAGGAATTACTGGATTAGGAATCATGCTTTATTTCATTATAATGTATTGCTGTTATTCAACAGCAGGCAGTTTGATTTGCATACTTTTCACAACCTTAATAGGATTGGTTTTAAGCTTAATAGAATTGAAGCATTATAAAGATAGAAAGAATAACATAATAGCTTTATTCAATTATGAATTCATAATAATTGGAATAGCTCTATCCTTTATTAGTTTTTGTTTCTCGTTAGCCACATTAACTGTAACTGTCGAGAATTACTACGTTACAGTTGACTCTTTTCATTTCGCAACTAACTTTGTTAACATTGCAATATGCCTTATAGGATTCCTAGTATTGTTGATTTGGGGTGGAATAGAATATGGGCTTTATCTTAAAAAAGGAAAAGATTTCTTCGATACATTGAAAGACAAAGGAAATAGAATTCTAGCAGTTAACAATGTCAGTCTTATTATCGTCCTAATTCTTTATGTAACGCTAGATTCTAATAAATACAATTGCATTTGGTACCAAGTTGTATTCTTTGCTATCCCTTCTTTATTTGAAATAGTAGAGGCTTTTATCAACAAGTATGAAATCATATTCAAATCTATCAATTTAGTTCTATGTATAGCAGCATTTATAACATCAATTACTATGATAAATGTATTCAGCAATTATGTGGTAGAGTTGATTACAATATTATTTATAGAAACAGCAGCCTTATCTTTTGCATTGTCCTTTGTAATATCTTCTTTAAAGAAAAAAGAAGTAAAATCAATTGAAAACAAATAAAATTATTGATTAAAATATTGAATCTGTGTAAGTGCTTACACTATAATTTACTCATAGAAAGGAGGTTTCTCCTAGTATGGATAAATACATTCAAGATATAGCGACGATGTGGAATAATGGTTGGGACATAACCTTATATTCATTAGTAGTAATTGTTATAAGTGCAATACTTACTGGACTGATAGGACTAGAAAGAGAAAAGCATGGATATTCAGCAGGTTTAAGAACTCATATGCTTGTAGGTTTCGGATCTACTTTATTCACTATTGTTTCAAAGTATGCTTTTGGAAGTGGAGATCCTGGAAGAGTAGCTGCTCAAGTAGTTACAGGTATCGGTTTTATAGGTGCGGGAACGATAATCCAAAACGGAATCAACGTCAAAGGATTGACTACAGCTGCTACCCTTTGGGTGGTAGCTGCAATAGGAATGTGCTGTGGAGTCGGCTATATTTCTGTAGCGATGATAGGAACTTTAATTGCTTTAATAGTTTTAATTGTTCTAAAACTATTTTCTCAGCAGTTTTTATACTTATTGAATGTGAGACATTGCAGGCGGACTTAATATATCCGCAGCACTGCAAATAATCTCCGCTTCGTGCGAGTGTACAGCCGCAGCTGCCGCAAACCAACAGACCGCTGAGCCAGTATGACTTGTCAGCTTGGTCTTTCAAATATTTACGGTTAATAGTCTTTATTTTATTATAACGTTTCTGTGCCTTAATCCATAAGTCTTTTTCAACAATAGGTTCATGTTGATTTTCTAAATAAATAGTGTCATTAATATTTTCGGATTTTCGGTTATGAGTCCATCTTAAAGTTCCGGTATATACTGGATTGGATATTATATATTCGATAGTTCTTTTCCTAAAAGGATTTCCAAGTTTAGTGTGTAACCCAAGTGAATTTAAACGAGCTGCAATTTGTCCGAATGACTCACCCGAAACAAATCTTTTAAATATATTTTTTACTATAGGAGCTGTTTCTGGATTTGGTACTAAATGACCTTTATCTAATATATCTCTCATATAACCAAAACATGGTAAACTACCTACAAATTTTCCATTTTTTCTTTTTTCATTTAATACATTTCTAATCTTAACAGAGTTTTGCTTACTATAATAATCGTTACAAGCAATTATAAATGTAGATGAATCATTACTAGCTTGATTTTTAAAACTATCATAAGATTCTAATATAGAAATAAATCTTATATTATTCTCTGGAAAAAATGTTTCAATATAATATCCAGTCATTACATGATCTCTACCTAATCTAGATAAGTCTTTAACTATGACACAGTTAATCTTTTTATTATTTATATCTTCTAACATTTTTTGAAATCCCGGTCTTTCAAAATCAGTTCCAGAATATCCATCATCAACATATTCTTTAACTAAATTAAAACTATTATTTTTAACAAAACTCCTTAATAATTCTTTTTGATTAATCACACTTTCACTATCGGATTCATATTTTTTATCTTTATCTTCTTGAGATAATCTTATGTAGATCCCAACATTGAAATCTACTCCAGTTAAGTAAGTATTATACAATTATCCTCCTTTTCTTCTT
>OLPF01002653.1_pt1 | contig 11127 bp, 8 predicted proteins | sample 1673121 | NCBI WGS metagenome assembly OLPF01 (sample SAMEA3136756, study PRJEB25190) | human gut metagenome | reverse complement strand
GCAACGGGGCATTGGCGCTTGTGGATGACAACACGGTTTTGCTCGTCGATGTATCCCAGTACGTCGTCACCCGGAATGGGGTGGCAACAGTCAGCCATGATATAGTTCTTTGAGATGGTCTCTTCCGTCAGCTTCAGAATCTGCTTGGTGTTGATTTTCTCTTGCGGTGCTTTCTCTTCCGGTTGTTCTTTGGCATCCTTGTTGTCCTTGTTACCGAAGGAGAAGGTCAGGAACTTCTTCCAGTTGCTGTTCTGCTTTTCCTTGAACACGTTCTTGTCGGCATCGCCCAGCACAACCCGTTTGTTGCCGATGGCAACGAGCAGCTCGTCGCGGGTGTGGAAGCCGTGCAGCCTGGTCAGCTTGTCCAGAGTAGCATCGTCACCATTGACAACGCCAGGGAAATTCATGAATTCTCCCAGTCCAAGGATGTTGTCCCGCAAGATCGGATCTTCCATATCCACTGCGTCGATAACAGCACCGGCATTCTCAAACGGAGTCGCCGGCACGCATGACGGGAGCATATATTTGATATCCAGTTTCGTATTTTTCGCAGCATCCATCATATAATCCAGTCCCGGGATCCCCAGAACATTCACGATCTCGTGCGGATCTGCGATGATAGTCGTGCCGCCGTGCGGAACCAATAATCTCCCCAGTTCTTCCGGACTCAGATAAGAGGATTCGATATGAATATGGCTGTCGATAAAGCCAGGTGCCGCATATCTTCCTTCTGCATCGATTTCTACTTCACCCTCATACTCTCCGACTCCTGCGATCTGATCGCCGCAAAGGGCGATATCCCCTTCGACGATCTTTCCGCTAAACACGTTAACTACTTTACAATTCTTAATGACCGTGTCCGCCTTGCGTGCTCCGCCGGCAGTCAGGATCAGTTTTTTCAATTCTTCTTTTTTCATGGTTCGCCTCTACTTTTCCACCAGTTCCAGAATCGGATCGTATGTCGTCAGTGCACAGTAATCCACCGGGCCTGCATCAGTCAGCGCATAATCTGGAATAGCTGTGATCGGCAGGAAGAACATGTACATCATCGGATTCGGCAGGTCGGAACCCAGGGAACGAGCCGCTTCATCGATTTTCGCTTCCTTGGCCGCAACGACTTCCGGCTCATCATCGCTTACGATGCCGCCAACCGGCAGAGGCAGGAATTCGATAACCTTGCCGTCTTCTACAACGACCTGCCCTCCGCCCTGTTCGATCAGGTAATTTACTGCAAAGGACATGTCCTCGGCATTGGCTCCCATAACCACCAGGTTGTTGTCGTCCGGTGCATTGGTGGACGCCATAGCGCCTTTTTTCAGTTTCCATCCAGAGCAGAAAGCCAGCGATTTATTACCATTTTTACCAAAACGCTCCATCACAGAAACCATGATAGCATCCTGCTCCGTATCCGGCTGCACGATGCCGTCCTTTACCTTGAGGATCACATCTCGTCTTTTTCTTACGAACGGTCCCTTGACATCCAGACTGAGGACTTTTGCTTCCCCGTTTTCGATCGGCACATGGTACGAGAAGTCATCTGCCGTGGTCTTTGCACACTTGAGTTCCCCCTTGAAAATCGGACTTCTCTCCGGAGCCTTCAGCTCGTAAGTCAATTTATGGTTTCTGGCAACCATATTGCCGTTAGTCATTACTTCGTCTACCTTGAAATCCTGCAGATCTTCTACAAACAAAATATCTGCGATCCTGCCCGGACAGATAGATCCGATCAGGTGATCGATGCGGTATGCCTCTGCACTGTTGATCGTCGCCATCTGAATAGCTGTCATCGGTTCTACACCGGCTTTGATTGCCAGGCGGACGAGGTTGTCCATATGACCTTTTTCCAGAATATCCGTTGCTGTTACATCATCCGTACAGAAGCTGACTCTTCTTGCCAGATACGGATTTACTTCTGTAACAGCACGCATGTTTTCCGCCAGAAAATGTGTCACGCAGGACTCACGGATCAGCATGTGCATGCCCTTTCTCATCTTTTCAACTACTTCCACATGATCATAGCTTTCATGATCCAGACGAACGCCGCTGCAAAGGTATGCATTGAGCTTTTTCCCCGATGCCATAGGTGCACATCCGAATACCGGCAGGTTGTTCTTGCCGGCTTCTGCGATAGCGCCCAGCGTATCTTCGTCCTCTTCCTGCACGAATTCCGTTACGGTTTCCCATACGCCGAAGCATTCCGGCCATTTCTGCACCGTCTGGTGCACTTCCTTGGTAAAGTTGAAGGAAACTGTAGACTGCGGCACAGTGTACGGTGTTTTATACGGTGCGCCCCAGAATACTTTCAACGGACTTTTCTTTACTTCTGCAAAGATCTCCTGCAGACCATCCAGATCCGATACGGAAATGTATTCATCAAGACCGGAGATCATACTGGTGGTCCCGTGAGGCACGACAGCCTTGGCATAGCTGGTAATGCTCAGCTTGCTGCACTCACTGTGGATGTGTCCATCGATCATACCCGGCACTAGGAATCTTCCTTTTGCATCGATGATCTGAGTATCCGGTCCGATGTAATCAGCGATTTCCGCTTCATCACCGACTGCTGCGATCATATCTTTATAGATCGCGATCTCTGCTGGATAGATCTCACTTGTCATAACGTTGACCAGCTGTCCGTTTTTGATAACTTTTTCCGCAGGAATTTTAGCCCCGCCTGCACGGATTCGTTCTTTTAACTGTTCTACTGTTCTTTCCATTTTTTCCTCACTGCCAGGGCGATTTGTTGAAATCGTCCCAATAAAAAACACAATCAAACATCTTTTACGCTGTTCTGATTGTGTCATAGGCACAGTATAAGAGCGGGCTTCACGTCCCAAATTACGAATTTTGCTCTAATTTTGGCTTATGACACGATACAACACTGTATGCTCTGATGTCTGTCAAAATATAGAGTACGTGTATTATTATAGGACTGATATAGGCGAACATCAATACGGAATTTCCCGGTATAATGTTCGTGTTTTGTAGTTGGGAGCTTTAACGCTCCCAACTTTTTGCAGAATCATAACATCATTCTTTTCCCGAATGGTTTTTTGTATGATGAAGAGAAACATCCTCCGCCTTTGGGATTTCCCAGCGAAACCGAGATGCCAGCAGCCTTAATACCACTACAAATGCAGACGTGATAAAAAGACCTATGTATTTATCGACGTATGGATAGATGACGCACAGCAGTATACCTCCTGCTATGGACGCTACTGCATAAACGTGTTTTGTGAAAATATACGGGGGAACACTTGCCATCACATCCCGGAGAAGCCCTCCGCCTACGCCGGTCACGACACCCTTGTCGCTGACGGTGGCGATGGATTCATCCTTACTCGACCACGTGACGGTCTGGTCGCCGCCGGCCGGATAAATCGTCGTTCCGAGCGGCACTTCATCGCCAACTTTGGCCGCAAACTCCGTGCGCTTGCTGCCGAGGAACGTGATGGTAATGCTCGTGACCGACGGTGTCGGTGTCGGCGTCGGGGTGGGCTGCGGGGTCGGAGTCGGCGTGGTGACCGGTGCTGCGCTGGACACCGTCGCCGGCGGGGTCGGCGCCGCAGAAGCCGAACCATTTTTACTGGCATTCAGGCTCACGGTAATGAGCACGATGACGGCCGCGACAACCGCGATGAGCAAAATACCGCCAAAAAGCATCTGCCACTTCGTATTGACCGCAGCGTGTTCTGCCGCCGGGGTACCTGCATTTTCGCTGGACGTGCGCAGCGGGATGCGCTCCGCGGATCTGCTGCGGCCCGTGCCGCAATATGGACAGCGGCTGCGCAGACCGGAATACTCCCGTCCGCAGCGCCGGCAGGTAATCTTGGGAATGACGCTCATAAGAAGCCTCCAATATGTAAAGATCTGATACGCATTTGTTTTTCTATCATACACTGTTCGCAATTTTTCGTCAAGAGGGAGAACTTTCCGCCCTCCCTCTTTGAGACACATCAAAACTGCATCTGCACCCCGCCGGCTAAATCCGAGGTCAGGATACGCTCCTGCTGCCCGGTACGGGCATTGACGGCGATGACGCAGCGCTGCCCATCATCCGTTTCGCACAGGTACTCATAGCACAGTGTCTCACGCGCACCGTAGAGCCGGAGAAGCGCCGTGCGCGTATCCATGACCTGCAGCGTCCCCGGCACAGCCGCCTGTCCTGCCTCGATGCCGATGGTGTCCGTCGGGAGCGTGCGCGCCCGGTGCGTGTCCAGATACGACGCCGACGAGAAGCCGCAGACCGTCCCGTTATCGAGCCTGACGCGCACACGCAGCTGATCCGCCGTGCACAGGACATTATCCTGCACATAGCAGAACGTGCAGATGAGCGACTGCCCCGCGTCCTCCGTGTCGATCAGGCGCATACCGTCATAGCCGCGCGCGCGCAGGAATGCCGCGGCCGCCTCCACCGCCTCATCGGTGGAAAGCGCCGGTTCGCCGCCGGCGCAGGAGGAATAATAGCGCAGCACTTCCCCGCCGGACACCGTGACAGCAATATAGGACGTGTCGTCCCCGTCGTCGATAGCAAAGTTCCAGCACGGTACGACGCCCTCCGAGCGGCCGGTCGCCTGCAGACGCGCCGCATCCATGTCCAGAAAAGCCGCAGCCGCGGCCTGCGCCTGCTCCTCCGTGACCTCACCGCGGCCCGCCAGCATGGCGTAATCCGCCGCCGTGCGCACCTGATAGCTGCCGCCCGCGATCGGAAGCGGCAGCTCCTCAAACGAATCGGCCAACGCCGCGAGTTCCGCCTCGAGCGTGTCGGACAGATCCGTCTCCAGCCCCAGATTCTCCAGCGACTCCGTGCTGCGCATATGCGCTGTCGTCGTAACTGCACCGTCATAGAGTGACTGACCGAGCGCCGCGAGCTGCGTGCTCAGCTGCGTTGTGGCGTCAGAAAAGGCGCGCAGATGCTCCAGTTCCTCGGAGGTGAACGTTTTGCCCTCCGCCGCATTGCGCGAGAGCGTGCGCGCATAGTCCCCGGCGATGGCGATGTTGCGCGCGATACGCGCGAGCGCGTGCGAGTTGACCGGCAGCACGCCGAGTGCCATCTCCGCCGTCTGCGCATTGCTGTAGATGTCCGTGCAGACCGTGCACTCCATGGCCGCTGTCGTTGCATACAGGCTCTTTTGCAGCGAGCTGTCGAGCTCCTGCACGGCGTTGAGCACCTCACCGTAAGCGTGGCGGTAATTGGCGTCCATGGCCGTCTGGCGGCGGTTGGCGTCCGTGCGGCAGGCGATCAGGCCGATCGCGAGCGCCGCGACGAGCGCTGCCGTGTAGGAAATGATGAGCACGCGCGTTTTTTTCTTCATAGCAAACCACCCCTTCCGGACTAGTGTTGCCGGAAAGGGTGGTTTTGATGTGCAGTTTTTCTCAGCCGGTGATCTGCAGCGTCTGCGCCGAGGCGAGCAGACTCTCATACCAGCCTGCCGGCGCCGTTCCTGCCCGGCAGAGCACGACCGAAACGCAGCCGTCCGCCGTCTGGATCAGGTATGCCTCGAGCTGTTTTTGCACCGTGGCGCCATTGACACCATAGGCATTCAAATCTCCGAGCTTGACCTGGCCGAGCGTCTCCGTGTTTGCAATGGTGCCGTAGTCATTGAGGATCGTGCCCGCGAGTGTCTGCGCGTCCGCGCCCGGGTGATAGCCGATCTCCAGATAGGCGTCCATGCTCGTGTCGTCCGCGCGGGCAAAGCAGCACTTGCCGTCCATCTCCGTGCTCAGGAACACGGAAGCGTCCAGATACAGCGAGAAGTCCGGGCCGCCGCGCTGTGCGAACGAGCCGTTGACGAGCTGCATGGTCTTGTCCACGCCGCCGACAGAAACCGCCTGCTGCGCGTCGCGCGACGGGGCCTGCCCGCTGCCGAGGATCAGCTCCGGCTCGTCGGAAAACGGAAACTGCGGCAGATTTGTCGCGGCCGGGGCCTCCGGCGCAGGTTTATGGATGCGGATACCGGCCGCGTTGACCACAATCAGCGCGATTGCGAGCAGCACGACCACGACGGCCATGACGATGACCGCCCACTCCACGCCCGTGCGTTTTTTCATGCCGTTCATCCTTCCAGTTTGGCGATGCCGGCATCGACCCGGCGCAGGGACTCATCCCGGCCGAGGATACGGCAGATCTCCACCGCGCCGCCGGGCGTCACCGCGCGGCCGGACACCGCAATGCGCACCGGCCACATCACCTTCGCATTTTTCACTTCCAGCCGTTCGGCCAGATCCTTCATGGCCGCGAGCAGCGTCTCATCGTCCCACACCGGGAGCTCCGCGAGCACGGGGCGCACCGTTTTGAGCATTTCGAGCGAGACGGCAGGATCGGTCTTGGACTTCTTGTTCGTGTAGAGTGCGATATCGTACTCCGGCAGTGCATCGAAGAAGTCCACCTTCTCCGGAATGTCCGTGAGCACCTCGCAGCGCTGCTGCAGCAGCGGCGCGATCTGTGCAGGATCGATGGCGGGGTTTTTCACCGTCTGACGGATGTAGGGCGCGGCCACGGCGGCGAACTGCTCCGGCGTCATGGCGCGGATATACTCGCTGTTGAAATACTTGAGCTTATCAATATCAAAGATAGCCGGAGACTTGGAGATGCCCTTGATGTCGAACGCCTCCACGAGCTCGGGCAGCGAATAGATCTCCCGCTCGCCGCCGGGCGCCCAGCCAAGCAGCGCCACATAGTTGACCACAGCCTCCGACAGGTAGCCCTGCGCAATCAGATCCTCATACGACGGGTCGCCGTGGCGCTTGGACATTTTGTTGTGCTGGTCGCGCATGACCGGCGAGCAGTGGATATACTTCGGGATCTCCCAGCCGAAGCCCTCATAGAGCAGGTTATACTTCGGCGTGGACGACAGGTACTCCGACCCGCGCACGACGTGCGTGATGCCCATGAGATGGTCGTCGATGACGTTGGCGAAGTTATACGTCGGCAGACCGTCGCGCTTGATGAGCACCTGGTCGTCGAGCGTGTCATTATCGACCGTGATGTCACCGAAGATCTCGTCGTGGAACGTGGTCTTGCCCTCACGCGGGATCTTCTGGCGGATGACATAGGGCTTGCCGGCCGCGAGATTGGCCGCGATCTCTTCCTCGCTCAGGCGCGAGCAGCGGCCGTCGTATTTGTGGATGACAGTGCCGTCGGAAACATTTTCTTCGGCAGCGTCGTCCTTATCGCAGAAGCAGCGGTAGGCGTGGCCGCGCGCAATGAGCAGCTCAGCATATTCCTTATAGAGTCCCCGCCGCTCGGTCTGGATATACGGGCCGACCGGGCCGCCGACATCCGGCCCCTCGTCGTGCGTCAGGCCGCAGGCGCGCATGGTGCTGTAAATGACATCAACCGCACCCTCCACATAACGGCCCTGATCGGTGTCCTCAATGCGCAGGATGAACTTTCCGCCGGCGTGCCGCGCGATCAGGTACGTATACAGCGCCGTGCGCAGATTGCCGACGTGCATATAGCCCGTCGGGCTGGGCGCGAAACGGGTGCGCACCTCGCCGTGCGGGATGCGCTGCTCCATGTCTTCAAACCACTTTTGATCTTTCATATTCTCTGTATCCTCCGGATAGATAAACCATAATTATTTATATCTTATTTTACATCGCATGGATTGTCAAGGAACTTTCTGTGTTGTATTCCACCACGGGTTGTGGTACAATATTCAAACAAATGCGATTTTTCAGCACAACAGTTAAGGAAGTAATAAAAAATGGAAGAAAAAACTGCAAAAAAAGTCATGCTCTCCGGCATCCAGCCCTCCGGCGATCTGACGCTCGGGTCCTACCTGGGCGCGATCAAAAACTGGAGCGAGCGCGCCGAGATCTTTGACTGCTATTATTTCATGGCCGACCTGCACTCGATCACCGTGCGGCAGAACCCCGCCGACCTGCGCCGCCGCACCATCGAGCAGCTCGCGCAATACATTGCCTGCGGCCTCGACCCGGAAAAGAACACGCTCTTCATCCAGAGCCATGTGCCCGCGCACACGCAGCTCGGCTGGGTGCTCAACTGCTACACCATGTTCGGCGAGCTCTCGCGCATGACGCAGTTCAAGGACAAGAGCGCTAAAAACGCCGAGAACATCAACGGCGGCCTGTTCACCTACCCCGCCCTGATGGCGGCAGACATCCTGCTCTATCAGCCGGACTATGTCCCCGTCGGCAGCGATCAGAAGCAGCACGTCGAGCTCTGCCGCGACGTGGCCACCCGCTTCAACAACATCTACGGCGACGTGTTCAAGATCCCCGAGCCGTACATTCCGAAAGTCGGCGCGCGCGTCATGAGTCTTGTATCACCGGAAAACAAAATGTCCAAGTCCGACAAGGATCCCAACGGCACCGTGTACCTGCTCGATCAGCCGGACGTCATCATGCGCAAGTTCAAAAAAGCCGTCACAGACTCCGACACCGAGCGCTGCGTGCGCTATGATCTGGCAAACAAACCCGGCGTGTCGAACCTCATGAGCATCTACTCTGCCTGCACCGGCAAGACCTTCGAAGCCATCGAGGCAGAATTTGAGGGCCAGGGCTACGGTGCGTTCAAGCCCGCCGTCGGCGAGGCCGTCGTCGAGACGCTGCGCCCCATCCGCGAGGAGAGCGAGCGTCTGCTCAAGGACAAGGCCTATCTCGAGGCCGTCTACAAAGCCGGCGCGGATAAGGCGTCCTACATCGCCAACAAGACGCTGCGCAAGGTCTATAAGAAGGTCGGCTTCGTCGCCAAATAATACTTACATTATTGGAGATCGGTTCTCATGTTTCTTAACACTGCTGTCTGGATCAAAGTCATGCTCGCGATCCTCATCGCGTTCGTGGTCAGCTTTGCGCTGACGCCGGTCGTCAAAATCCTGGCGCAAAAACTTGGCGCCATGGATGTACCGGGCGAGGCCCGGCGCGTGCACGACCATCCCATCCCCCGCATGGGCGGTCTGGCCATCTTTCTGGGCTTCATCGTGTCGATGCTCCTGTTCGCGGACATCACGCAGGAGGTGCGCGGCATTCTGCTCGGGTCGATCATCATCGTCATCACCGGCGTGATCGACGACATCATCTCCCTGCGCGCGTGGACGAAGTTTCTGATCCAGATCCTCGCCGCCGTCATCGCCGTGCTGCACGGCGTGGTCATCAACGTCGTGTCGAACCCGAACGTGTTCAGCAGCCAGGAGGCCATCGTCCTCGGCTGGGTCGCGATCCCGATCACGGTGCTGTGGATCGTCGGCATCACCAACTCCGTCAACCTCATCGACGGGCTTGACGGTCTGGCCGTCGGCGTGTCGACCATCAGCTGCGTGACCATTCTGGTCGTGGCGCTGCTCGTGTCGGAGCCGAACGTGGCGCTCATCGTCGCGGCACTTGCCGGCGCGTGCATCGGCTTCATGCCCTACAACCTCAATCCCGCCCGCATTTTCATGGGCGATACCGGTTCCCTGCTGCTCGGCTACGTGCTGGCAACGGTGTCGGTGCTCGGCCTGTTCAAGTTCTACGCGATCGTCACGTTTGTCGTGCCGGTGCTCGCACTGGCCGTGCCGCTGTCGGACACGCTCTTTGCGTTCTGCCGCCGCATCCTGCACGGACAGAGCCCGTTTCACGCCGACCGCGGCCACTTCCACCACAAGCTCATGGATCTTGGCCTGAATCAGAAGCAGGCCGTCGCGATTCTCTACGCCATCAGCGCCACGCTCGGTCTCGCCGCCGTCGTGCTCACGACGAAGGGCACCATCCGCATCGCGCTGCTCATTCTCGCGCTGCTGATCGGCTTTGTCGTGTGCGCCTTCATCCGCAAGAGCGTGCATAAGCACCACATCGATGTGGAGCTACAGGAAGCACAGGCCGCAGCGGACGCACGGACAGACGCTGAAGCGGCCGAAGCGGAAAAAGACGTATCTGCCAAAACCGAACAGGCCAGCGGCACCACAGCTGCCGAAACGCCTGCGCAGGAGGTCAATGATGAGCAAACGCATTAAAGTCATGTCCGTTTTCGGCACCCGGCCGGAAGCGATCAAAATGGCGCCGCTCGTGCTCGAGCTGCAAAAGCGCCCGGAGCTCGAGAGCATCGTGTGCATCACGGCGCAGCACCGGGAGATGCTTGACTCCGTCATGGACTGCTTCGGTATCCGGGCGGATTACGACCTGAACATCATGCAGCAGGGGCAGGATCTGACCGCCATCACGACACGCGTGCTCGAGCGCATGCGCGAGGTGCTCAGCGAGGTGCAGCCGGACATCGTGCTTGTCCACGGCGACACCACGACGACGTTTGCCGGCGCACTCGCCGCGTTTTATGCCAAGATCCCCGTCGGCCATGTTGAGGCCGGTCTGCGCACGTACGACCGCTGGTCCCCCTTCCCGGAGGAGATGAACCGCTCGCTCGTCGGCCGCATCGCCACGCTGCACTTCGCGCCGACTGCAAACAACGCCCATAATCTCGAGCGTGAGGCCGTGGAGGGCGACATTTTCGTCACCGGCAACACCGTGATCGATGCCATGGCCTACACCGTCCGTGGAGAGCAGTTCGTCTCGGACGAGCTGCAGCAGGTCGATTTCTCGCGGCGGGTCATCACCATGACCTGCCACCGGCGCGAAAATTACGGCCAGCCCATGCGCAACATCTTCACTGCCGTGCGCCGTCTGGCGCTTGACTACCCGGACGTGGAGATCGTCTATCCCGTGCACCTGAGCCCGGTCGTGCGCAGCACGGCGGAGGAGCTGCTCGGCGGTGTGCCGAACATCCGTCTCATCGCGCCGCTCGATGCCGTGGATATGCACCGGCTCATGGCCCGCAGCTACATGGTCATGACCGATTCCGGCGGCATTCAGGAAGAGGCCCCCGCGCTCGGCAAGCCCGTGCTCGTGCTCCGGCGCGAGACGGAGCGGCCGGAGGCCGTTACCGCCGGCACCGTCAAGCTCGCCGGCACGGATACGGAGGACATCTACCGGCTGGCCGCCGAGCTGCTCGACGACCCGGCCGCCTATGACCGGATGGCCAAGGCCGTCAATCCCTATGGCGACGGCAAAGCCTGCCCGCGCATCGCGCAGGCGATCCTGAGCCATTTTCTGGACGCGCAGCCGCCCGAGCCGTTCGTGCCCGCGCACTAAAGAAACAGCATCCCGCCGAGGATGAACAGCAGCTCC
>OLPF01002649.1_pt1 | contig 11150 bp, 5 predicted proteins | sample 1673121 | NCBI WGS metagenome assembly OLPF01 (sample SAMEA3136756, study PRJEB25190) | human gut metagenome | reverse complement strand
GATGATCTTGCTCCAGCGCAGCGCGTCGATGTCGAACGACGCAATGGACTTGTTCGCCTTCGACTTTACCTGCACGCCGCAGCCGAGCACCTTAATGAGATCGGTGATGATCTCACTTTTGAAAATCTTGTCGTAATCCGCTTTCAGGCAGTTCAGAATTTTGCCGCGAATCGGCATCACGGCCTGATAGTTCGGGTCGCGCGCCTGCTTGACCGCACCGAGAGCGGAATCGCCCTCCACGATAAAAATCTCGCGCTCGGAAACATCCTTGCTGCGGCAGTCCACAAACTTCGCCACGCGCCCCGTGATATCCATTTTGGCCGTCAGCTTGCCCTTTAAGTTGAGGCGCGTTTTTTCGGCGTCCTCGCGGGAGCGCTTGTTGATAAGCACCTGTGCGCCGATTTTCTCCGCCTCAATGGGGTTTTCGATGAAATAAATTTCGAGATTATGGCGGAGCATCTCCACCATCGCTTCCTGAATACCCTTGTTGTTGATGGCCTTCTTTGTCTGGTTCTCATAGGAGGTCATTGTGGAGAACGAGGACATGACGATAACAAGGCAATCCTCCACGTCCTGAAATTTAATTTTGCTTTCGGATTTATTATACTTGCCGTTCTGCTTCAAATACGCGTCAATCTGGTACACGAATGCGTTCTGCACAGCCTTGTCCGGCGCGCCGCCGTATTCCAGCCAGCTCGAGTTGTGGTAGTATTCCGTCAAATGCACGCGGTTGGAAAATGCCACCGCGGCGTTGATCTTCACATTGTAAAGCGGCAGGTCTTCGCGGTCGCGCACGCGCTTTTCGGACTGCCAGAACTGCACGGAGGTCAGCGCATCTTCGCCCACCAACTCGCGCACATGATCTAAAATGCCGTTTTCGTAGCAGAATTCCGTCGTCTCGAATTTGCGCGGCGAAACTTCATTTTTGAAAATAAACTTCACGCCCGCGTTGACGATGGCCTGCCGCTTGATGATGTCCGTGTAATAGTCCGCCGGCACGTCAATGTCTGTAAACACCTTGATATCCGGCTTCCAGCGGATGCGCGAGCCCGTGGCCTTCTTGCCGTAAGGCTCCTTATTGAGTCCGCCTACGTTCTCACCGTGCTCAAAGTGCAGCGTATAGCGGAAGCCGTCGTAGCGAATATCCGCGTCCATGTATTCGGAGGCATACTGCGTGGCGCACAGACCGAGACCATTCAGGCCCAGCGCGTAATCGTAGTTGCCGCCGTCATTGTTGTTATACTTGCCGCCCGCATACATCTCGCAGAACACAAGCTCCCAATTGTAGCGCTCCTCACGCTTGTTGTAATCCACCGGGATACCGCGGCCGTGGTCTTCCACCTCAACGGAATGGTCGGCATAGCGCGTGACGGTGATCTCCTTGCCGTAGCCCTGGCGCGCCTCATCAATGGAGTTCGAGAGGATCTCGAAGATCGCGTGCTCGCAGCCGTCGAGACCGTCTGAGCCGAATATGACCGCCGGACGCAGACGTACACGGTCCGCGCCCTTCAGACTTTTGATGCTGTCGTTGCCGTAGGTTTGCTTTTTAGCCATTCACCATGTTCCTTTCCTCAAGCGGGCAAAATAATACCCGCACGGGATTGCCCATAAACAAACGTAAAGGGAATGCAAATGAGCACATTCCCTTTCGTCAAAAAATTATTCGTTCGTGTTCGCTTCCGGTTCCGTCTGCGCTTCGGTCGGCAGTTCTGTCGTTTCCGGCGCTGCCGCTTCTGCCGGGATGATGCCCGCAGCGGCAGTCTGTGCGCTCGGCAGCAGCTTGCCGTTCATCACGTCAAGGAACTCGTCGGCGTCCAGCTTTTCGCGCTCAAACAGCACACCCGCCAAACGGTGCAGCAGGTCAATGTGTTCGGAGAGCACCTTCTTCGTCTTATCGTACGCGTCGCAGATGATGGACTTAATCTCCTCGTCAATCTCCGCGGCGGTCTCCTCGGAATAGTTCGAGACATGACCCATCTCCTTGCCGAGGAACGGATTGCTGCTGTCCGCACCGTAAGTGATCGGACCAAGACGGTCGCTCATGCCGTACTTTGTGACCATCGCGCGGACGATCTTCGTGGCGCGCTCAATGTCGTTCGATGCGCCCGTGGAAATATCGTCAAGCACCAAGGCTTCCGCCACACGGCCGCCCAGCAGCACGATGAGCTCCTCGCGCATCTCGTTGCGGCTCTGGTAGGACTTATCCTCCGTCGGCAGGTGCATCGTGTAGCCGCCTGCCATGCCGCGCGGGATGATGGAAATCTGGTGCACCGGGTCCTGCGAATCGCAGAAGTACGTCGCAATGGCGTGTCCTGCCTCGTGGTACGCGGTCAGCTTCTTCTCTTTGGTCGTCATCACGCGGCTCTTCTTTTCGGTGCCGACAACGACCTTGATCGTCGCTTCCTCGATTTCCTCCATCGTGATGGACTTGTGGTCCTTGCGGGCCGCAAGCAGCGCCGCTTCGTTTAAGAGGTTCTCAAGGTCTGCACCGGTAAAGCCGGCGGTGGATTTTGCAATGGTGGAAAGGTCAACATCCGGTGCAAGCGGCTTGCCCTTTGCGTGTACGCGCAGAATATCCTCTCTGCCGCGCACATCCGGGTAGCCCACCATCACCTGGCGGTCGAAACGGCCGGGACGCATCAAAGCCGGGTCCAGAATATCCGGGCGGTTCGTTGCCGCAATCATGATGACACCCTCGTTCGCGCCGAAGCCGTCCATCTCAACGAGCAGCTGGTTCAGCGTCTGCTCACGTTCGTCGTGGCCGCCGCCGAGACCCGCGCCGCGCTGGCGGCCCACGGCATCGATTTCATCGATGAAGATGATGCACGGGTGGTTTTTCTTGGCTTTGTCGAACAGGTCACGCACACGCGATGCACCGACGCCGACGAACATCTCCACGAAGTCGGAACCCGAAATGGAGAAGAACGGCACGCCGGCTTCACCTGCAACGGCGCGCGCCAAAAGCGTTTTACCGGTGCCCGGAGGGCCAACGAGCAGTACGCCCTTCGGAATGCGCGCACCGAGCTCGTTATATTTATTCGGACGTTTTAAGAACTCCACAATTTCGCGCAGCTCTTCCTTTTCTTCGTCTGCGCCCGCCACGTCCGCAAACGTCGTGCGGCGCTTTTCGTCATTTATTTGCTTGACTTTCGCTTTGCCGAAATTCATCTGGTTTCCGGCTCCGCCGCCGCCCATGCGCTTCATCATGAATACCCAGAACGCCACAAGCAGCGCGATCATCAGCAACGTCGGAATGAGGCTGACAAGCCAGCTCGTCTCCGCCGGGCGGATGACATCCTGCGTCATGCGGTTATTCGGGTGTTCCTCGTTATACGACTTGATGTAGTCCGAAACGTCGTTGTAGAACAGGTTCACGTTCGGCACCGTGTAGCGCACAACGGATTCCTTTTTGCTGCTGTCCTCTGTCACGGTCAGCTTCATCTCGCCCGTGCCCAGGTTCAGCGAGTATGCGCTCACCTTGCCGTCTTCAAAGTAAGACAGCACATCGGAGTATTTCAGCCCCGTCTGGTCTGCCCCGCGGTCAAACAGAAGTAAAAGCAGCACGACGAGCAAAATCGGAATGCCGAGGTAGATCAAAAGATTGCGAATGATTTTTTTGTTGTTGCTGTTCAAGTTCCGACCTCCCGGAAATCAAATTGGATACAAAGCGTACCCTTAAATAGAAACAGAAACTTTTTTATCAAAACGGAAGCTTAGACTTCACCGTAGACTTCAGGTTTCAAAACGCCGACAAACGGCAGGTTTCTGTACTTCTCATCAAAATCGAGACCGTAGCCCACGATAAACGCATCGGGAATATCGCAGCCCTTGTATTTTGCGTAGACCTCCACCTCGCGGCGCTCAGGCTTATCGAACAGCGTGCAGATTTCAATGCTGTTCGGCTCGCGGCTTTTCAAAAGGTTTACAAGGTAGTGCAGCGTCTTGCCACTGTCGAGAATATCCTCAACAATCACGATATCATAGCCCTTCAGGTTGATGTCGAGATCCTTGATGATCTTGACAACGCCGGAGGTCTTCGTGCCGGAGCCGTAGCTCGAAACGCACATGAAATCGATGCGGGCCGGAATCGTAATGGCGCGCATCAGGTCTGCCATAAAGACGACAGAACCCTTCAAAACGCTGACAAGCAGCAGGTTTTTATCGGCGTAATCGCGGGAAATTTCCGCGCCCACGCGCTTGACCATGCTGTCGATGTACGCTTCGCTGTACAAAACTTCCTTGATATCGTTTAACATTGTGTTTTCCATTCGGATGACCCTTTCCTCAAAATTCTTTCCGCTTTATATGCGGGTTATGCCTGCCGTATCCGTCACCGTAAGCTCCAGTGCCGGGAAATTCGGCTTTGCCACATAGCCCTCCGCCGCGCCGACCGCTTCGATCCAGATGATCTCACCGTCTTTTTCAAGCAGCAGCAAACGGTTGCGCGCCGCCGCCGGAATGCGCAGTTCATTCAGGATTTTTTTGACCGATTTCGTCACGCCGCGCCCTGCGGGTCTGAAAACATCGCCCGCGCGCCGCGTCCGTACTCTCAGAACATTCGTAATTTTATCACAATCCGAAAAGTTTTGGAATAACAAATTATGAACTTTCCGGTTGATTTCTTCTTTTTCGGGAATTTTTTTCTCCACAAACAGCGTTTTTCCGTTCGGAAGCACGTTTTCGCCCGCTCTCAGCGGAACAGAAAACACATTCCGGTCTTTTATCTCCCGGTTTTTTCGCACCGTGAGCGTGTCCTGCTTCGCCTCCAGCACGATGTCCCCCGGCAAAGAGAGGCTGCCGCCCATGAAAACGCAGCCCGCCGCCCTGCAAATGTGCTCATAAGAGAGCCGCCCGTAAGACGATAACAGCAGTTCCAGTGCCGCGCGCAGCACCGCCTCGTGTGCGCTCCGCAAAGCTTTCAAGTCATACCCGTAAGGCGTTTTCGCTTTACAGAGCAATTCATTCGCGCACGCAAACACAAATTCATTCTGCAACCGCATGCTCTCCGCAAAGCGGGACGTCGCCTGCGTCATCTGCGGGTTTACGTCCTTCAGCACCGGCAGCACGCTGTGGCGCAGCTTATTGCGCGTGTAGTCCATCGTCAAATTTGTGGAGTCTGTCACGTAGTCAAGTTGATATACTTTACAGAGATGTTCCACCTCTGCGCGGGAAATGTTCAAAATCGGGCGATAAATTCTGCCGCGCCGCGGCGGAATACCCCCCGCGCCGTGCGGCCCCATGCCGCGCGTCAGGTTCAAAAGCAGCGTTTCGGCATTATCGTCGGCGTTGTGCGCCGTGGCGATGCACCCGTTTCCCCCTGCTTCCTCCGCAAAGCACGCGTAGCGCACGCGCCGTGCGCATTCCTCCACGCCCTCGCCGCTTACGGCCGCAAGCGCGGGAATATCCTTATAGATCACCTTGCTGTGAAGTTCAAGTGCTTTACAGTAGTCCTTCACAAATTCCGCATCGCGGTCGGCTTCCGCCCCCCGAATACCATGGTGCACATGCACCGCAAGCAAACGCTCCGCGCCGTACTTCTGTACAAGCAAATACGTCAGCAGCACGGAATCCGCCCCACCGGAAAGCCCCACGACAATTTTTCCCGTCTCCGGCAGATCATACCGCACGCGGGCGAGGATGTCCTCAGCTTTCATGACGCACAACTTCCTGCGATGTAAAGCGCATGAACTCACCCTGCCAGTGCAGCGGCACGCTGCGCAGATCGCCGTGACGGTTTTTCGCCACGATGACCTCGGCGCTGTTTTTGTCCACGTCTTCGGGCGAAGCCGATTCGTTCGCATAGTATGCGTCTCGGTACAGGAACAGCACGATGTCGGCATCCTGCTCGATGGAGCCGGAATCTCGAAGGTCAGAAAGTACCGGGCGGTGCTCCTGTCGCTTTTCACCTGCACGGGCAAGCTGCGCCAATGTCACAACCGGGATATTCAGCTCTTTCGCCATGATCTTGAGGCTTCGCGTGATTTCGGAAATTTCCTGCACGCGGTTATCAATGCGCTTTGCACTGTTCATCAGCTGTAAGTAGTCGATGATGACAAGATCAACATTTTTTAAACGACGCACTTTTGCTTTCATCTCCGGCACCGTAATGCCCGGGGAATCATCGAGGTACAAATCAGCCTTAGAGAGAATATCGCCCGCCTCCACAAGGCGCGTCCATTCGCCCTCTGTCAAGTCGCCCGTGCGCAGCTTTGTACCGCCGACGAGTGCCTCCGTGGAAATGATACGGGAAGCGAGCTGCTCCTTGCTCATTTCCAGCGAGAAAAACGCCACGCGCTTGCCCGCCGTGATGGCAGCATGGCGCGCAATGTTCAGCGCAAAGCTCGTTTTGCCCATGCCGGGTCGCGCGCCGATGATGACAAGGTCGGAGCGGTTCAGGCCCGTGATCGTGTTATCCAGCTCGCGGATACCCGTAGGGATGCCGCGGTACAGGTCTTTGTCCGGCGAATTCAAGCGGTCAAGGCGTTCAAACGTCTCAAACAGCACTTCGTTCAGGCGCTCAAGACCCTTTAACGCCTTGCCCTGGCGGATGTCAAAAATGCGCTGCTCGGCGGAATCCAAGAGGAGCGAGGTTTCGCCGGTGTCCTCCATGGCGTCATCCAAAATGCCGCGCGCCGCCTGAATGAGCATACGCAAATCGTAGCGGTCACGCACAATGGTGCAGTAACGCTCCACATTCGAGACGCTCGGCACAAGCTGCGCAAGCTGCATCAGATACACCTTTCCGCTGCCCTCATCGAAGTTTTCTTCTTCGCGCAGGTGCTCCAGCAGCGTGACGAGGTCCACCGGCTGGCCTGCCGTGAACATATCGAGCATCGCGCTGTAAATCGTGCGGTTATTGACCTGATAAAAATAGTCCGCGCGCGGCAGCATTTCCGCCACGGTCGAGAGACAGTCGGGCTCCAGCAACACCGCACCCAGCACCGCCTGCTCAGCCTCTGCGCTGAACGGCATCACCGTTCCGGGCAGTGCCGGCGTATTCAGTTGAAAATTATCTTCCGGCATTTTTACCACCCTTTTTTGAGTGAAATTACTTCAAAGTGAAAACGATTTCCGAATCGTAAACGACTTTTAGTCATTGCAAAACTTAATGCTGCGCATCAAGGAAATCAGGCTTTTACTGTGCTTCGGTCACCGATACCGCCAGCTTCGCGGTGATGCCGTTATAGAGCTTCACCTCAATGTGATAGCCGCCGAACGCCTTGATGTCGGTGTCGAGGTGGATCTTGCGCTTGTCGATGTCGAAGCCGTACTGCTTTTTAATCTCCTGCGCAATCTCCTTTGCGGTGACGGAGCCGAACAGTCTGCCGCCCTGGCCCGCCTTTGCGGTGATGCGGACGGTCTTGTCCTTCAAAGCTTCCGCAATACGCTGCGCTTCTTCGGTCTCGGTTTTCACTTTATATGCCTTGGAGGCCTCGGCGTTTTTCAGCTCGTTCATCACCTGTGCGTTCGCTTCCTTTGCAAGCTTGCGCGGCAGCAGGAAATTGCGTGCGTAGCCTTCTGCTGCATTGATGAGCTCGCCCTTTTTGCCTACACCTTTTACATCTGCTAAAAGTACAACTTTCATGGTCGTATCTCCTATCGTTTAAATCTATCGCTAAAGCAGTCAAACGGCTTCGCGCCGCTTTGCCGCATTAGTTATTCTTTTTCGTCGCTTCGGAAAGCTTTTCGTCCAGCACGCGGATGAGTGCCTTGCGCACATCGTTCGTGGTGCTGTTTTTAATCTGCGCGCCCGCCATGTTGAGGTGACCGCCGCCGCCGAATTCCTCCAGCAAAATCTGCACGTTCACGTCGCCGAGGCTTCGTGCCGAAATGGCAATCTCGTTGCCCACGCGGAAAATGACGAACGACGCGCGCACGCCCTGAATGGACAGCAGCTCGTCCGCCGCCTGCGCCGCCGCAATGCGCACATTCGGGAATTCCCAGTTGGAGCACGCAATGGCGCAACCCTTGTAAACCTCCGCACCTGCCACAAGCTGAGAGCGCTCTTTATAGGTATCGAGCGAATTTGCAAACATCTTCTTCACTTCCACCGTGTCGGCGCCGCGGCGCTTTAAGTAGGCGGAAGCTTCAAATGTGCGCACGCCCGTCTTCAAAACGAAGTTTTTGGTGTCCAGCATAATGCCGGAAAGCAGCGCCGTCGCTTCTTTTTTATTGAGCGCGGAGCTGTTGATATACTGCACGAGCTCCGCCACCATTTCGGAAGCCGAGCTGGCGTACGGCTCATGGTAAAAGATGATCGCGTTTTCAATGTGCGTCACCATCATGCGGTGGTGGTCGATGACGACCACGCGCGGAATGGCCTTTAAAACTTCTTGACTCTCCACAAACGAGGTGGAATGTGTGTCCACCACAATGAGAAGCGAGCGCTGCGTGCAGCGGTCGAGCGCCTCCTGCGGGGTGATGAACATGTTTTCATACTCCGGCTGATGCTCAAACGCGTTGATAAGCGTCGTCGCCATAGAGCGGCCCTTGTCGATCACAATGCTTGCACGGCGGTCAAGGCCCTTCGTCACAGCCGCCCACATGCCGACCGCCGCGCCCACGGCGTCAAGGTCGGAGTTCGTGTGCCCCATGATGAAAATATGGTCGCTCGATTTAATGTGGTCGGAAAGCGTCGCGGCAATAACGCGTGTGCGCACCTTGTCGCGCTTTTCAACACCCTTGGAGAGGCCGCCGAAGAACTCGTATGTACCGTCCTGCTGGTAGATGGCCACCTGGTCGCCGCCGCGGCCGAGCGCCATTTCCAGTGCCTGACGGGCATGCAGTTCGCTTTCCGTCGCCGTTACGCCCGCGCGGCCGATACCGATGGAGATCGTGGCAGACATGTTATTCTCACCCTTCACGGCGCGCACGCTGTCCAAAACGGCAAAGCGCTTCGTTTTGGCTTCTTCAATGTGCTGGTCGTCCGTGATGAGCATATAACGCCCGTTCGTCATGCGGCGCAGAAAGCCCTCCATGGTGTCGATCGCCCAGCTGCGCAGGACGGATTCCACCTCGGACGTGATGCGGGAATCCTCACTGCCGGAGGCATCGCACGTCAGCTCCTCGCGGTTATCAAACGAGATGACCGCAATGACCGTGCGCTTTTCGTGATAATCGCGCTGAATCTGCTTATAATACGTGTCGTCCACAAAGTAAAGCACACTGCCGCTTTCGGTGCGCAGGCCGTAGGCCGTGAACTCGCGGTCGCCGTAGGAAACGGAGGTTCCGTTTTCGGATAAAATCTGACGCAAAGTCTTCGGGTAAATGTACGCCGCAATGTTATCGCCGCAGCCTTCGCCGTTTTCGGTGAATAAATCCTGAAAGCGCTCGTTCGTCCAGACGATGTCGCCCGCCGAGCCCAGCACTGCAAGGGGCAGCGCAAACTGCCCGAGGTTGCGCTGTTCATCGGCGGAAAGAACCTTTCTCGCAGCTCTGAGCGCCGTGTACACATGCACGCGGTAATGCAGGTCGGTCATGATAACCGCTGCCAAACACAGGCCGGAAACCGTGATCTCCACCGCAAACAGAATCTTATTCTGCGTATAGCTGAAGCACGCCATAATGAACATGACCGCTGCCATAACATAATAAACCGGCGAGGTCGCCCAGATGCGTCGCTTGTTCATTTCCCGTCTCTCCTTCTGAGGGGAACCCCCAAGAAACTAATCTAACTTAAACTGAATTTAAACTTCCATGATGATCGGCAGGATCATCGGGCTGCGCTTTGTGCGGTTATATAACAGTCTGGAAAGGTTGTCGCGCACGCGCAGTTTTATGGCGCTCCACTCGCGCACGTTTTCGTCCGCGCACTGCTCAATCGTGCTGTTGACAAGCCGTCTCGCCTCGTCCATCAGCGCCTCGCTCTCGCGCACATACACAAATCCACGGGATACAATATCCGGACCGGAAACAACTCTGCCGGAGCCTGCCTCAATCGTGCACACCGCAATGATGAGACCGTCCTCCGCAAGGTGCTTTCTGTCGCGCAGCACAATGCTGCCGACGTCGCCCACGCCGAGGCCGTCCACCATAACCGCGCCCGCCTGTACATCGGGCAGCTGTTTCATGTAGTCTTCATGAATCTCCACCACGCTGCCGACATCGCCGATGAAAATGTTCTCCGGCGGCATGCCCATGCTGACGGCCACGCCCGCATGCTTGCGCAGGTGCTTCTGCTCGCCGTGCACCGGGATGAAGTACTTCGGCTTCGTCAGCGCCTGAATAAGCTTCAGCTCTTCCTGACACGCGTGGCCGGAAACGTGCACCTCGTACATGGATTCGTACACCACATCGCAGCCGCGCTTCAAAAGCTCGTCTACAACGGTGCCGACCATCTTTTCGTTGCCCGGAATGGGGCGCGCGGAAATGATGATCATGTCGTCCTCACCGACCGCGACCTGACGGTGGTCGGCAAACGCCATGCGGGTAAGTGCAGACATCGGCTCTCCCTGACTGCCCGTCGTGATGAGCACAATCTGCTCCTTCGTGTAACGGGAGATCATGTTGAGGTCGATGAGCAGACCGTCCGGCACTTTGAGATAACCGAGCTCGCTCGCAATGGACATGACGTTCACCATGCTTCTGCCGGAAAGCGCCACTTTTCTTCCGTACTTTTCCGCGCAGTTGATAATCTGCTGCACGCGGCTGATGTTCGACGCAAACGTCGCGATGATAAGCCGCTTTTTATTCGCTTCCGCGCGGGCAAAGAGTGCGTCAAACGTCGCGTTTACCTTCTGCTCCGTCTGTGTGTAGCCGGGGCGCTCTGCGTTCGTAGAGTCCGCCATCAGCAGCAAAACGCCCTCCTGACCGAGCTGCGCAAAGCGCGCAAGGTCGATCATGCCGCCCTGCGTGGGGGTGAAATCGATCTTAAAGTCGCCCGTGTGGACAATGACGCCCGCAGGGGTGTGCAGCGCAAGACCCACAGCGTCGGAAATGGAGTGGTTTACGTGGATAAGCTCCACGTCGAAGCAGCCGAGCTGAATGTGCGAGCCCGCCGTTGTGACGTTCAGCTTCACATAGCCGAGGTTGTGCTCCTTGAGCTTATTCGCAATCAGCGCTACCGTCAGCGCCGTGCCATACACCGGCACATTGATCTTCTTGAGCAAATACGGCAGGGAACCGATGTGGTCCTCATGACCGTGCGTGAT
>OLPF01002648.1_pt1 | contig 11162 bp, 8 predicted proteins | sample 1673121 | NCBI WGS metagenome assembly OLPF01 (sample SAMEA3136756, study PRJEB25190) | human gut metagenome | reverse complement strand
CTTTTATCAGAAGAAGAAATAATGAAGAAAAAATTACTTATATTCATCCTGACTTAGAGCCTATATTAAAAGGAACTTATGGTATTATAGTATATCAAGAGCAAATAATGCAGATAGCAAGATTAATGGCTGGTTATTCTTTTGGCGAAGCTGATATCTTAAGAAGAGCAATGTCTAAGAAGAAGGAAGAAATTCTTTTAAAGGAAAAACCAAAATTTATAAATGGATGTTTGAACAATGGATATGATGAGAATGTAGCCTCTGCGGTATATGATTTGATACTTAAGTTTGCTAATTATGGATTTAATAAATCACATTCGGTAGCATACGCTATTACATCTTATAGAATGGCTTTTATAAAAGCATATTTTCCTAAATATTTTATAAGTGCAATATTATCCAACTCTATTGGTAATGATATTAAAACTAATATTTATATTAATAGAGCAAGAAAATCAAATATTAAGATATTACCACCAGATATTAATTTAAGTACTAGTAAATACTATGTTGATGGTAATAATATAAGATGTCCTTTATCAATTATTAAAAGTGTTGGTACCGTAAGTAGTAATGATATAATTAAAGAAAGAGAAAAAGGACAGTTTACTGATTTTAGTGATTTTGTACTTAGAATGAATGGTACTTCAGTTAATACAAGAGTTATAACTAACTTAATTAATGCTGGAGCAATTAACTTAGGATATAATAGAAGGACTTTAATAGAAAACTTAGATAATGTTTTAAATTATGCAGATATTGCAAAAGACTCTGGAATGATTGAGGTTGAAAAACCATATATTTTAGAATATGATGAATATTCCAAGAAAGATATTATGGATAATGAGTTAAAAACTATCGGATTTTATTTAACTGAGCATCCAACCTCAAAATATCGTGAAGAAAGTAGTATTAGTTCTCTTAATATCAATAATTACTTTGATAAAAATATTAATATCATTATTTTAATAAAAAGAATAAGAGAAACTACTACAAAAAATAATGATGTTATGGCCTTTATCACAGGTGAAGACGAATTTGGTGAAATTCCTTTAACTATATTTCCTACTACATATAAAAGATTTAATAATATAGAAGAAGGTAATATTGTCAAGGTATTTGGTAGAGTAGAAAGAAGATTTGATAAATACCAAGTTATTGTTAATAATATACAAATAATAGAATAGGAGGATAATGTTATGAAAGGTAAATTTATAGTTATATCAGGTCCTGGTGGTGTTGGTAAAGATACTATTGCTAAAGAATTAGTAAATAAAGGAATTGCCATCTATTCAGTATCTATGACTACGAGAAAGAAAAGAAGTAATGAAATAGATGATAAAGATTATTTCTTCGTAGACATTAATACTTTTGAAAATAATATTAAAGATGGTAAAATACTAGAATATACTTTATTTAATGGTAATTATTATGGTACTCCTAGTGAATTTATATTTAATAATCTTGAAAAAGGTACTAATGTAATCGGAGTACTAGATATTAAAGGTGTATTAAATGTAGAAAAAATATATCCTGAAGCTATTAGTATATTTATTATGCCGCCATCTTTTGAAGAACTAGAAAAGAGAATTAGAAATAGAAATACTGATTCTGAAGAAGTTATTAAAGAAAGATTAGAGATAGCTAAAGATGAAATTAAATGCAAAGATAAATATGATTATGTAGTTATCAACAATACTGTGGATAAAGCAGTAGAGGAAATAATTCAAATTATTAAAAATGAAAAAAATATATGCAATTAATAAAGATTATTAAAACTATATTTAGGAGATGATTCACTATGAAAAATATATATTATCATATCACTTCAATTAACAAATTACATACAGGTGATGTTATTGAATTTGGGAAAGAATATAATAACTTCTATAAAGAAATGGTTAATATTAAACATTATAATAGTTCTGGAAAAGACGCTAATGATGTTTTGCTAGATTTATTTAATAATAAAAGTCTGGTTTTTAAATCAATTAATGACTTGAAGACTGTTCTAAACACTGTAAATGATGATGCTTTTATATTAAGAGAACTTGTTTTTGAACATATAAGAAAATGCTATTTTCCTGAATGTCCCTCTAGATTTAAATGTATGTATGTCTTAAAAGACAAAGATGAAGTAAATGGTTGGTTAGAAATTTTTAAAAGAATTAATAGAAAACCTCTTCAAATTGTTAAATTAGAACTTGAAGGTGATGTTTTTGAAGGAAATGCTAGTTTAATTCTTAGACAAAGTAATTCCATCAATGATAAAATTATACAGGCTAAAAATTATTGGTCTGGGGATAAAACAAACCTTATATCAGAATATTTATTTGTTGGGAAAGCAAAAGTTCTTGAGGTTACTGATATAAATGAATAAACTTTACTTTAGAGACTTAATGGCTCTAAAGTATTTTTTTAGACTACAGGCTAAAAAAACATCGAGCAACGAAGTGTGAGATGAAATAAATACTATAAATTTACTTGAAAAATGTAGTATTTTAGTATATACTTATATTAACTTTATGAAGTGGGAGGAATATTATGAAAAGTAGTAGAATAATGAAGATATTTGAACAATATGTTAGAAAGTATGATATGAATAATATTAATATTAAAGCAAGATATTTTCACTCATTAAAAGTAATGGAAATAGTTAAAGATTTAGCTACTGAACTTGGTATATTTACCGAAGAAGAGATAGCGGTCTGTGAACTTATTGGTCTATTCCATGAAATAGGTAATTTTTCTAGTACTCCCAACTATCATATAGATGAAGACAATGAAGATTCTAGTAATAAAGCTATTGATATACTATTTAATAAAGGCTTAATCAGAGAAATAAGTAAAGATAAAACTTATGATAATGTCATTAAAATAGCATTATTTGCTTATGATAAAAATGGTTTTCCTGATAATATAGATGAGAAAACTAAACATGTATGCGCTATTATTAAAGATGCTCATAACTTAGATTCTTTTAGATTATTTGTTAATTATCCTTATGTTGATACAAGAATTAGTAGTTATCCTAATAATTTGGTATATGAAGATTTTACTAAATTTAAAACTATTAGTCCTAGAGTTACTGATAATGCTTCAGATACTGTTCTTATGGTATTATCAAAAATGTATGCTTTTAATTACAAATATTCCTATTATTTATTAAAAGAAAATAATTATGTGGCTAAACTATTTGATAGTCTTACTTTTGATAATAAAGAAATTGAAGACTTTTATAAAAAAATATTTATGGTACTTAATAATTATATAGATAAAAGGATTGGTGTTTATAATGCTTGATAAAAAATATGATCATTTAATGGTAGAAAAAGATAAATATGAAATGTGGAAAAATAATGGTTATTTTACTGGTGGTAAAGATTTAAGTAAAGAACCATTCTGTATAGTAATTCCACCTCCTAATGTAACTGGTAAATTGCATTTAGGACACGCTTGGGATACCTCTATTCAAGATATTCTAATTAGATATAAGAAAATGAAGGGCTTTGATGCTATGTGGGTTCCTGGTATGGATCATGCTGGTATTGCTACTCAGGCTAAAATTGATAAGAAACTTAGAAGTGAAGGAATTAATCCTAGAGAAATGGATAGAGAAGAATGGCTTAAAGTAGCTTGGGCTTGGAAAGATGAATATGCAGAAAATATTCATAGTCAGTGGGCAAAACTTGGTCTTGCTCTAGATTATACTAAAGAAAGATTTACTTTAGATGAAGGTTTATCTAAGGCTGTTAGAGAAGTCTTTGTTACTCTATATAACAAAGGTTTAATTTATAGGGGAGAAAGAATTATTAACTGGGATCCTATGGCTATGACAGCTTTAAGTACTGAAGAAGTTATTTATAAAGATGTAGAAGGTGCCTTTTATCATATTAAGTATTATCTAGAAGATAGTGATGAATATTTGGAAGTAGCTACAACTAGACCAGAAACTTTATTTGGAGATACTGCTGTTGCTGTTAATCCAGATGATGAAAGATACAAAAAATATATAGGTAAGAGTGTTATACTTCCTATAGTTAATAAGAAAATTCCTGTAATAGGAGACTATCATGCTGATATGGAATTTGGTACAGGTGTAGTTAAAATTACTCCTGCTCATGATCCTAATGACTTTGAGGTTGGTAATAGACACAATCTAGAGAGAATTGTAGTTATGAATAAAGATGCTACGATGAACGAAAATGCTGGCTCTTATGCTGGTATGGATAGATTTGCCTGCAGGGAAAAGCTTGTTAAAGATTTAGAAGAAGCTGGTCTACTAATTAGTATCGAGCCAATTAATCATAATGTTGGTTTTTCAGAAAGAACTGATGTTATGATTGAACCTTACTTATCTAAACAATGGTTTATTAAGATGAGACCACTTGCAGATGCAGTACTTGCTAATCAAAAAAATAAAGATACTAAAGTTAACTTTGTACCTGAAAGATATGAAAAGATTATGAATCACTGGATGGAAATAACTTATGACTGGTGTATTTCTAGACAGCTTTGGTGGGGGCACAGAATTCCTGCTTGGTATAAAGATGATGAAGTATATGTTGGTATGGATGCTCCTGAAGGAGAAGGTTGGGTACAAGATCCCGATGTACTCGATACTTGGTTCTCTTCAGCATTATGGCCTTTTAGTACACTTGGATGGCCTGATAATACTGACTTATTAAAAAGATATTATCCTAACAGTGTACTAGTTACTGGATATGATATTATTCCATTCTGGGTTAATAGAATGACCTTCCAAGGACTTGAATTTCTTCATAAGAGACCATTTAAAGATTGTTTAATACATGGTCTTATCAGAGATAAACAAGGCAGAAAAATGAGTAAGAGCCTTGGTAATGGTATAGATCCTATGGATGTTATTGAAGAATATGGTGCTGACTCACTTAGATTTTTCTTAACTACTAGTACTGCTTCAGGAATGGATTTAAGATATGATGAAGAAAAAGTAAAATCTACTTGGAACTTCATTAACAAAGTATGGAATGCATCAAGATTTGTATTAATGAAGTTAGATGGATTTAAAGAAGAAGATTATACTTTAGATAATTTAAAAGTAGAAGATAAATGGATACTTGATAAACTTAATAGTACTATTAAAGGTGTTACTAAATATATGGATAAATATGACTTTAATTTAGCAGGGTCCGCTATATACGAATTTGCATGGAGTTACTTCTGTGACAAGTACATTGAGTTATCTAAGTTCTATGATGATAATACAACAAAAAGTGTATTACTTAGAGTACTTACTGATATAGTAAAAATGTTACATCCATTTATGCCTTATGTTACTGAAGAAATATATTCAATGCTACCTATTAAAGAGACTGAATCTATTATGATGAGTAGTTATCCAGAATATGATAAAAATATGGTATCTGCTACTAATATTGATACAGTACTTGAATTTATTACTATGTTTAGAAATAAAAAGGCGGATCTTGGTATAGGTAGTGATTACAAAGTATACATTAAGTGTAATAATGATGTAGATAAACAAATTATTATTAATATGTTAAAACTTAATGATAAGATTACTGATAATAGTGATAATTATACTGATAAAGTAGAATATAATGGATTAGAGATAGATATTTTCTTTGATAATAGTAAAAATGTTAAAGAACAAGAAGAAAAATTATTAAAAGAAAAAGAATCTCTAGAGAAATCTATTGAAAGAAGAGAAAAATTACTTAGTAATGAAAATTATATAAGTAAAGCTCCTTCGAGTATAGTAGAAAAAGAAAGAGAAGATTTGAAGAAAGAAAAAAAATTACTAAATAGTTTACTTAATAAATTTACAAAATAATTTTTATATGATAAAATAACTTTAGTTGTGAAAGGAGTGAATATTTATGGCTAAGTTTTGTTCTAATTGTGGTGCTGAATTAAATGAAGAACAAGAAATTTGTTTGAAGTGTGGTGTCAGAGTTAAAAATAGTAATACTAAAAATACTGATCCAAATGCTAAATCTAAAATGGCTGCTGGATTACTTGGTATATTTTTAGGTCAATGGGGAGTACATAACTTTTACCTAGGTTATACCGGAAAAGCAGTAGCCCAATTATTACTTTCTATTTTTGGATACATATTACTATTTGTTGTTGTTGGCTTTTTTATGGTAGCCGCTGCTGGTATATGGGGACTAATCGAAGGTATTATGATACTATCTGGTAGTATCAATACCGATGCTAATGGTAATCCATTAAGAGATTAATGTATAATTAAATTAAAACATCTCATAATAATTATGAGGTGTTTTTTCATATGGATAATGTATTTTGTATATGTTTTAGAACTCTTTTAGTATTAGCAATTTTATTTTTTGTAACTAAGTTACTGGGCAAAAAGCAAGTTTCACAACTTAGCTTATTTGATTATGTCGTTGGTATTACTATTGGCTCTATAGCCGCGGATATTTCTCTAGACTTAGAAAAAGACTTAATCGCGGGTATTGTTTCACTTCTTTTATATGGTATTATTGCCTATATAATAGCAAAGGCTACGATAAAAAGTATTACTCTTCGTAGATTTATTACAGGTGTACCTACAATATTAATGGAAAATGGTAAAATTATTGAATCTGGATTAAAAAAATCTAAACTTGATATTAATGACTTTCTTGCAGAAGCTAGAACACAAGGATATTTTGATTTAAATGAAATAGATACTGCAATTATGGAGATTAATGGAAGTATTAGTTTTCTCTTAAAAGAGAAAGATAAACCTTCAAATAAAAGCGACGTGAATGCTAAACTTAGTAATAGTGGAATTCCCGCTAATGTAATTATTGATTCTAATTATATGGAAAATAATATGGAAGCCATGGGAAAAGGCAAGAAATGGTTAGACCACGAACTAAAAGTATTAGGTTATAAGAATTATGACAATATATTACTTGCTACTTGTGATAATAATGGTAAAGTTATGGTATACAGAAAAAATGTAAAGCCTGATAAAAATACTATTTTAGAATAGATGATTTTAAATTAAACCATCTAATTAAAATAGTCAGTTTTTTAATATACATCGATATGTTTCTTGTTTTAAAACAAATATATTATAATATTATATTTTTTATTATTTGATATATCATATTGTTTGTTTATTAGTTTAACAATATTTAATTGCAAATCTATATTTATAACTTTTTTACAATATTATTAAACCATTATTAATGAACTATTTAATTAATTTTGTTCTTAATATTTTTGGTATTTTGAGTTATAATAATTATAGAAAGGAGTTTTATAATGAGTAAAGAAATTAATAAATATCTTAATTTATCTATAGTTATGTCTGTACTTTTTGCTATACTAGGAGTTATTCTTGTAGTATCACCTGATTCTTCACTTAGTACTATAGCATACCTACTAGCGGCTTTTCTATTAGTATACGGTACTTACAACTTTATAGATAGTTTTGCCATTCATCCAATATTCTTCTTTATGAAGATGGCTAGTAGTGTTATTTCTATAATACTTGGTATAGTTATATTTTTAAATCCTGAAATATTTAAAAATTTAATTCCTATAGCTTTAGGTGTATTCTTTATTATAAATGGTATTTTTAAAACTAGAATGGCATTTATTATTAAAAATATAGATAATTATTTTGTTTTATCCGTTATTACTTCAGTACTTACTATAATATGTGGTATTGTTCTAATTATTAATCCTAGTATATCTGCAATTATGATTACTACGATGATTGGAATTGTCGTTTTAGTATATGCTGTATTTGATATAGTAGATGCTTTCATATTAAAACATAGGGTAAAAGAAATATCTAAATATTTTGAACAATTATTAAAATAGTACTTCGGTACTATTTTTCATTTAATATCCGTACTGATAAACTTAAAACCTAAGAACATAAACTTCAATTTTTTGTTTTCTATGTAAATATTATGTAAAATCCATATTATTTTAGTTAAAATTATTACTTTTATGATATTATTATCATAGGTGATTACATATATGAATAATGAAATGAGAAATGGTTGGATAGACATTATATCTAAAATGTATAAAGATTTACATAATTCAGAAAGAGTTATGCATGTTTCAAAAGGATCTGATAAAAAAAGAGAAAGATTACTTAATTATTTTAATAGATTAGAAGAGATACATAAGAGAGTTGCTGAGAGTAAAAATAAATCTGATGAAAAATTACTTAAAAGCTTCTATTACGATTTATATGTAATAAAACCTGAAGACATACCTGAATCCTATTTTCAAAATCAAGTTAAACTTGCTAGGGAAAGAGGATATGGTAATATTGAACTAACTAATGAAGATAAAAAAAGAATGACTGATCAAGTTATCGAAGACCAAAAACATTCTTTAGATAAGTGGATAGAATATTTTTTATATGATGAAGAAAGTAAATCTTATGAAATGTGGGAAAAATACTGGGTATTTCAAGGACTACAGAATTTAGGCAAATATGATAAGGAAACCAGTAAATTTAGTAAAAGAGATAAAACAACAGTATATCCTTTTTCTCCGGTAGAAAGAGAATATATTTTTACCACTTTAAAACTAATGGAAGATTTTCTTAAAGATAAAAAAGGCGAAGAAGATATTAAGCAAGCATTAAGTACTGGTAATTTTAAACTTTTATATGAATATGTTATTAAGCAAAGCTTTTTAAAAGGAGAACATCAAAGTAATAGTGATGATGGTAAATGGATTAAATATGAACAAGGAAGTGATTATAATATTTTAAGAGATTCACTTCAAGGCTATTATACTGGTTGGTGTACTGCGGCTGGGGAGAACTTTGCCAAAGACCAGTTAGCAGGTGGAGACTTCTATGTTTATTATTCATTAGATAAGAATGGTGAAGCAAAAGTACCTAGAATTGCTATAAGAATGGATGGTAAAGATAAAATTGGAGAGATTAGAGGAATAGCAGATAATCAAAATATGGAACCTGAAATGATGTCTATTCTTGAAGAAAAACTAAAAGAATTTCCTGATAGAGATAAATATCTAAAAAAAGAAAATGATATGAAATTACTTACTTTAATTGATAAAAAGGTAAATGATAATATTGATCTTACTCTTGAGGAACTTAAATTTTTATATGAAATAGATGGTCAAATCATAGGTTTCGGGTATGGAAAAGATCCTAGAATAGAAGAAATTAAAAGAAAAAGAAATGAAAGAAGAGATTATAGTCTTATATTTAATGTTAAAGAAGAAGAGGTTGCTTTATCACAAAAAGAATGGCTAAATAATCCAAAAAAATTTAAAGTTCTTCCGGGTAATATAGATTTAGGCTCTCTTACTAGTGCTGAGGGACTTATTTTTCCCAAACAAGTCGGTGGCAATTTAGAATTGGATAATCTTGTTACCACTGAAGGACTTGTTCTTCCTGAAAGTATTGGTGGTAGTATAGATTTACGCTCTCTTACTAGTGCTGATGGACTTGTTCTTCCTAAACAACTTGGTGGTGGTATAGATTTAAGATCTCTTACTAGTGCTGATGGACTTGTTCTTCCTCAACATATTGGTGGCAATATATTTTTAAGACATCTTACTAGTGCTGATGGACTTGTTCTTCCTCAACATGTTGATGGCGATATATATTTAAGTTCTCTTGTTAGTGCTGATGGACTTGTTCTTCCCGAAAGTATTGGTGGTAGGATAGATTTAAGTTCTCTTACTAGTGCTGATGGACTTGTTCTTCCTAAACAACTTGGTGGTAGTATAGATTTAAGATCTCTTACTAGTGCTGATGGACTTGTTCTTCCTCAACATGTTGGTGGCTATATAGATTTAAGATCTCTTACTAGTGCTGATGGACTTATTCTTCCTCAACATATTGGTGGCTATATAAATTTAAGCTCTCTTACTAGTGCTGATGGGCTTGTTCTTCCCGAAAGTATTGGTGGTGATATATATTTAAACTCTCTTACTAGTGCTGATGGGCTTATTCTTCCTCAACATGTTGATGGCAATATAGATTTAAGTTCTCTTACTAGTGCTGATAGACTTGTTCTTCCTCATGATTTTAATTTATTTATGCTATATTGTCCTGATTATATTGGAAAAGAAATTATGAATAATCCTGATAAATATTATATGGCTCCTACTGAAGATGATAAAAAAGAAATAAAAAGATAAACTTAAAATTGAAGACTATAGGCTTCAATTTTTTCATTAAAGACATGAGGCTTTAATGATAGTGAGAGACTCAGGCTCGAACTAGAAAAATATTTCCTGGAAAATAATTTATGTAAACAAAATAATTATAAATACTTTATTTTAAACCTTTTTTTTGATATACTTGATATAGAAAGACTTGGTGATTTTATGAGTAAAATTGTATTAGTAGATGGTAATAATCTTCTTTTTAGAAGTTATTATGCTACGGCTTATAGTGGAAATATGATGAAAAATAAGGATGGATTTCCTACTAATGGACTATATGGTTTTGTTAATATGATGAATAAAATTATATATGAGGAGAAACCTCAATATATTATGGTTGCTTTTGATGTTGGTAAGACTTTTAGACACGAGAAATATGCTGATTACAAAGGTGGAAGAAAGGAAACCCCTGATGAACTTAAAATGCAATTTCCTGTTGCTAAAGAGATACTTAATTTTATGGGAATTAAGTATTTAGAGTGTCCCGGTTATGAGGCTGATGATATCATTGGTACTATTTCTAAGTGGACAGAAAATGATGATGACTTTGAAGCACTTATTGTAAGTAGTGATAAAGATTTACTTCAACTAATCAGTGATGAAACTACTGTGAAACTTCTTAGACCTAAGGATTATATTATGATGACTAAAAGTGTTTTTATTGATACTTATGGTTTTGAACCTATTAATATGATAGACTTAAAGGCTTTGATGGGAGATTCTTCGGATAATATTCCTGGTGTTAAAGGCATTGGTGAAAAGGGTGCTATTAAACTTATTAGTGAATATAAAAATATTGATAATCTTTATGATAATATTGATAATATTGCTGGTGCCGTTCACGATAAACTTGTTAATGGTAAAGAGGATGCTTATTATAGTAAGGAATTAGTTACTATCTTTAGAGATGTTCCTTTGGATATTAAGTTTAATGACCTTTTATATAATGGTGCTGATGAAAATAATCTTATGCT
>OLPF01002647.1_pt1 | contig 11175 bp, 11 predicted proteins | sample 1673121 | NCBI WGS metagenome assembly OLPF01 (sample SAMEA3136756, study PRJEB25190) | human gut metagenome | reverse complement strand
TGGGCGAATACCTCATTTCTTCACTTTTACCTTTTACTTATTACTTCGCAGACGCAGTCTGCGCTGCCGGGCCACCGGAGATATATGTATCCGTAGGTGCGTCAATGCGCCGCTAAAAGGACGAAAAAAGCTCGCCGTTATGGCGAGCTTGTTTCGGGTAATATCAGGTTATTACACAGCGCGGGTGACCTTACCGCTGCGCAGGCAGCGAGTGCATGCGTAAACATGCTTCGGACTTCCGTCCACGATCGCCTTGACGCGCTTCACATTGGGCTTCCAAGTACGGTTGGAACGCCTGTGGGAATGAGACACCTGAATGCCAAAGGCAACGCCCTTGTCGCAAAACTGACATTTTGCCATAAGTTGAAGCACCTCCTTGCTTGTGTTTAACTGCGTGCAATTTGCAAACAGCTTATTAATAATAACAGAACGTGCCTGCAATTGCAAGAAAAATTTTCGCCGTTGTAAAAATCGTTGCAAAATAATGCATTTGAGGTTAATATTAATAATGAAATAATATAGTTTAAAGGAGATCGGCAATGGCGAGTAAATATTCTGTTCTGCTGCGGACGATCGTGAAGGAAAACGGCCTTGAGCCGCTGCACACCTCCAGCGATTACGACACGCGGCTTCTGACGGTGGCGGACGTAAACCGCCCCGCGCTTCAGCTTGCCGGATTTTATAATTACTTTGACCCCAACAGACTCCAGATAATCGGCCGGGTCGAGAGCACATATCTTGAGCTGAAAACCGAGGCCGAGCGCCGCAGCTGCTTCGAGGAGCTTATGCGCTATGACATATCGGCGCTTGTTATCTGCCACGGCGCGTCGGTGTTCCCCGAATGCCTCGAGGTTGCGGAGAAATACGACCGCAATCTGTTCGTAACGCCCGAGGATACCTCCGACTTCATGGCCGATGTCATAAGCTCGCTGCACACGCACCTTGCGCCGCGCACGACTATGCACGGCGTGCTCGTTGAGGTACACGGCGAGGGCGTGCTTTTAACGGGCGACTCGGGCATAGGCAAAAGCGAAACGGCGCTTGAGCTTATAAAGCGCGGACACAAGCTCATTGCCGACGATGCGGTGGATATTCGCCGCATAGGGCGCGACAGGCTCGTGGGCACCGCGCCGGAGCTTATCCGGTATTACATGGAGCTGCGCGGTATCGGCGTTGTCGATGTCAGGCATCTTTACGGCGTTGGCGCCGTAAAGCCCGAGGGCGCGATCGACCTCGTTGTGAATCTTGAGGTCTGGGACGATCAGAAGGCGTACGACCGCCTCGGCCTTATAAGCGAGACGCAGGATATTCTCGGCGTTACGGTGCCGAGCGTGACGATTCCGGTGCGTCCGGGCAGGAACCTTGCCGTTATCCTCGAGCTTGCGGCAATGAACAACCGCCAGAAGAAGATGGGCTACAACGCTGCGGAAACTCTCGCGTCAAACGTAGATCATGCCGTTGACAACGGCACGTTTTAATAGGAGATATTATGGAAGGTCTTGAAAAAGCAATTGAACAGATAAAAGAGAACATGCCCAAGCTCGATCTGAGAGAAAACGAGCCGATGCGCAATCACTGCTCGTTCAAGGTCGGCGGCGCTGTGCGCGCGTTTGCCGTGCCGGGCGATCTTTTCGAGATGTCGAAGGTCATGTTCTATCTGCATATGAACGGCGTTTCGCCGCTGACGCTCGGCAAGTGCACCAACGTCATCTTCCCCGAGGAGGGGCTTGACATCATGGTCATCAGCACGGAGAACCTGCGCAAGCTGCGCCTCGGCGAAACGGAGAACACCATCTACGCCGAAGCCGGCGTATCGCTTGCAAAGCTCGCGCAGTTTGCGCGCGACAACGGCCTTTCCGGGCTTGAGTTTGCAAGCGGCATCCCCGGCTCGGTGGGCGGCGGCGTTCTGATGAATGCCGGAGCTTACGGCGGCGAGATGAAGGATGTTGTCGAATCCGTCGTCGTGTACTACGTTCCGACGCAGGCGCTGACCGAGGTCAGAGGCTCCGACTGCGGCTTTGAGTATCGCCGCAGCGGCTTTGAGAAAATAAACTGTGCGATCATGGGCGCGGTGTTCAAGCTCACGCCCGACGATCCCGAGGCCATCGGCGCGCGCATGAAGGAAATGAACGAAAAGCGCACGGCAAGTCAGCCGCTGGATATGCCCTCGGCAGGCAGCGCGTTCAAGCGCCCCGTGGGCGGCTATGCCGCGGCGCTCATTGACCAGTGCGGCCTGAAGGGCTACACCGTCGGCGGTGCGCAGATAAGCCGAAAGCATGCCGGCTTTGCGGTCAATACGGGCAGCGCAACATACGACGATGTCGTTGAGCTGCTCGACCATGTCCGCCGCGAGGTCTATGCGCAGACACAGGTTACCCTCGAGCCGGAGATACGCATCTACCCCAAGGGCATGCTGCTTGTTGACGACTGGCGCGAGAGAAAGCAGACCATCATCGACGGTATGCTCGAGCAGGCAAAGCAGAATGCCGCAGACTCGGCAGCCGAAAGCAGCGACGTTCGGCCGAGCTGAGCGTTTTGGAGAGAGGATATATGGATTTTCTTATCATAACCGGCCTGTCCGGCGGCGGCAAGAGCCAGGCCGCGGACATAATTGAGGATCTGGATTACTACTGCGTGGATAATATGCCCGTTGCACTCATCCCGAAGTTTGCCGAGCTTTGCGCCGCAACAAAGGGACGCTACGAGAAGGTCGCACTGGTGACGGATATCCGCGAAAAAAACGGAATAAAGGACATTTTCAACGCACTCGAAACGCTCAGGGAGATGGACTTCGGCTATAAGATCCTGTTCATGGAGGCAAAGCCGTCGGTCATCGTAAAGCGCTATAAGGAGTCGCGCCGTCCGCATCCGCTGGCGGCAAAGTCCGGCGGCTCGATCGAGGACGCGATACTCAAGGAGACCGAGCAGCTGCGCCCGATACGCGACATTGCCGATTATATTATCGACACCTCGCACCTGACCCTCGGGCAGCTGCACAACGAGCTGTACACTTATTTTTCCGACTCCGCGACCGACCGCGCGATCATGGTAAACGTCATGTCCTTCGGCTTTAAATACGGCATGCCGCTGGACGCCGACCTCGTGTTCGACGTGAGATTTCTGCCCAATCCCTTCTACGTTGAGGAGCTTAAGCTTTTAAGCGGCCTTGATGCGCCGGTCAGGGACTATGTTTTCAGCTTTGAGCAGTCGAATGTTTTCATGGACAAGCTCACGGACATGATAGAGTATCTTCTGCCGCTGTACATAGAAGAGGGAAAGTACAGCCTCACGATCGCCATCGGCTGCACCGGCGGCCGGCACCGCAGCGTTGCCGTGGCCTCGGCGCTTGCCGGGCATCTTAAATGCTTCGGCGTGCCGACGGTGAGCATAAACCGCGATATAAACAAATAAGAATGGAAAAAACCTTCGCACAAAAAGTTAAAACAGAGCTGTGTCAGCCTCGGGTCGAGCGCAAATGCTGCGCCGTCGCCGAGGCCTATGGCGTTTTGCTGTATGCGCACAGCTTTTCGGCAAAGGAAATACGCATAACGACGGCAAGCGACGAGCTTGCCGCGCGCCTTCCGCACCTGATGCGCCGCGCCTTCGGCATTGATTTTGACGAGCCGGAGAAAAGCCGCGGCGTGAAGCATTCGTTCCGGGTAAACGACCCGGATAAGCTGCGTGCGGTGTTCGACGTTGTCGGAAACGACATGAACAGCCCCTCGCTGCACATAAACTTCGGCGTTATCGAGGAGCCGTGCTGCAAGGCCTCGTTTATCCGCGGCGCGTTTCTCGCCGGCGGCTCAGTGACGGATCCTGCAAAGCGCTATCACATGGAGCTTGCAACGACGCACTACAGCGTAAGCCGCGAAACATACTCGGTGCTGCTTGAGATGGGCTTTTCGCCCAAGGAGGCGCAGCGCAAGGGCGACTACCTGCTGTATTTCAAAAAAAGCGAGCACATAGAAGACCTGCTGACGACGATCGGCGCGCCGGTCTCGGCAATGGATATCATGTCCGCCAAGGTCGAAAAGGACATGAAAAACAGCATAAACCGCAAGGTAAACTGCGATTCTGCAAATGCCGACAAGGTCGTTGAGGCCGCGGCAAAGCAGATGGAGGCCATCCGCCGCATAGATAAGCTCTACGGGCTTGATTCGCTGCCGGATAAGCTTCAGGAGGCAGCGCTGCTGCGCTACGCAAACCCCGAGGCAAGCCTTGCCGACCTTGCCACGCTCTCGTATCCGCCGGTATCCAAAAGCTGCCTGAGCCACAGACTCAAGAAGCTGCTGACATACACACCTGAGGAAGACTGAATATGAGAAAGTTTCTTGCTACTACAACGCTAATTGCTATTATATGCTTGAGCGCTTGCTCGTCTCAGCCGACTAAGCCAGAAGCCACGCCTGTGCTACCAACGCCAAATATGACGGCAACACCTAAGCCAACTCCTACGTCTGTGCCCGATGCACAGCATACATCCGTACCCGATGCATCTTCTACGCTCACGCAGAAACAGGCTGAACCAATCTCAGCGCAGGAAAAGCCGACAGAAACGACGGCCAATGTATTTTACTGCTATAATCGTTGGTTTGACCCTGATGGCAATTATGTAAATAGCGGTCATGCCTTTTACAGCATTTGTGGAAACTGTGGTGAAATGGGCGATTGGGTTGATAATGAGTGCAATCATTGTGGCGCGGTTTACACAGATAGAGTTGAAACCGAACTCTTTAGAACCTATATTTGTGATCCGAACGACCAAAGTATAATATATAGCGAAAGCGACGAGCCATTTATAGTAAAGTAATGCACTGAGGATACATCATATGAGCTTTGTTCACCTGCATGTTCATACCGAATATTCGCTGCTCGACGGCGACTGCCGCATCGAGCCGCTCGTTGACCGCGCAAAGCAGCTCGGTCAGACCGCGCTTGCTATCACCGACCACGGCGTCATGTACGGCGCGGTCGCGTTTTACAAGGCCTGCTGCGCTGCCGGCATAAAGCCGATCATCGGCTGCGAGGTCTATGTTGCGCCGAGATCGCGCTTTGACAAGGAGCACGGCGTTGACTCGGAGTACACGCACCTTATCCTGCTGTGCAAAAACGAAACGGGCTACAAAAATCTGTGCTACCTCGTTTCCATGGCCTTCACCGAGGGTTTTTACAACAAGCCGCGCATAGACTGGGAGCTGCTGCACGAGTACGCCGAGGGACTTATCTGCCTTTCCGGCTGCGTCGCCGGAGCTATACCGCGCATGATAAACGCCGGAAACTACGAGGGCGCAAAGAAAAAGGCGCTGGAGCTGAGCGAGCTTTTCGGCAAGGACGGCTTTTATCTTGAGATCCAGGATCACGGCCTTGAGGCCGAAAAGCGCGCGGCCGAGGGGCTTTTGCGCATCCACCGCGAAACCGACATTCCACTTGCCGTCACAAACGACGCGCACTATGTTGAAAAAGACGACGCATATTATCAGGACGTTCTGATGTGCGTGCAGATGCAGAAAACCATAACCGACCCTGCGCGCATGAAATTTGAGACCAACGAATTTTACCTCAAGGACGAGGCCGAGATGCGCGCGCTGTTTCCCGAATACCCCGAGGCTGCCGACAACACCGCAAAGATCGCGGACATGTGCGGCTACGACTTCGAGTTCGGAAAATACAAGCTGCCGCGCTTCAAGCTGCCCGAGGGCGAGAGCGACAGCTTTGATTATCTGCAAAAGCTCTGCCGCGCAGGACTTGCGCGCAGATACCCAAACGACGACGGAACCGTTGCAAAGCAGCTCGACTATGAACTTGCCATGATAAAAAAGATGGGCTTTGTCGATTACTTTCTCATCGTTTCCGACTTCATCGCCTACGCGAAAAGCCAGAAGATCCCCGTCGGCCCGGGGCGCGGCTCGGCAGCCGGCAGCGTCGTTTCCTACACTCTGAACATAACCGACGTCGATCCCATAAAATACAGCCTTTATTTCGAGCGATTTCTAAACCCCGAGCGCGTGAGCATGCCCGATATCGACATCGACTTCTGCGTCAACCGCCGCGGCGAGGTCATCGACTATGTCAACCGCAAATACGGCCACGACCACGTTGCGCAGATAGTCACCTTCGGCACGATGGCAGCTCGCGCTGCCGTGCGCGACGTTGCGCGCGTGCTCGACATAAGCTACGGCGACGCCGACGCCGTTGCAAAGGCCATACCCATGGGGCCGAACATGACCATAAAGGACGCACTGCGCGTATCAAAGCCCCTGCGCGACATGTACGAGGGCGACGAGATGCTGCACCGGCTCATCGACGTGGCCGAAGCGCTCGAGGGCATGCCGCGCCACGCGAGCATGCACGCAGCCGGCGTTGTCATAACCGACAGGCCCGTTTACGAATACGTTCCTCTATCGAAAAACGACGAATCGGTCGTCACGCAGTATCAGATGACAACGCTTGAGGAGCTTGGGCTTCTCAAGATGGATTTTCTCGGTCTGCGAAACCTCACAGTGCTCGAGGATGCAGCGAAAATGGTGCGTCGCACCGAGCCGGATTTCGAGGTCGAGAAGATCCCCGACGGCGACGCAGAGGTTTTCAAAATGCTCTCGGAGGGGCACACGAGCGGCGTTTTCCAGCTTGAAAGCACCGGCATGACCGGCGTTTGCACCGGCCTTAAGCCCAAGAGCATTGAAGATATCACCGCAGTCATAGCCCTGTACCGCCCCGGCCCGATGGACAGCATTCCGCGATTTATCGAGTGCTCGGCACATCCCGAGAAGATAAGCTACAAGCACGAGCTTCTGCGCCCGATACTCGAGGTCACCTACGGCTGCATCGTCTATCAGGAGCAGGTAATTGAAATTTTCCGCCGCCTTGCCGGATTTTCGCTCGGCCAGGCGGACATGATCCGCCGCGCGATGAGCAAGAAAAAGCACAAGGTCATCGACGCCGAGCGCGTCGCCTTCGTCCACGGCGATGAAAGCCGCGGCATCGACGGCGCAATAAAGCGCGGCATTACCGAGGATATCGCAAACAGCATCTATGACGAGATCCTTGACTTTGCGTCCTACGCCTTCAACAAGGCGCACGCGGTGAGCTACGCGATAGTATCCTACCGCACGGCGTACATGAAAAAGCACTATCCGCGCCAGTATATGGCCGCGCTGCTCTCGTCGGTGCTCGATAACAGCACCAAGATCGCCGAGTACATCGCCGAATGCCGCGAGATGGGCATAAGGCTTCTGCCGCCGGACGTCAACGAGTCGTTTGCCGACTTCTCCGTCAGCGGAAACGATATCCGCTTCGGCCTTGTTGCGATAAAAAGCATCGGCCGCGGCTTCATAAACGAGCTTATATCGCGCCGCGAGGAGGACGGGCCGTTCCGCAGTCTTGAGGATTTCTGCCGCCGCATGGCAGGCCGGGAGCTGAACCGCCGCGCGGTCGAAAACCTCATCCGCGCCGGAGCGTTCGACAGCATGGGCTTCAAGCGCAAGGCGCTGCTGCGCGTGGCCGGCGTCATGATCGACGGCATCCAGCAGGAAAGCCGCAACAACGTCGAGGGGCAGCTCAATCTGTTCGGCGAGCCGGACTTCGAGGAGGCCGGTGCCATAAGCATCAAGATCCCCGAGGTCGAGGAATACCCCCGAGCCGAGCTGCTTGCAATGGAAAAGGAGACCGCCGGTCTGTACCTGAGCGGCCACCCGATGGACGAGTACCGCGCCGCCGTGCGCAGAGCCGGGATAGTCCCCATCGGTGCGATCCTGACAGACTCCGCCTCCGAGAGCGAGAAAAAGGCATATCCCGACGGCTCCGTCGTCACCGTTGCCGGCGTCGTTCAGTCAAGCCGCACGCGCACGACGAAGTCGAACACGCTCATGAGCTACATTAATCTCGAGGACGACACCGGCGCGATGGAGCTGATCGCGTTCCAGCGCGCGCTGGACACCGGCAGCATCTATATCAAGGATAACGCGCCCATCATCGTGCGCGGCCGCATATCCATGCGCGATGAGAAGGAGCCGCAGCTTATGGCGGACAGCATCCGCCCGATAGCCGATCTCGGCAAGCTCAAGCCCGAGCCGCCGAGGACAAACGCCGACTCCAAGCTTTGGGTCAAGCTGCCCGGCGAGGACGATCCGCGCCTTGCGCGCATCGAGCTTATCCTCACCATGTTCCCCGGCCAGCAGCAGATGATAATTTATCTTGAGCGCGAAAAGCGGCGCATCGGCGCAAAGTGCCTGATCCACCCCTCGCTCATCGCCGAGCTGAAAGAGCTCTGCGGCGATGCCAATGTTTTCTTGGAGGCGCATTGACGCCGCTACAAATCCGCGCAATAAACGCGCAATAAAAGTATAGGAGGAGCGCCAAAGCGCTACTGAAAAAATGAGTGTTAAAAATGCAGTACATAAGACATCCGGATATGCCGCGGCGGCCGCGCTGTCGGCACTTTTGGTGAAATACCCACTGCGGAAGCTGGGCATGCATAAGGCCAATGCCGCGCTGATGCAGGCGCATGAGGCGGCCAGCGGTGCGTACTTCCTCGCCGCGCTGCTGCACATGGCAACGTCACCGAAGACGAGCGGCTGCAAGGCCGCAAGCGGTGCTGCCGCATTTGCCGTCAGCGTCGTGCTCATCGCCGACTGCCACATGGCAAAGGATCAGACCTCGAAAATGCAGCGTCATCGTATCTATTCCGCAGCGCTGGCCGCTGGCGCCGCCCTCCATGCTTTTTAGCAGCGCTTTACTGCACCTCTAAAAAATGGAGAAGATATTTATTGCCCGAAAACGGGTCAAAAATCTGAATATACGCATCACGCGCGATGGCGAGGTACATGTAACGGCGCCGCTGCGTATGTCGGACGCAGATATCGAGTCGATACTGGATCGAAAGCGCGGCTGGATCGAAAAGCACCGCGGCCAGATGCTCGAAAAAGCCCGGCTCAGACCGCAGAATTTTGAAAGCGGTGAGACTCTGCGCGTGCTCGGTAAACCGTTTCGGCTTCGCGTTGAGGAGGGCGGCACGCCCGGCGTCGCGATATCCGGCGGCGAGGTCGTGCTCACCATGCGCCCGGGCAGCACGCGCGAGCAGCGCGAGGCTGCGGTGATCGAGTTTTACCGCACGATATTAGCGCCCGTCGCGGAGGAATACCTCACGCTGTGGCAGGAAAGAACCGGGCTGCGCTGCCGCGAATGGCACACAAAGAAAATGAAAACACGCTGGGGCAGCTGCAACGTTGCCGAGCGCAGGATCTGGCTGAGCGTGTACCTCGCCGCCGAACCGCGCGAGTTTATATCCGAGGTCGTCCTGCACGAGCTTGCGCACATCAAGTACCCCGGCCACAGCCCGGACTTCAAGGCCTTCATGGATTTTTTTCAGAGGCGCTTTTTTTAGAGTCGCATTGACGCACCTACGGATACGGATTTTGCGTGAACCCGGTGTCGGAACAATGGAGAAAACCGTGACTGCTACGCAGCCCGGTAGTGCGGCGTTGCGTTTTCCACTGCACCCAATTGGCTCACCTGCAAGGGGAGCAGGCAGCTTTGCTGCCGAGGGGTTGAATTTAAATTCGTGCGCTTGCGCACACAATACCTATTCATTATTACCTCTTCACTGCGGCCAACGGTCGCTTGTAGGGAACAGGCTTGCCTGTTCCGCCTGTCATGGTTTAGTCGGCATCTACCGGTCGGGACACCGCAATATGCGTATCCGTAGCTGCGTCAATGTGCCACTAAAAAACCGGGCAAGCGCAATATATGTATAAAGAGTGCGCTAAAGCGCCACTGAAAAAATGAAAAAGATCGGAAGTTTTAATTTGGGTCTGGCGTTTGCCGGATGCTTTTTGGGGGCAGGGTATGTCTCCGGGCAGGAGCTGTGGCAATTTTTCGGCTCGTTTGGCACGAAGGGCGTCGCCGGGCTGCTGGTGGCCGTGGCACTGCTGTTTTTCACCGGGATCATAATGATCCTGCTGGGCCGGCTCACGAAGCTCAGCGAGATCGACAAGATAGTTGTGCGCCGTGACCGGCCGTTGCTGCGCGGCGCGGTGACGGTGCTGGAGCTGCTGTTTCTGTTCGGTGTGGGCACGATAATGTCGGCCGGCGTCGGCGCGCTGCTCGAGCAGCTGTTCGGCCTTGCGCCCTTTATCGGCTCGGCGGTGTTCGCGGCGCTCGTCGCGGTCGTATCGCTGGCCGGATTTTCGGGCATGGTCTCGGCATTTTCGGCGACCGTGCCGGTGCTGTCGGTCGTGACGCTCATATTCGGCATCATGAGTATATGCTCAAACGGCCTTGTCCTGCCGCAGTCGGGCGGCGGCAGCAATCCGCTCATGAGCTCTTGGCTCGTCGCGGCGGTGAGCTTTGCCTGCTATAACGTGTTCGGCAGCATCGCCATGATCGCGCCGCTCGGCCCGTATGTCAAAAGCAAAAAAGCCGCAGTGGGCGGCATTGCGATAGGCGCGTGCGTTCTGCTGATCATCGCCGGAAGCGTGCTCGTTTCCGTCTCGGCAGCGCCCGAGACCGCCGATGCGCAGCTTCCCATGCTCGCCCTGGCGCAGAGCCGCGGCGCAGCGTGGGGCTATGTCTACGGCGTTTTGCTGCTGCTTGCCATGTTCGGCACGGCGCTTTCGAGCCTTGTTGCATTTGTCGGCATGCTCACGGCAAAGTCGGCGCGCATTGCCGGGCACAAAAAGCCGTTCACCGCGCTGTGCGCTCTGTGCATGTTCCTCGGCAGCCTGTTCGGCTTCGGCGACCTCATCGGCGTCGTGTACCCCATATTCGGCTATTGCAGCAGCGTGTTCATCGTCCTTATGGCGGCGCACTATTTTAAAGTTAAAAAATGTGGTTTAAATAGATAAATAAAGCTTAAGCAAATTATTCAATGACTTCTTAATCTTTCTAATTTATAGTTATTATTGGAGTTGGGAGAACTCAAAACTATAAAGGAGGAAACGACTATGCTGTGGGGGTATGATTCTTCACATTCCTGAGAAGGCCGGAGCCGATGAGGCTGCAACTATCGCTATCGAGGCGGTCAAGGCGTTCTTCGAAAGCCTGAAGTAAGATAGAATCAAATATGCAAAAGGCGTGACCGTTTGGTCACGCCTTTTTTCAGCGTGTCAAAAAAGTCTGTGCCTTTTTTTGCACGCTTCAAAAACGCCACATTTTTTGTGAAAACAGGTTTTCACGAAA
>OLPF01002644.1_pt1 | contig 11185 bp, 8 predicted proteins | sample 1673121 | NCBI WGS metagenome assembly OLPF01 (sample SAMEA3136756, study PRJEB25190) | human gut metagenome | reverse complement strand
TCCTTGATCTGGATACAAATGCATCCTCAATCGCATTTGACTATGGAGTAGCAGAGACTTACACAGTAACAGCTAAGTTTGAGGAAGTTAAACCAGAAGTTGCAGTAGCAAATGCAAATGTAGTTGTAGATCCTGTGAAAGGATCCTTCGACGGATACGATGGAGCAACAACACTTAACAACGAGCATCTTGAAGAGGCAGATTATACTCTTGGATACCTTCCAACAGTAACTGCAAATGACGGATATAAGTGGACAGGTTGGGTTGTAACAAACAAAGCAGGCGAGACAATCCTTGATCTGGATACAAATGCATCCTCAATCGCATTTGACTATGGAGTAGCAGATACTTACACAGTAACAGCTAAGTTTGAGACAGTTACACCGGAGCAGCCAGGTACACCAGAGCAGCCAGGTACACCAGAGCAGCCGGAGCAGCCGGCTAAACCAGAGCAGTCAGCTACAGATAACAAGACTGATAAAACAAACAAAACTGATAAGAAGACAGATAAAAAGACAGACAAGAAGTCAGACAAGAAGTCAGACAAGAAGTCAGACAAAAAGAAAACTCCAAAGACAGGTGATGTAAGTACACCGATCGTATATATGGTAACGCTTATTGGAGCAGCAGTGGCAGCAGTTCTTGCTCTTATCAAGAGAAGAAAATTCTAATTTTTTCGAATTAGTATATGAAATCGAAGAGACGTAAACGTCATTCGAGAAACAAGAATCATATCCTGATAATACTAATCCTATGCATGGTTATTGCGGCTGTAGCAATTTTTGCTATTGGCCGCATAGCCAATAAAGAAACAAATAATCAGAAAAAACTGGACGCACTTACAATAGAATATCAGACGGTTACGAATGATAGTCTTAAGAATGTGATAAATAGCGCAGGTGATATTGATGTGAGTGTCTATACAGATGATTCGGTTAATGTGCTGAATGAAGCAATTCAGAATGCAGAGGATACAATTAAGAAAAATGCAAGTCAGGATGAATTGGATGATTCTTATTTGAACCTTATAAAGGCTATACAGTCACTGCAAAAAAAATAATTAAAAAACCATATAAAAAGGAAGTTGTTTGTCAAAGCGGACAATTTAGAAATGCATGTATTCTTATAGTAAGTAAAAAGACGGTTGAAGCAATTCATCTGTCTTTTTTTGTGCGAATATCCTGAAGTCTGGGACTTGACAAAAAGAAATGCTGTGTTAAAATAATTAAGGTAAATTCACTTAGACAATTAGAAAAGTTTATTAGATTTGAAAAGCAAAGATCGTGCACAGTAGAGACCTGTTTTCTTGCAGAGAGAGAGAATCATCGGCTGAAAGTTCTCTTAAGTTCAGATAGTGATTGAAATTCACACGTGAGCTGCATTTTTGAAAGGGAACATCTAAGGGACAGTCAGGATAAAAGATTTGCCCGGATGTGAAGAGTAGAGAATGTCGTATATTGTACGTTACACAATTTAGAGTGCCTGTAGATGGATTACAGGAATCAGGGTGGTACCGCGAGTGATTCAGACCTCGTCCCTTTTGGGATGGGGTCTTTCTTTATGAAAACGTTCGTCCCTGATAAGTGAGTTAAGAAAGGAGAAAACGATGAAAGAAAGACTGGAACAGATTAAAGCGGAAGCAGTCGCAAGAATTCAGGAGGCTGACGTTCCGGAGAAACTCAATGACGTGCGTGTAAAGTTTCTTGGTAAAAAAGGTGAACTGACAGCCGTATTAAAAGGAATGAAAGATGTTGCACCGGAGGAACGTCCGAAGGTTGGACAGCTTGTGAATGATACAAGAGCAGCAATTGAGGAGCTCTTAGAGGAATCTAAGACAAGAATGGAGAAAGCGATCCGTGAAGAGAAGCTGAAAGCAGAAGTAATCGATGTTACACTTCCATCTAAGAAGAACAGTGTAGGACATAGACATCCGAACACAATCGCACTGGAAGAAGTAGAGCGTATTTTCGTAGGCATGGGATATGAAGTTGTAGAAGGACCGGAAGTTGAGTATGATCTGTACAACTTTGAGAAGCTGAACATTCCGGCAGATCATCCGGCAAAGGATGAGCAGGATACTTTCTATATTAATAAGGATATCGTACTTCGTACACAGACATCTCCGGTACAGGCCCGTGTGATGGAGCAGGGAAAACTTCCGATTCGTATGATCGCACCGGGACGTGTATTCCGTTCTGACGAAGTAGATGCAACACATTCACCATCCTTCCATCAGATCGAGGGTCTTGTGATCGACAAGAACATTTCCTTCGCTGACCTGAAAGGAACACTTGAAGTATTCGCAAAAGAGCTGTTTGGACCGGACACAAAGACAAAATTCCGTCCACATCATTTCCCATTTACAGAGCCAAGTGCTGAGGTTGATGTAAGCTGCTTTAAGTGTGGCGGCAAGGGATGTCGTTTCTGTAAAGGATCAGGCTGGATCGAGATTCTTGGATGTGGTATGGTTCATCCACATGTTCTCGAGATGTGCGGAATCGATCCGGAAGAGTACAATGGATTTGCATTCGGTGTAGGACTGGAGCGTATCGCTCTTCTGAAATATGAGATCGACGATATGCGTTTATTATACGAGAACGACATTAGATTTTTGAAACAGTTCTAACGAGCGCGATAAAATCCGTTGGATTTTAGAGCCTCCCTTTTGAACAGAACAAAAATAGAAATAAGGAGATATAAAATGGATACTTCATTATCATGGATCAAAGCGTATGTCCCGGATCTTGACGTGACAGCGCAGGAATATACAGATGCAATGACTCTGACAGGAACAAAGGTTGAAGGATTCGAGGAGCTGGATGCAGACCTTGACAAGATCGTTGTTGGTCAGATTGAGAAAATTGAGAAACACCCAGATGCGGACAAGCTGGTAGTTTGCCAGGTTAATATCGGAGCTGAGGTTATTCAGATCGTAACAGGTGCAAAAAATGTGTTCGAGGGAGCGAAAGTTCCTGTTGTATTAGACGGCGGACGCGTTGCAGGTGGACATGAGCCGGGACAGAGAGTTGCCGGTGGAATTAAGATCAAGAAAGGAAAACTCCGTGGAGTTCCAAGTTACGGAATGATGTGCTCTATCGAGGAACTTGGTTCTACAAAGGAGATGTATCCGGAACAGCCGGAGAATGGTATTTACATTTTCCCGGAGGACACAGAGGTTGGAGCAGATGCGATAGAACTTCTTGGTCTTCATGATGTTGTTTTTGAATATGAGATCACATCAAACCGTGTAGACTGCTACAGCGTAGTAGGTATCGCACGTGAGGCAGCGGCTACATTTAACAAAGAATTCAAGCCACCGGTTGTGACAGAGACAGGAAATGATGAGGATGTCAATGACTATGTAAAGGTGACTGTAGAGAATACGGATCTGTGTTCCAGATACTGCGCAAGAGCGGTTAAGAATATTAAGATCGGACCATCACCAAAGTGGTTACAGCGCAGACTGTCATCTGTTGGAATCCGTCCAATCAACAACCTGGTTGATATTACAAACTATGTAATGGAAGAGTACGGACAGCCAATGCATGCTTATGATCTTGATACACTTGCAGGACATCAGATCGTAGTTAAGAATGCACAGGATGGAGAGAAGTTCGTTACACTGGATGGACAGGAAAGAACAATGGACAAAGATGTTCTGATGATCTGTGACGGAGAAAAAGCTGTTGGAATCGCCGGAATCATGGGAGGAGAGAATTCCATGATTACAGATAACGTGAAGACAATGCTTTTTGAGGCAGCTTGTTTTGACGGGGTGAATATCCGTAAGTCCAGTAAGCGTGTCGGACTTCGTACAGATGCTTCCGGTAAGTTTGAGAAGGGACTTGATCCGAACAATGCAATGGATGCACTGAACCGTGCCTGCCAGCTTGTAGAAGAGCTTGGAGCAGGTGAAGTTGTCGGAGGAGCAATTGACGTATACAGCAAGAAGAAAGAGCCTGTACGTGTTCCATTTGATGCAGAGAAGATCAACCGCATGCTCGGAACAAATATTTCTGAGGAAGATATGCTTGGATATTTCAAGAAAATCGATCTTGATTACGATGCAGAGACAAAAGAAGTGATCGCACCGACATTCCGTCACGATCTGTTCAGATTAGCTGACCTTGCAGAGGAAGTTGCAAGATTTTTCGGATATGACAATATCCCGACAACACTTCCGTCTGGAGAGGCTACAACAGGTAAGCTTCCGTTCAAGCTTCGTATTGAGCAGGTTGCAAGTGATATTGCTGAGTTCTGTGGATTCAGTCAGGGAATGTCTTATTCCTTCGAGAGCCCGAAGGTATTTGATAAACTTCTTCTTCCAGAGGATTCAAAGCTTCGCAATGCAATCTCAATCATGAATCCGCTTGGAGAAGACTATAGTATCATGCGTACAACATCCTTAAATGGTATGCTGACTTCTCTTGCAACAAACTATAACAGAAGAAATAAGAATGTCCGTCTGTATGAGATGGGAAATATTTACATTCCGCAGGAGCTTCCACTGACAGAGCTTCCGGATGAGAGAATGCAGTTTACACTTGGAATGTATGGAGATGGAGATTTCTTCAACATGAAAGGTGTAGTGGAAGAGTTCTTTGAGAAAATCGGTATGAAGGGCAGAGAGAAATACGATCCGAATGCAGGAAAGTCATTCCTTCACCCGGGACGCCAGGCAAACATCATTTATGATGGAAAAGTAGTTGGATATCTTGGAGAAGTTCATCCGGAAGTTGCTGATATCTATGGAATCGGTGAGCGCGCATATGTTGCAGTTCTGGATATGCCTGAAATCATCCCATATGCTACATTTGACAGAAAATACACAGGAATTGCAAAATATCCTGCAGTGACAAGAGATATCAGTATGGTTGTTCCGAAAGAAATCCTTGTCGGACAGATTGAAGATGTGATTGAGAAAAAGGGCGGCGCTCATTTAGAGAGCTTTAACCTGTTTGACATCTATGAAGGTGCTCAGATCAAAGCAGGATTCAAGTCAGTTGCTTATTCTATCGTATTCCGTGCAAAGGATAAGACACTGGAAGAGGCAGAGATTACAAGTGCTATGAACAAGATTTTGGAAGGACTGGAAGCGCTTGGAATCGAACTTCGTAAATAAACAGTTCATTCACAGAAAGGAAAGGTAATTTCCAAAATGAAAAAGAAACAGATCATAGGCCTGCTTATAGCAGGTCTTCTGTTCGCTGTGATCGGAGTGATCAGTGTATTTGTAAATACAGCGGCAGAAAGTATTATAGGGGATGCAGCAGAAGAGATCCTTGCAGGTGGCAGTAATTTTGATCCACCGGATGACGATTACATTGCAGTTGTGAAAGTGCAGGGAACGATTCAGGAACAGGCATCAGACACGACAGATATTCTGAGCGGACAGAACAGTGGTTATCAGCATGATACGACAATGGAGTATCTGGATGAACTTATGGATGACGAAAATAATAAAGGAATTTTGCTTTATGTAGATTCGCCGGGTGGAGCAGTCTACGAATCGGAAGAATTGTATGACAAACTGATGGAATACAAGAAGATAACCAAACAGCCAATCTGGACTTATATGGCACATTATGCTGCTTCGGGAGGTTATATGGCTTCTGTATCATCAGATAAAATCTATGCAAATAAGAATACAGTGACCGGTTCCATCGGAGTTATTATGTCCGGTTATGACCTGACAGGCTTATACAAGAAACTGGGCATCCGCTATGTGAGTATTACGAGCGGTAAAAATAAAGATTCCAGCAGACTGACAAAAGAGCAGGTGAAGATATACCAGTCACAGGTAGATGAGTGTTACGAAGCGTTTGTATCCAAAGTAGCTGACGGAAGAAAAATATCCAAAGAACAGGTGAAAAAGCTGGCTGATGGAAGAACTTACACAGCAACGCAGGCAAAAAATAATGGTCTGATCGATAAAATCAGCAGTTATGATGAGATGCAGGATGAAATGAGTGACAAACTTAAGACGGATGAATTCTATGAGCCGGAGCGTAAGACGAGCCTGCTGGATGAACTATTTGCGAAAGCAGGAAGTCTGGTTCCAAAGTCAGAGGCACAGGTATTGAAAGAGACTGCCGAAGAATGTAAAAGCGGAGGACTGATGTATTATGCAGAGGGATTGCAATAGTGAAAATCTGGAATACGCAGGATTCTGGGTAAGGTTTGCTGCATATGTGCTGGATCATATGATTATCTTTTTTGGACTTATCGGAGTCCGTCTGGTATTGGCGCTTGCTTCATTTGTATTAGGGCTTCTTGAGATTAACATATTGAATACGAATGTTTTGTTTCAATATTCCTTAAAAGATGTTGCACTTTATATTTGTCAGGTGTTATATTTTATTATATGTACTTACGAAACCGGAACAACTTTTGGAAAGCGCGTATTCCATCTTAAGGTTGTAAGTGCAAAAGAAGAAAGATTAGGTCTGTTCGATATTGTGTACAGAGAGACCATAGGACGATTTCTGTGCCACGTATCGTTAGGATTTGGCTATCTGCTGGCAGGATTGGATCAGCAGAAATGTGGACTGCATGACAGACTCAGTGATACGAGAGTTGTATATGCAAAGAAAATAAAGGAGATTCATATAGAAAATGAAAACACAGGATTTTTATTATGATCTGCCGGAAGAATTGATTGCACAGGATCCGCTTGAGGATCGTTCCAGCTCCAGGCTGCTTGTCCTTGACAAGAAGTCTGGGGCTGTTTCCCATCATGTATTTAAAGAGATTATTGACTATCTGCATGAGGGAGACTGTCTGGTTATCAATGACACGAAGGTAATTCCGGCAAGGCTGATTGGTTCCAAAGTAGGAACAAATGCAAAGATTGAGATTTTATTATTAAAAAGAAAAAGCGACAACACCTGGGAGACACTTGTAAAACCGGGGAAAAAGGCAAAAGTCGGAGCGAAGATCAGCTTCGGTGACGGACTTTTGATCGGAGAAGTTGTAGATATTGTAGAGGAGGGAAATCGTCTGATCCGGTTTACTTATGACGGGATTTTTGAAGAGATCCTTGACCAGCTTGGCCAGATGCCGCTTCCTCCTTACATCACACATCAACTGGAGGATAAGAATCGTTATCAGACTGTTTATGCGAAGCATAACGGCTCGGCAGCAGCGCCGACAGCAGGACTGCATTTTACACCGGAGCTTCTGGAAGCGATTAAGAAGAAAGGCGTGGATATCGCAAGTGTGACATTGCATGTCGGGCTTGGAACTTTCCGACCGGTGAAGGTAGATGAGATCACAGAACATCATATGCATTCGGAATTTTTCCAGATTACAGAAGAAGCAGCACAGAAGATCAATCATGCAAAAGAAAACGGCGGAAGAGTAATTTGTGTCGGAACGACAAGTTGCCGTACGATCGAATCCGCGGCAGATGAAGACGGGCATTTAAAAGCATGTAGCGGCTGGACAGAGATTTTTATCTATCCGGGATATAAATTCAAGATTTTAGATGGATTGATCACGAACTTCCATCTGCCGGAGTCAACACTGATTATGTTAGTATCAGCACTGGCAGGAAGAGAACACGTATTGGCAGCATATGAAGAAGCAGTACAGGAAAGATATCGTTTCTTTTCTTTCGGAGACGCCATGTTGATTGTATAAAAACAATACTATAAATATTGGATAAAACATGATATAATAACACTGTTGCTACCCTCTATATAGCGTAGAAAGGGGGTGTTGCCAGTGAAAGAAGTACTCATATCGTTTATTATCACTGTTGTGGCTGGTGTGGTTTGCTACCGCATCAACAAATGGTTAGACGGGGATAAATAGAGGGCAACTAGCCTGTGGGGTTAAGCCTTCCCATTGCCAAAAGTAGGAATAAAAAAGCTGAAGGTCTGACACACCTTCAGCTTTTTGGTTACCAATGAAAGATAACCTCATATCGTTTTGCCTATTGGCATTATAGCATATGTAATTTGATAATACAATATGTAAATATAAAAACAAATTTGAATCGTTAAATTAACGTTAAATAATATGACATAATGAGGTTACCAGTGAAAGATAACCTCATATCGTTTTGCCTATTGGTTATAATTTAATCTTCATCACATCTACATCCAGATTCCACAGGAACTTATCCAGATCTTTAAATGAGAGGAATACTGTTGCTGTGTTTTCTAATGGGTGAATTCCCAGACTTTTGCATTTGCTTAAGTTTTTATCAATAAAAAATTCGACTGCATGGTCGGTATCATTCATGAGACCGAATGGAGATACGCTTCCCTGTTTGAGCCCGAGATATTTTTCGAGACGTTCTTCTGAGGCAAAGCTTAAGTTTCCGGCACCGAGCTGTCTGCCAAGAGACTTTAAGTCTACTTTAGCATTTTCATCACATGTAATGAGAAAATGACGTTTTCCTTTTGCATCTCTGAGAAACAGGTTCTTGCACAGAGTTCCTTTCTCAGGAAGACCGAGGCGGTCCATGTCTTCCATTGTGTGTACGGGTTCGTGTTCTACGACTTCATATTTAATTCCGAGCTTGTTTAAGGCGTCATAGACGCGCTGCTTTTGTTCTGACATAAAAAATGGCTCCTTTCTTTGCTTGCTTTATTGTATCACAGAATGTAGATTTCGGCACGCGGATATTGAAAAGTCTGGCATCAATAAAAATCTTGAAAGAAAAAGACAATAGATGGAAGTGGCAAATGATTTGACAACCTTCACACAGATAGGTAGAATGAAGAGAGCGAACGATGATGAATTCAAAAATTTCAGACTGGAAGGGTAAAAACTATGACGAAAAAACTCCGAAGAGGATATACCACAGGAACGTGTGCACAGGCAGCAACAAAGGCCGCGGTCACAATGCTTCTTGGAAATGTCAGCGTAGATCAGGTCACAGTGTCTTTACCAGGAAAAGAAGTGTTGACACTGAAGATCGCTGAGGCTCAAAAAGAATTTAATAAATATAGAGTGGAAATACTTGATAAGAATACTTATATTAATAGAATTAAAGATATATTTTTTAATAATATTATTACTTATAATAGTGATTATTTTGATAATATTGGTAATATTTCATTACTGAAGATACTACAAAAAGATAATATTGATAATAAGGAAATTTTCTATTTAACTGAAGAAATTATTACTAGTATGGATATTATTAATAAACTGGCTACTACTAATGATAGAGATGAACTCGTTAAAATTATTATTTCTTATATAGATGGGGAAGATACTCCTGTTAATAGAATGATTAATGATATTATAAATATTAAGAGTAAAATTAGAAGATTATATGAACTTGATAGTATGTATAATTTAACTACTTTAGAATCTGCGAGAAAGGTACCTGGTATATATAATAAGGAATATATGGAACTTTATGGTGGAGAGGTATTTGATTTTAGTGATAAAAATTATGTATTATATGCACATGTTGTAAGTAGTAGAGAGAATATTGAAGATTTGGTTAATGGTTATAGTAGTGGTAATAGTAATTTTATTTCTTTTAGTCCAATTAGTTATAGAGGACAAAAATATTATTATGATTACTGTGATTGTATATTGGCATATGATACTATATATGATAATAGCTTTATATGTAGTTCTTTATCTAATATGGGAAGTAATCATTGCATGGTAGAAAAGAATAGCGCAGTTGTGGCCGATAAATATAGAAATCAGAGAGGAATATTAGAAACTAGTTCTGTGAAGAAACAAAATGCAGAAACATTATTATATAGGGAAGGATTAAAACCATGTGGTATTATACTTGCCAATGGAAAAAGACCTAATAGTGATGAAATTATGTATCATAAAAGATATAATTTACCTTTTATTATTACACAAAAAAAAGAAACAGCGATTGATAATCCAAAGAGAGTGTTTACTTCTGGGAATGGTAAATATGTCAGTGACAGTAGGGTAAAAGAGCTTGATAGTATAAAGAAATATATTGCTAGCAAACTAACAATTAAAAAAGAAAATGATATATATACAGGAAGAGAGATAGCTATATTTACTGATACTCATGCTATGTATGAACCTACTATTGCAATACTCGAAGATATTAGATTTAGAGGTATAAGTGAGATTTATTCACTTGGTGATAATACTTCACTTGGACCTAATCCTAGAGAAGTACTTGATTTGATGGATAAATATAATGTTAACCAAATTATGGGTAACAGTGAATATTATTTAACTCTAGGAGGTAGTCCTTTTAATTATTGGAGTGAAGAAAGGGAAAGAAGTTTAGATTGGACTAATGATAGAGTACAAGGATATATTAACAATTTAAAATTATATAAGCCTTCTTTAGATTTATTACTTGGTGGTAAAAAAATAGCATTATGTCATTTTGGTAATGATATTAGATGGGATTTTGTTAAACATAATACTTGGATATATCAAGATAATATTGGTAATGGAAAGTCTGCTGATCAGTTTATGTTTACTAATGGTGATGAATATAATAAAGAAGTAGAATATATGATAAATAAATATGGTATTGATAATCCTAAAGTACAAGGATATTTATCTAGCAGAAATACTCCTATGTTTGATGGGAAACTTATTACTTCGTATGATGATGTTTTTCAAGGTCATGTTCATTTTGAATTAGAAGATAGACTTAATGATACTAATATTCATACTTTAAGAGGGGCTGGTATGGGAGAATATGAGGATAATAAAAAGAGTCTGGCCTATTATATAATTTTAAAAGAAAAGAAAAAAGGTGGATTTGATATAGAAAAAGTATATGTACCATTTAATAAAAATAGTTTATTATCAAGTATATATTCTTCTGATATGCCTACGAAAACAAAGATACTTGGTTATTTAAAATAATAAGAAAAGAGCATGGAAATGTTCTTTTTATGTAGATATTTGTCTTTTATCGACCAATATTGATATTTATATAACAAAAATTGGTCGATAAAACTTGCTTTTTAGATAAAAACTGGAATAAGAAGATGTGGTAAATCATATCTTTTAAAAACAATTATTAATGAGTTGAAGGAAAAAGGAGTCAGTGATAATGATATTATATATATTGAATTAGATAAGAAAGAGTTTAAAGATATAGGCACTCCTAAAAAATTGGAAAAGGTTATAGATGGCTTTGTTAATGATAAGGCTTTTAAGTATTTATTTATAGACAAGTTCATAGTTGAGGAGAAAAAACTAG